>Ga0075124_10000496_pt1 | contig 18441 bp, 14 predicted proteins | sample AntAceMetag02UKS_FD_69809 | JGI IMG/M metagenome (GOLD analysis project Ga0075124, IMG submission 69809) | Saline lake microbial communities from Ace Lake, Antarctica - Antarctic Ace Lake Metagenome 02UKS | ecosystem: Environmental > Aquatic > Non-marine Saline and Alkaline > Saline | place... | reverse complement strand
GCCAAGGCTTCGCCGCGCAGGCCAAACCTTTAATAAAGGGCACCAGCTGTTCCTCTGGACCCCCATCGCTTAAAACGTTCACCATTCGCCGATGGCTCAGGCTCCTGTTAAGCTCAAAGGAATATTTTTCAATAATGAAAAGTTTATTCACACTTGTTGAGCGGATGAGCTGCTAGTCGAATACAGCTTTTCAGGCTGGGCCTGTTTACAAGTGCAGGTTCCAAGGTGCTTCTTGGTGTCTTTGGTCGTAGGGGGTTGCTCATCCAACCCCATACAAAAAGAAATTTTTCTTTTCCGGTTAAACCCGTTTAGATATCTAGGTTTTTAACAAATCGACCATTAAGTTCGATATAACTTCTGCGGCCTTCTACGTTGTCGCCCATGAGTGTAGAAACCCAGGCATCAGCTTCAAGTTCATCATCTACAGAAATCTGTAAAAACTGACGAGTTTTTGGATCCATCGCCGTTTCCCAAAGTTGATCTGGGTTCATTTCTCCAAGACCTTTATAGCGCTGAATGTTCATGTACGGTTTGCTAATTTCTTGGATAGCATTAATTAATTGAAGAATGCCGAGTGCTTCAAGAGTTCGCTCTTTATCTATAACTTTTAGCGTTACAGTTTTTTGTTGAAGTTCGCGTAGTTTTGTTAGTTGTTCGCGTAGTTGGTTAGTTTTTTCAGACCAGAAAAATTCTACTGGAACTTCCCATTCATGTGAGCGTTTTTTGAAGACGATAAAGCCATGAGTTGTTAACGGTTCTCTAATTGGTTTGTCGTTAAGTGGTTGTACAGGTTTGAACGATATGTGTGAATCTTTAAATGTTTCTTGCAAGAAAGCGGCTAGTTTTTTAAAGTCGTTTTCTTCTTTCGAAAGATCCTGTGTTTCTGGATTGTTTTCAAGAAAGACGCTCAAGCCATGAGTTTGTTCTGGAGATATTTTAAAGTCGTAAGCTGCTTTATTAATCGTTGCTTGATATTCTCTAAGCTCATCGATGAGCTTATGCCATTCTTGTTCGCTTATTTTTTTATCACCAATTCGTAATTCCACAGATTCACGTGCCCAGTCAAAAAGGAATGTCTTTAAAGCACTATCGTCTTTAATGTACTGTTCTTTTTTTCCAATTTTAACTTTGTATAATGGTGGTTGCGCAATATAAAGATATCCGCGGTCAATCAATGGGCGCATATATCTAAAGAAGAAGGTTAGAAGTAGTGTGCGAATATGTGCACCATCAACGTCAGCATCAGTCATTAAAATCAGTTTATGGTAACGTGCTTGGTCAGCATTACAGTTTTCTCCAACATTTGCGCCAATGGCAGAAATTAGAGACTTTATTTCTTCTGATGAAAGAATGCGATCAAGATGGGCTTTTTCAACATTTAAAATTTTGCCACGCAAAGGTAAGATTGCTTGGATGTCGCGATCACGCGCTTGCTTTGCTGATCCACCCGCTGAATCTCCCTCAACAATAAACAGTTCTGTTTTTGAAGGATCTTCATTTGAGCAATCTGCGAGTTTTCCTGGCAGAACTGCCGCTTCAAGAATTGTTTTTCGTCGGGTTAAATCGCGAGCCTTACGTGCAGCTTCACGAGCTTTTTTTGCCAGCTCCGCTTTTTGGAATATTTTTTTTGCAATTGCTGGATTTTCTTCAAAGTAGCCGTTCAAGAAATTAAAGGTCCATGAATCAACAATACCTTTAACTTCACTGTTTCCAAGTTTGCCTTTTGTTTGCCCCTCAAATTGAGGTTCAGGTACCTTGATATTGATGACGGCAACAAGTCCTTCGCGAACATCTTCACTGGATAGACTTTGGCCTTCTTTTAAAACTTTAAGTTCTTGTGCTTTTTTGTTGCACACTTTTGTAAGAGCTGACTTGAATCCGGCAACGTGTGTGCCACCGTTGACTGTGTTAATATTATTTACAAATGAGAAGAGTTGTTCATTGTAGCTATCATTATATTGTAGTGCTATTTCTAATATGTATTGATCATCGCTTCGTTCAAAATGAACAATTTGTGGGAAAAGCGGCGCTTTCTTTTTGTTAATGTCTTCTACAAATGATACGATACCACCTTCAAAGAAAAATTCGTGATGCTTATTATTTTCCTCATCATTGATGGTAATGCGTAGTCCTTTGTTAAGGAATGCGAGTTCACGCAAACGTGTCGATAGAGTGTCAAAGTTGAAAACAGTTTCTGTAAAAATTTTTGTATCAGGTTTAAAGATAACGTAGGTACCGCGTTCACCTGTTTTGCCGACAACTTTGAGTGGGGCTAATGGTTTGCCTCGCTTGAATTCTTGCTCATAGACACTGCCGTTTTGATAAATTTTTACTTTGAGATATTCGGAAAGTGCGTTTACAACTGATACACCAACACCGTGCAAGCCTCCAGAATATTTGTATGAGTCCTTATCAAATTTGCCGCCAGCGTGTAGTTTTGTAAGAACTACTTCTGTAGCAGAAATTTTTTCTGTCGGATGAATGTCGGTAGGAATGCCGCGACCGTTGTCGCGTACAGAGCATGATCCATCGGCGAGTAAATTAACAGTTATTGTATCGCAATTACCACCAAGTGCTTCGTCGATTGAATTATCAACGACTTCATAGACTAGGTGGTGTAAGCCTGACCGCGATGTTGAACCAATGTACATAGCAGGACGTTTGCGAACTGCTTCAAGCCCTTCCATGATTTTAATAGATTTAGCGGTATAAGCACCTTTTTTAGTGGTGTCGTTTGCCATTTAGTGTTCTCCCTCCCGCGTATTGACCATACGCGTTCCATTGCCATTTTTATAATATTGCCTGTAGATTGTAAAGAATTGCGTTAATGTGTATATAGTTTCACAGTTTTTTATTTTATTGTAAAGGATTGAAAAGTACAATGGTAGGGCCTGAACAAAAAAAAGATAATGCATATATGAAGCAAGCGTTAGCTCAAGCGCGTAAAGCAGTTAAATACGATGAAGTTCCTGTTGGGGCAGTGTTAGTTGATTCGGAAGGTGTAGTTGTTGCTCGTGCCTGTAATCAGACAATAAAAAAGAATAGCCCTCTTGCACACGCTGAAAGTCTCGTTATCCAGAGAGCCGCAAAAAAACTTGGCGATTGGCGCTTGGATGGTTATACATTATATGTTACCCTTGAACCTTGTGCCTTATGCATGCAGCTAATTATAATGAGTCGTGTGAGTAGGCTTATATATGGAGCATCTTCACCGTTGTATGGTTTCACAGTAGATAATTATTGTAAGTTTGATGTTGCTCGGATTCCTCTTGTTATTGAAAAAGGAGTACGGGCATACGAGGTAGAGTTGTTGATGAAGCAATTTTTTCAAGAAAAGAGGAGGCGTTTGGATGGTGCAAAAACGGTTAACAAAACAAGAGCTGGAAAAAGTAAAAAAGGGATTGCTCTTGAGAAAGGTCGATCTGGAAGAACAGCTCAATGAGCTTTCGACAGAAAAAGTGAGTAATGATATTGTGCAAGATGCAGGTGATCAAGCGTTAACATCATTTATGGAGAGCTTGCGCAGTTCATTGCAAGATGCAGAGTACAAGGAGTATGTGCACATTATGCATGCGCTCAAGGCTGTCGACGATGGAACGTATGGAATTTGCATAGATTGTGGTGGGGCAATTTCTGAAAAACGTCTTAAACATAATGCAAATGCGTTGCGCTGTATTACATGTCAAGAAGCACATGAAACAAGTGAACGTTTATAAAAAAGCTTGAGAATAACGCGATTTTTGGTACATTAGTACATGATGCCGATGTAGCTCAGTTGGTAGAGCAATTGATTCGTAATCAATAGGTCGCCGGTTCAACTCCGGCCATCGGCTCCACCACCAGCATCCTGCTGGACCGGGGTTTAAATGTTACTGGTACTAAAAATGATTTTGATAGAAAAACCGCTCGTCCTGCCGTGCCCGCCATAGCCTTGGCGACGGCTGGGAGCGAAGTCGAAGGGCCCGTTGGATCGGGGTTTAAATGTTGCTGGCACTAAAGTGATTTTGATAGAAAAGCCGCTCATCCTGCCGTGCCCGCCATAGCCTACGTCTTCGCTAAAACTACGCCGTACAGGTTGGCGACGGCTGGGAGTGGCTTGCGGAGCTCGTTAGAGCGAAGTGGATTGTATCGAAGGGTTTGGCTTACGCCATTAACAAGCTAAGGCTCTCCGAGGGCGTTGGACAATAAACCTTATCTTTCTTTTTGACTTTTAACGTGTAAATCAGTACCCTTATATTAAGTTTTAATGATATTTAAATCTACTATAAGGATTGTTATTCGGTATGGAAAAAACTACTAAGAAAATAGCAACTAAAAAAGTTGCAACGAAGCCATCAGCCAAGAAAACCATTAAAAAGGGTGCACCGTTGGCACACGGTGTTGGTCGTCGTAAAAGTGCTGTTGCTCGCGTGTGGGTTCGTCCTGGAAAAGGGGCAATGGACATTAATGAGCGTGCTTTTAATGAATACTTTGATACCGATTTTACGCGTCTAAGCGCTGAGAAGCCATTTTCTGTTATCAAAGAAGCTGAAGGTTATGACGTTTCTGCCAATGTACAGGGTGGTGGTCCTCATGCACAAGCTGATGCTGTTAAGTTAGGATTTGCTCGTGCACTTCTTTCTATTAATGAAGGGTGGCGTTCAGTGTTGCGTAAGGCTGGGCTACTAACTGTTGATTCTCGTGTAAAAGAGCGTAAAAAGTACGGGCAACGTGGTGCACGTCGTAAGTTCCAGTTCGTTAAGCGTTGATGGGATCTTCTTTTTAGTGATATATTTTTTAAAAGGTGAGTATGTCGAGTGTAGTTGGCTATATAGGTAAAAATTATAGTTGGGACTTTGTTATAGATGCGCTTGTGCGTCTTGAATATCGTGGGTATGATGCTGCAGGTTTTGCCTGCCTTGATTCTAAAACACATGAAATATTGTATAGAAAGTCGGTTGGACATCTTGATTGTTTGATTGATAAAGTTGCTGATAATGTGATTGACGGTAACGTAGGAGTTGGTCATACACGGTGGGCAACCCATGGTGTATCAACAGAGGTTAATGCACATCCGCAGTTTGATGAAGCGAAACGTCTTGCCGTTGTTCATAACGGCATTATTGAAAATCATCATATTCTTCGTGCGCAGTTGCGTGGCGAAGGTCATGTTTTTTATTCTGAAACGGATACCGAAGTTATAGCACATTATTTAGAATTTGTGCTTGAGCAGAAGAAGCATGCACAGATTAGTGAAGTGCTTGTTTCTATGGTTGAGCGCCTTCAGGGTGCATACGCATTTATTTGTATTTTGCAGCAGAAGCCGGATTTGTTGATTGCTGTACGCAAAGGTTCAACGCTTTGTATTGGTATTGGTGAAGGTGAATTTTTTGTTGCATCTGATCCAATAGCATTTGCTGGAAGGTGCGAGCATGTTCTTTATATGCCAGATGAGACATTTGCACTTGTTACCCGTCAAGAAATTGAGCTCTATGATTTTGAAGGTACGCGTTTAACATTTTCAGTTGAGCCCATTGATATTGTATGGGAAGATACGGGGCACGAGTTTGAATCTCATATGCTCAAAGAGATTTACGAGCAAAAGCAAGCAATTAATGCTGGCGTTGCCTTTTTTAAATCGTTGCATCAATCGGGAAATTTGTGGAATTCGCTCGGCTTTAAACCTGGCTTTTTTAAAAATTTGAATCAATTAATGTTGTTTGGTAGCGGAACATCGTGGAATGCAGCGCAGATTGGTAAATTTTTTATTGAGTCTATAGCGAAGATTCCTGTCAATGTTGCATTAGCATCAGAGTTGCGGCATATGCCATTTTTTCCAGGTGAGAACATTTTGCATGTTGCTATTTCTCAGTCTGGAGAGACGGCTGACACGCTTGAGGCGCTGCGAATGATTACCGCAATGAATGCTTCAACATTAGCATTAACGAATGTGCCATCTAGTACAATAGTACGAGAAACTGACGGATTTTTATTATTGAAGGCAGGTCCTGAGCGTTCAGTTTGTGCAACAAAGGTGTTTACTTCCGAATTAGCTATTTTGTATGTATTAGCGTTGTGTATAGCTTTTGAGAAGGGCGTTATTACGCAGGAAGAAATGGACGAGGGATATAAGAAGTTGTTTATTGCTGCACAAGCACTTGAATCAACCCTTGAGCGTTATAAATATGAAATTATGGCTACCTACTCCCCGCGCTATGCGCAATATGAAAAATTTATTTTTGTTGGACGACATGTTACCTATCCATTTGCTCTTGAGGCGGCGTTGAAATTAAAAGAAACTTCATATCTTTTCGCTCAGTGTTATCCCGCTGGTGAGTTGAAGCATGGTGCAATGACGTTGATTGATGAGCATGTGCCAGTTATTCTCTATTCGCATGTTGATCCAGCTATCTACAAAAAACTTGTGTCAACGGCTCAGGAGATTAAGGCACGGAATGGCCATTTAATAGTCTTTGGGTTTAAGGGACAGGAAGAACTTGCCGAAATAGCCGATTGCTTTTTTGAGATACCAACAATAGATCCGTTGTTGGGACCTATTGCAATGGCGGGATTAATGCAGATTTTTGTATACTACATTGCAAAAGAGCTTGATCGTCCTATTGATAAGCCTCGTAACGTTGCAAAAACAGTTACCGTTGAATAGATGCAATAATATCAGATCTTTTTTGAGGCGGGTATTGGTGTGAGAGAATAAAAACCCCTGTGAATGATGCAACCGTAATAACGGTGGTCCATAATCGCGATTTATATTTTTTCTTCATATAACCTGTCGTTTTATCTTTAAGGAGTTCGTATGGTACGAGACGCTCGCATAAACTGCTCGCTCCTCACCACGAACGGACTTTTGATTTTTTTCCTCATACGTTCGCCCTGAGGTGGCATCGTGAGATGCCCTCGTAGGGTGCGAACAGATTTGAATATTTTTTTGGGCTCATTTTCAGCATAGCAAAAAAACTGTGTTATTTGAAATTTTGAGCAACCTTTTTTGCAAGAAGCTTGTTCTGTTTTTGTTTATTGTGACATGATTTAAGAGAGTTTTAAAGGAGGGGTTGATGACTAGGAAATTGTTTGGGCATATTGTTTTTTATTGTTGGGTTGTTGTTTTTTTGGTTTACTACATATTTGGTAATCGCGGATTACTTGTTGGATATACGTATAGTCGTGATATAAGTGGCGTTGAGGCTGAAATAAAACAGCTTGAGTGGGAAATGAAGGAATTAAAATATGAAATTGATTTGTGGCAACTTGATCCATTTTATAAAGAACAGGTTGCGCGTGAACAGCTTCAGCTTGCACGACCTGGCGATATTATCTATTATATTTCAGAGTAGAATTAATGTTAGAAATTTGTAATTGTGGAGGGCGGGAAGTGATGAATTATAATGGAATATCTTTGGCTATAATTGTGGCATCTTTTTTAGGCATTGGGGCATCTAATATTTCGACGCCTTCGATTGTTAATGGAACAATAAAATTAGACAAAGCGGGAAGATACGATGTTATAACCTCATTGAAGATTGAAGAACAAGCAGATGAGGTTCCGCTAATAGAGATTACGTCGTCAAATATAATTTTAGATTTTCATAGTAACACAGTTGAAGGATCATTGGCAAAAAATAACAATATTGGTATAAAGATTGCTTCTGGTCTTTCTAATATTGTTATCAAAAACGGTACAATAAAAAATTGTTCAGGAAAAGGTATGGACCTTGGAACCAGTTGTTTTAATATTACCACTAAAGATTTTTCTTTACAGAACATTTTGTCTCCTTCTATATCAGTTGATAATGGTGGATCAATATTTTTCGAAGGTGTTAATATAAGCACCATTAGGTCTGAAACAGAATCGGCAAATTATGTTTTGGACTTGTTTAATACTGTTGGATTGTATGTATATGAAAGTGTGCATTCAATAGAAAATGGTTGTTCTCTGAAAGATGTGAAAATAGATCTTCTATTGCTTAACAATAATTCTAATAAATGTGCGGTGATAGCTGCGAAAGACATAAAGAATTTGTACTTCAAGAATGTTTTCTTGGCTAATTTTTTGGGAACAGAAGTATTTGGTGTTTATCTTGATAATGTTAAAGCTTGCCGATTTATCAATTTGACTATAAAACAAATGAGTGCGGTGAATAGCTCAATAGGACATTGTGTTGGAATAAGATTTAGTCAGTGTTGTGATTGTTTGTTACAAGATTCTTTAATTTATGGGAATAGTTCTGACAATTCCTATATTGGAATTGAGTGGACTGGTGATGCTCTTGGATCAGGGCTTTCGAAGAACATAACCATAGAAAGAACAAGAATAAGCCAAAATTATGGACAACATATTTTGTATGGAATTAAGGGCGAGAATGGGGCGCACAATCTTATAAATAATTGTAACATAGTGGCTAATCGTAATCAGATTATAGATATACTTCCGACTGATTTTGTGGCGGGAATTTGTTTTTCGGGCCTTGAACAGGCGAGCCAAATTACTGCTTCAGAGATTTCATTGCAGTTTGGTTTGGGGCGTTCCTTTGGTATTATGCTGGGCCTCGAGGGCGGATCTACATATTACCCTCTAATGACTATTATTGATAACAATCGGTTGTATAATAATATTGCGACTGTAGAGATTTACGGTTTTCGTGATTATAACGACTATTATACAGTGGGTACAAGTAGTGCTTATCCATCCGCGACAATATTAACTCATAATATAGCCAGTGGCCAAGGTCCTGTATTTAAAATTGGGACTACAGATATTTCAGAAGATGAGAAGTATATGAATTATTTTGGTTATGATATTCAACAAAATTCAGTTGGTATTGTTAATGAGATTATAGTAACCGATATGAATGGGGTAGCGCGTCCGGTTGGTAGTCCGCTCAATATTTCGTATGTAAATCTTGATGTATATCGGTTGATGAGAAGTCCATCCAAAAGAGTTGATTTTATACGTAGGCAGATTGGCAGATAGCGGTGCAGTCTTTTGGAATTTATGGTCACACGATATGTTTTTTTTAAAAGAAAGTAAAGTTAGAAGTATAATAGAATAAAATTGAAGGAAGTTGTAGTGGCTCGAAATATAAGTGATTCTACAAAAAAATCTATTTTGTGTAATGTATGGATTTATATAACACCTCTAGCAGTTTTAGCCATTGTACTCTTGTTGACTACGCCATTTTGGTATAGATATGGATGGGTTTCCGAGGGAGGAGTGAAAAAAGAACTGGATTTTTTCAAAAAAGCGCTCGTTATAACTACGAATAAATTCTATCTTCAGTTAAATGATGCATACAAAACTGGCAATGAAGAGCTGTTTAATTCATTAGCTGAATTGTTAAAGGTGGCATACAAGCAAGAACATACAATGCAAGAAGATACGATTCAAGAACTTAAAAGAATATCAAAAGTGATTGATAGTTTTTCGCATGTCCAAGATGATGAATTTGCGAAAATGAAGGGACAGATTTTTAATTTGATCAATAGTGATATTCGTAACGATAAAATTTTCAGGTGTATCGATTCTATTGAGAGCTATATGGCGAAATTTGGTAAAAAATGGGAGGCTGATTGGCAGTTAGTGCTTAATGAGGCGCGTTCTTCAAGTATGGAAGTGAGAAAATTGGATGAACGTGTTTGGCAGGCTGGTATGCGCAGTGAAAGCCAGGTGCAAAAAATATTGGATACCGTTCAACAAGTAAGGCTTGACATGCAAGGTATAAATGCTCGTTTTGAATATTTTGATAAGAATTTAAAGGACGTGGCTAAAAAAGTGAATAAATTTGAAAAAAGTGTACAACATAAGGTGGGTAGTGCATTGAACGATGTTGAGCGTATAAAGCGAAAGTCGCGATTTAAAGTTTAATTTTGTGATGCATGCAATGAAGTGACATCGGTTTTAGATGGTGACAGAAAATCCGAGTTTTATGAGAAACGAGGTTTTGGGTTTGTAAAGATAGATGCATGGAGTATTTTGGGATATTTCTATGCCGGTGTAGTTTCTTGCAGCAAGCATACGTTGTGTTTGAAGCGGTAAATTTGCTCCCACCATTGTGTTATAAAATGTTCCTGGAAAAAAGACTGCACCATTAGCAAAGATATTGAGAAATTCCTTATATTTAAAATTGAGGCTACAATTAATTTCTGTACCGAGATATTTTTGTGGGCAGAGATTGGCAATTTGTTGAATTACCGGTAAGCAATTGTCGTTGATTGTTTCTGCATCACTGTCCATCTCATAAAGAATTGCAATAGGGTATGAATAATCTCTTTTGATGCCTTCGTCAAGGCTGTAGGCCAACAGATTTATGTTAAAACTAAACTGTTTGGTATTGGTCGTATGATGTAGATGGCATGAGCATCCGGCAAAAATTCTATTCGAAAGTTCAGTACTTGTATGGGTGGTCCGCTTGGTTAGGATGTTTGGTTGCAATTTTTGAGCGAACTGGAGAAAATAAGCATTGATATAATGCGAATGATAAAGTTGTTCTGTTCCAACAAATCCGCCAAATGATTTAGCGTAATCTTTGTAGCTTCCATTTGGGTTAAAACGGTTAATAAGAATCTTTTCAGTGGAATCGTTAGGCGGATGGTCGCCGCTTAAGTGGCCAACGCAAACAGTTGAAGATATGTTCCAGGGTTCTTTTTGGCGTAGGTAAAGAGAAAATTCACCGTACGTTTCGAATCCTTTTAAGATATTACAATATCCTTTTCTAAAACGACTGTAACTGTTTTTAAATTGATAGGTTTGATCGTAGGTCGTGTTAGTGAATTCGGCCCCTGCTGGTTGATTTCTTCCTAAATCTTCCGGATATGTCTGCATTTGTGCACTTTGCCAAACACTGTTTGAATCAAGGGTCGTCTGATAAAATAGGTGTGTTTGTTGTGATGTTGAAACGGCCGCAAATTGATTTCGGTCAAGTGCATATACATATTGTTTTCCTTTTTGTACGGAGCTTTCCAGATAAAGTTTGAAATATTTATTTTTAGCTTTTGCAGTAAAGCCAAAATTAAAAAGATTAAGATGCGCGTCATGAGGTAATTCGACGTGTTGATTTTGATTTGATTGATGTAGAATGAAAGGAGTTATTGATAGATGTTTGTCTATAGGCGTCCAACTTGTTGATAACATGGCAATATAATTACCTTTGTGGACACCAAGGAATGGACTTGAATATAGATTATGAGCACAATCGTAAGCATATGTCGTTTTCATATCAACGGATGATTTATAAATAAGACCATAATATGCTTCAAAAGTTATATTGTTGAATGGTTTCCACATGCTCTGAATACCAGGACGCCATTGGTTGACATATTCTTCAGTCCAAAGACCAGGAATTAAATAGTTAATTTTATGTGCATTGCCTAGGATGAGGCCTTTGCCAATCTCGAACGGAAAGATTCCACATGAAATATAGAATTTATCATAGAACGAGATAGTAGTATTTAGGCTACGCAATCTGATGTCAATTGCATTGTCAAAGCAATAATAACTATCAACAATTTTTCCCAATCCAAGCTTAAGTGACAGTTTTGTTGGTGAATATCCAAGGATGAATTGTGCCCGTACGTCAGCATCAATACTTAAACAGATGTCCTTATGGATGTGTTTATCAAAAGATCCAATGAGATCACTCGTGTTGAGAAGAAATGTGTATTGGTCAATTGTTTGGGGTGTAAGAAATTCTAATTTATCGCCGACATATAACTCATTTTTTGTATTTCCAATTAGGAACCACGTATTTTGCTCAGTAGCTGAACAGTGCAAAAAGATTATCATTTGAAGATAGAGGCAAGCTTTTTGTACTATTATTTTAATGCTGTGCATATAAGATATCCAGTATGGTTTCTACAAATGTTTCATCTATATTTTTGCGCCGTTTTGTATACAAGCTAATGATGTGCTTGTGTCAGAAAAAGTCATATATAATGTGATTTTTATTCATGAACTTTGGTCCTCTTGTATTATAATATTTTCATATACTTTAGCGTCAGTTAGGCCTGTAAGATTATGTGGTGTTCCAGTTGCTTCGATAAATGCTGCATTTATTCCTGGGAATGAATTGTATACATTTGTGTTATAAAAGAATTTATTGTTGTAAATAGAAGAAGTGATAGGTGTTTGTGGTGAATTAATATACACCGCAGTATTATAATGAGACATTTGATTACAGGAGATGATAATTTTTTGTGAGCTTGTGAGTTCTATTCCATTTGCAGTACCGCTGGCGGATGATCGCAAGAAATTGTTGTTATCAATAATTCCTTTGGTAACAGTGTCCAAATAAATTGAGGATCCATTATTAGTAACTGCATGGGTAAAGGAATTATTTTTGATTGTAAGGCCATTACACGATTTTGTATAAAGGCTGTAAAGATTATTTGAAAGACCTGTTAGGTAATTATGGAATACGCATTCATCAATGGTGGTGTCATTTCCATTTTCAATATGGAGTTCTAGGTGATTGCCACTTGCATACTGATTATTGTTAAAGATGGATTTTTCTATTTTGACAATGGAACAATCCTTCAGATAAGCGCCACCGTTATTATTATTTTTTGTAATAGTTGAATTTCTAAGAGTTACAGTATTATTGTTTCGGCAATCAAGGCCTCTTTTATTATTGTATATAAGGCTATCGCTAACGGAGCATTTATTGCAGTAACTAACATAAAGGCCGGTAGCATTGCTGTTGCTTGTCATATTAAAAAGTTTCATGTATGAAATAGAAACATCACTAATATTATTGCTGCTAGATCCGTTGGCATGAATACCATACTGCCGAAATCCGGCTATCGCACCATTTCCTCTAATCTTAATGTTAGAATATCCACCTTCAATAACAATACCTTTTGTTGGTATTGTATCGGCTGTCGTTAAACTAAGTTCATTGAAATCAATAGTAACGTTGTTAGATTGGATACTGATTGCTGTTTCGTTACCCGAACTTCCTTGAAAAGAGATAGATTCGCATAGCAGGTACCATCCTGGTGAATCGATAGTAAAAGTTTGTGTTGTTGGTGATCCTTCTTTGCCATCTGTTGTAAAATCTGTATTGGTTACACTGGTATAACCGCACCATGATCCAGCTGGTCCCTGGGGACCTTGGGGACCAGGTATTCCCCTATTGCGAATAGTTGGAAAGGTGTTGGTGAGTCTAATACAGCACGGGTCTGCTATCTGTGGTAGACATATCAGGCATAGTAGGATATCTATTACTAATCTCATTTTATCTACACTTTCATCCAACAAATTTATGTTTATCTTTGGGTGTTATAATTTGAGCAGATGGATTTAGTTTAAATTTAGGTTTAATATTTTTGGCAATTATGTCAATTTAAATTTAGGTTTGATATTTTTGGCAATTATGTCAGTTTAAATTTAGGTTTGATATTTTTGGCAATTATGTCAATTTAAATTTAGGTTTGATATTTTTGGCAATTATGTCAGTTTAAATTTAGGTTGTTTAGGTTGTGTTGTTTATTATTATTATGGGAGTTTTTTATGGATTGATATTTCTTGTCAGCAGGAGTTAGTTTTGAGTAAAAATTGAAAAAGGATGTTTATGGTTAAGAAAAATTTGTTTTTTATTGTTATTTCGCTTCTTATTTCTACTGATTGTTTGGCAGCTGTGAGTACACTTATTACTAGAGGAAGTGTGCTTCCGGCGGGTATTGTAACAACGCAAGGTATTAGCTCATCAAAATTGGACAATACTTCAACTACGGCCGGTTTTGTAATTGGTACAAGTGGTTATTATTATTTGTCTAACGATCTTTCCTATAATGGTACAACGGCTGATATTCCATGTATTCTAATTAATTCAGACGATGTAGTTCTCGATTTGGGCTCAAAAACAATAACAGTTGCATCAGGAATTTCTGGTAAAGCTTTTGGAGTTGAAGTTGCTTCAGGAAAAAACAATGTTGTCATTAAGAATGGTACTATTAAGGGAATGTCCAATTGTGGCATAGTGCTTACTTCAAATACCAATGTGAATATCGAAGATATTTCTATTGTTGCATGTACCGGAACAAATGTCACGGTCAAGGCACAGGGTCTTTCAGCTATCGGTTGTAAGGGAATATATGCTACCAATCTTCGAGTATTATCCAATTCAGATACAGATGCAGATGTTAATGGTATTTATTTATCCAGCTGTGAATCAAGTAGATTTAATGGTGGAAATATAAGTGCAAATACAGTTGGCTTAAATGGTTTTGATGTTTATGGTACACAGCTATCCTCGTGCGTAGAGATAGCTTTTAGCGATGTTATTTTTTCTAACAATAATGTTACATATGATGCAAAGAATGCTTACGGTGTTTATCTGAGTTCTTGTAGGCATTGTATATTCACTAATTGTTCGGCAGTAGCAAATTATAATGGTGCGAGTGAAGATACGAATACTGGTACATCGGCAGGTTTTTATTTGACCGGGTCGACGGCAAATTCCTTTGAAGGATGTATTGCTGATTCAAATTATGCTCCACAAAATGCATATGGTTTTGCTTTCATAAGCGATTCTGATTCAAATAGCTGTAAAAAATGTTCTGCCAATGAAAATTATAATGTAAAAACAAATAACTCCGCAACTTCTAATGCGATTGGTTTTTATGCCAACGCAAGTGATTCAAACCAATTTGATGAATGTTTGGCAAGACATAATTATAATTCTAATGACACCGCTGCTACTTCTTATGATTACGATGCGGCTGGTTTTTGGTTCCAAGCGTCCAATGCAAATGTTTGTCAAGCATGTGGTGCATTAAATCAAGCATCATTAGACACAGCGAGTACGTCAACGGTAGTTGGATTTGCTGCTATTTCTGGTTCTGCAAATACATTTTTCGACTGTGAAGCTTTATATAATACGACACAATCTACTGCTTCCGAGTCTATAGCAGGAGGATTTTTATTGAGTGCAGAAACTGGATCACTCATAACAAATTGTAAAGCAAATTCAAATAACGCATCAGGTCTAAACAGTAAGGCATATGGCATTGACTTAGCAGGAACAAATTCTCGCTGTGCTATACAAGGTTGTATGGTAACTTCTAACCGTGCGACATCGAGTAATGGATATTCATTTGGGATTTTTGATCATGCGACAGATAGTACGACGTATTTCAGGGCAAATACTTCATTTGGTCACGGACATACATTTAGTGGTACAAGTATACGCAATCCTAATTCGTATGATATGAATTTTTACGTTGCTTATGCAGAATCCACAAGTATGGATCCTATGAACATTATTAAGGAAGCTGATATTGCTAACTTGAATATTATTGCTGAAGCCGGTGGAAAGGACATATTTAATTGGTCTATTGTTACACAAGCAGTAAACTGAGGATAATGGTTGGGGGGCTAACGCCCCCTTCCTGCCCGATCCACTTTTTTACAAAATGTTCAATGTCAGCTATTCTCGAAAACATCTAGATCGCCTTTATTGATGGCAACTACAGACGGAATTTTTTTATAAAAAAATTTTAAATTTAGTATATCCGAGTGACATTGATAGTTATCGTCTTATATTTTTAACAGGTGACTTTGAGGGTGTATTTAAAAAGAATTTTGCTGATGAATGTCATTGGGTATCAATAGATTTTGACTTGCGTGATCCTTTTTATAAAGAACAGGTTGCACGTGAGAAATTGCAGCTTGCTCAGCCTGGTGACACTATCTATTATGTTGCAGAATAATTTTTGAAATATGATAACAGTTTTTATAGTATAAAAATAAGAATGCCTATTATCTCAAATATTAAAGTGCAGTCCTTGGCAATAATTTTTGGAATGTCGTTAATTGGAAGTACATCGACAGCGCTATGATGAATACATGAAGTGCAGTAAAGTTTTGTAAGATAAAGAATAAAGAGGGTTTTTTATGCCTTATCCATTTGCCATGATTCCGTTAGAGTATGCTTTCAATGCCTTGGAACCTATAATCGATGAACGTACAATGGAGATTCATTATGGAAAACATTACAAAGGGTACGTTGATAAGTTGAATGCTGTTTTAAAAGGCGCAGATGAAGAATATCAAAAGATGGAACTTGAAGAACTCTTAAGTGATCTTAATTCATTGCCATCGGGTCCTATCCATAATGGAGTGCGTGATTTTGGCGGCGGTGTTTATAACCATGGACTGTTTTGGAAGGTTATGTCACCAAAAAAACAAGAACTATCAAAAGACTTTGCAGAAAAGCTGAAAAAATATTTTGGTTCGTTTAAAAACTTTAAAGAGGAATTTAATAAAACGGCCAAGGTACTGTTTGGTAGTGGGTGGGCTTGGTTATGTATCGATAAAGGAGGCAACTTGGTAGTAATGGGTACCAAAAATCAAGATTCACCATTAACCGAAGGTCTTTATCCGTTGTTTTGTATAGATGTATGGGAGCATGCCTATTATCTAAAATATCAAAACCGACGTGCGGATTTTGTTGATGACTTTTGGGATATCGTTAATTGGGAATTCATTGAAAAGCGCTATGATGAATATATGAAATAATGTATACTGGTAGCGATAAAATTAAATTTTTATAAAAGGTATTTAGAGTATTATGGAAAAGAAAGATTTACATTCTGTTTCAGATGAACATCGCCCCGATGAACATCGCCCCGATGAGCATCTCTCAGATGAGCATCAAATTCGTTTGGAAAAAGTTCAAAAATTACGTGAGTTGGGTTATGAACCTTGGCCGGCAAAAGAAGATGTTACTGCCACCTGTCAACAAATTTTAGATGAGTATGTTGAAGGTGGTGAAGAGAAGAATGCGGTTGCTGGTCGTGTAATGACTTTGCGTGATCATGGTAAAACAGTTTTTGCGCATATTCAAGATCGTTCAGGTCAACTACAATTATATATCAAACAAGATATTGTCGGTGATGAGCAGTTTAAGTTTTTTAATGAATTTATCGATATTGGCGATATTATTTGGTGTACTGGTTCTTCATTCAAAACAAAAAAAGGTGAAATTACCTTACGCGTTAAAGATCTTAAATTGTTAAGTAAATGTCTTCATCCATTACCAGAAAAATTTCATGGCATTGCTGATCAGGAAATTAAATATCGTCAACGGTATCTTGATTTAATCAGCTCGCCAGAAACGCGTGAACGTTTTGTTGCGCGTTCGAAAATTGTTGCATCACTTCGTCAATATTTAAATGGACATGATTTTATCGAAGTTGAGACACCAATGTTGCATCCAATTCCAGGTGGTGCTGCGGCAAGGCCATTTGTTACTCACCATAACACTCTAGATTCTGATTTTTATTTGCGTATTGCGCCTGAGTTATATTTGAAACGGTTAGTTGTTGGTGGTTTTGAGCGTGTATATGAAATTAATCGTAACTTCCGTAACGAAGGAATTTCTACTAAACACAATCCTGAATTTACCATGCTGGAATATTATATGGCTCATCAAGATTATCATTTTGCGATGGATTTTCTTGAGGATATGTTGCGTGATACGGTGAAAAAAACTTGTGGCAAATTACAAGTTCCATATGGCGATGAACATTTCTCAAATGAACATTTCTCAAATGAAGTTCTTGATTTTGAGAAACGTTTTGAGCGTCTTTCTGTTTATGAAGCAGTTAAGCAAATTGGTAAATGTACTGATACACAATTAAAGTCCGAAAATATTGATCGAACTTTGGAGCAATACAAGATTAAACTTGGTAACAAAAATCCAAGTTGCGGTGAAAAACTTTTTGCGTTATTTGAAGAGCTTGTTGAAGACAAAATTATTCAACCAACATTTATCATTGATTATCCAATTGAAATTTCACCATTAGCAAAACGTGATGCAAAGAATCCAGAGATAGCAGCGCGATTTGAATTGTTCATTGCACGATTTGAATTGGCAAATGGTTTTAATGAGTTAAATGACCCTCTTGATCAGGCGGAACGTTTTAAAGGGCAGGTTGCTATGCGCGAAAGCGGAGATGCTGAAGCTCACAATTATGATGCAGATTATGTTCTTGCACTAGAGCATGGATTGCCACCAACTGTTGGTGTTGGTATTGGTGTTGATCGTTTAACAATGGTCTTAACTAATACGCCATCAATTAAGGAGGTAATTCTTTTTCCAACATTAAAAAAGAAGTAATATTGAAATAATACAAAAAGCAGTGCAATAATAAATAACATAATAAAATAAAAGGTTTTTTATGAAAAAAGTTTTATTGCTATCATTGTTTTTTGCTGTTGGTTCTGCGGTTGCTCTCCAAAGAAGAGCGCGTTGTGCTGGTGAAGGTCATGGTAGAAAGTCGCAATTAAAAGGACGGACGCAGGATTCTCCTTGCGGTGAGTATCCTTTGCATGTTAGGCGTAGGGGAAGAAGAAGGGATGGCAAGCCTGACAGAAATGGTTGGCGTGCCATTTGTTTGGATGAAGCTAAAAGGCAAAGAAGAGCTTGTTCATCAAAATAAAGATTA
>Ga0075124_10000495_pt1 | contig 18481 bp, 18 predicted proteins | sample AntAceMetag02UKS_FD_69809 | JGI IMG/M metagenome (GOLD analysis project Ga0075124, IMG submission 69809) | Saline lake microbial communities from Ace Lake, Antarctica - Antarctic Ace Lake Metagenome 02UKS | ecosystem: Environmental > Aquatic > Non-marine Saline and Alkaline > Saline | place... | reverse complement strand
GTGATGCCCTGTCAGAAAAAAGGGTGTACAAAAAGACGGCAGAAATCGGCTGCTGGCTTGCAAATCCGTTCCCGGGGAGAGGCATCGCTACCGGTGCGGTGTCCGCCGTCGTTCCGGTCGCGTTTGAGCACTTTGACATTGTAAGGCTCCAGGCAGGTGTGTTTGCAAACAACCCCGCCTCAATGCGGGTCCTTGAGAAATGCGGATTTGTCCGGGAAGCGGTGCATCGAAATGCTATCACGAAGAACGGCACAGTCATGGACGAAGTGGTGTACGTCCGGTTCCGGGAAAAAAGGGATTGGTAAAAAGGATTGGTTAAACCGGAAGCACCCGGCTGCCGTAGATTTCGTTGATGACTGCGCCAATACCCATATAGAGTGCGAGGGCGCCTGCAACGATACCGGTTACACCGGCAAGGGTATGGATCAGGGGATTGCCCGTCAGGTTTGCGACGACAAGGAGCACCACTAAAACGACGACTGCTGCGAGGGTGACCTGCAGGAGCCGGTGCATCTTCAGGCTGCAGATGAAGAGCCCGAGGATCAAAAGACCCCAGACAGACAGGAATGCCGCGAGGTCAATTGCGGTTGGTGCTGTTGCAAGACCTGTTGCCGGCAGAATCATGATTGCCGCAAAGGAGATCCAGAAGAGCCCGAAGCTCCCGAAGGTGACCATCCCGAAGGTGTTGTTCTTCTTCCATTCCATCAGGCCAACGATAAGCTGGGCAAGTCCGCCATAGAAGAGTGCCATCGAAATGATGGGGCTCGTCATACCTGTTATTCCGGCATTGTGGAGGCTGAGCAGAATCGTGGTCATCCCGAATGCGCAGAGTCCGAGTGGTGCAGGGTTTGCCGTGTTGTCCATCAGGAAGAGGTTGTTCCTGTTCTTTTCTTTGATTTGTTCCATAGTATCTTCACACGCTCCGGAAAAATGGTGCGGGTCCGTCCCTGAAAACAGATATTGCCCGGGGGTTTTGCACCACTCCAGTAATGTTGTGGTGTAAAATATATAATATATACACCGGACTAGAACATTTCTCCGAATGTTGTGCACCATAAAATGGCGGCATGGTGCACGAGTGCACAAACACGGCTCCTCCCCATCTGCAGACCACTGGTTGCCGGAATCCCCCCCCCTTCTCTGACGGTCTGTTTCAGACGAAGAGAGACGTTTCCGGGATGGTATAGATATGGTATGCCGGGAGGGTAAAGCCTTAGAGATTATGCCTTTGTGTGCATCACGGTTCCGTCTTTTCTCATAATCATGTCCCGCACAATCTTCTTATGCGGAGAGTAGATCCCCTTCCTCAACCCTGCAGGAGACCTCTCAATCGTCTTTGGTTTCTCCTCACTCAGCGGCTCATCATCAGTCAACCGGTCGCATCGGCGGGAAATAACTGCATTATATGACTCTTCCGGGCGGTAGAGTTGTCGTTCTCTCTCCCAAAGAAACAGGAGTTTTCCTCTCCCCATTCCCCATCACTCTTTTTCTTCTGAATTTTCACCAGATGCGAAAAGAAAAGAGTATGAATTGCAGGGAATGAAGTAATGATACGGAAAAGTGGGAATAACATGGAAAAATCAGAAAACAATAGTGCAGATAATCTGATTGCCGAGGGAAATGCCCTGGCAGAGCAGAAACAATACGAAGAGGCAGTTGCGGCATACGATCAGGCGATAGAGAGCAGTCCGGATAACGCCGCTGCCTGGTACCAGAAAGGCTGTGCCCTGTATGCCCTGAACCGATACGTGGAGGCGGTTCAGGCATACAGCCGGTCACTCGAATGTGATCCGGATGACATCTCAGCATGGCATTCCCTGGGGGTTGCCCTCATGAATCTGGAACAGTATGAAGAGGCAGTTGCGGCCTTTGACCTGGCCATCGCCCTCGATTCAACGATCGCTTCTGCCTGGTATCACAAGGGATATGCCCTTGGCGAACAGAAAAACTTCGAAGAGGCAGTCAAAGCGTATTGCCGGTCACTCGAATGTGATCCGGATGACATCATTTCATGGGTAAACATGGGAACCGCCCTCAATAATCTGGGCCGCCATGAGGAGGCGGTTGATGCCAGTGAACTCGCTCTTGCCCTGGACCCGGACAATGCACCCGCCTGGAATACCAAAGGGGATGCCCTGATGGGTCTGGAGAATTATAAGGGAGCCCTTCAGGCGTATAACCGGGTGCTGGCAATCGACCCGCAGGATGCCCATGCATGGCACAATAAAGGATCTGCCCTGATGAAGCTTCGTCCGGGCGACACCTGCTGAATAACAGCAGAAAGACCGCGAATCGGTATGGTCGGGTGAATCAGTAGCGGTTACCGATGCCCGTCTGGTGAGAGAATGAATGTCATCTCACTATCTTTTTTGAATGTGTGTGCATGTGCGGAGAACAAAAAGAGGGTACGGACTGCCTTTCCCACGGGAGACACATCATATGCACTGTACTTTTCTGCGTCCTCCGGGGCCGGTATACTTATCAAATCATGGGGTTGAAAGGAGACCAACGGCGCGATTCAAAATGGGTGACGTCCCGGTCTGATCGTGTACCCTGAAACACAGTGTCATCACGGGCCCGGGCCGGCGAAATGGAATACTGTGGAGATACGGATGAAACTACTCGTAATCATGGGCAGTCCCCGGAAAGGAAACACGTATCGGGCGTGTGAAGAACTCTGTGCATACCTGCGGCAGGACGATGCCGTGGAATGTGATTACCTCTGGCTGAAAGATGCGAATCTGCTGCCCTGCAGAGGATGTTTTGTCTGTTTTACCCGAGGTGAGGACGCATGCCCCAACAAAGATGACGCCCCCGCAATAGAACAGAAGATGCGGGACGCAGACGGCGTGTTATTCGCCTCCCCGGTGTATGGCATGAACGTGTCCGGGCTGATGAAAAATTTCATTGACCGGTTCAGTTACCTCTTCCACCGGCCACGGTTCTTTGACAAAAAAGCATTTTTGCTCGCGACGGCCGGTGCCATCGGGCAGAAAGATGTCCTCAGGTACATGGACACGGTTGCAACCGGATGGGGATTTGAAGTTGCAGGAAGAGCGGGACTCATCACCCCGCCCGGCATTCTGTCTCCCCGTCAGGCCCGAAAAAACAACGTTCTGCTTCAGAAGGCTGCGAAGGATTTCTCTGCTGCATTACAACGCAAAAAACGGAAACGTCCCGGCCTCATGGATGTGATCATCTTCCATTCACAGCGGGGAGTATTCTCGCAGCTGGAAAAAGAGTCACCCTGTGATTACCACTACTGGAACGATTTGGGCTGGCTCTCACCGGGTGCACGGTATTTCGTGGATGTGCCGGTCAATCCCCTGTACCTGGCAATCGGGAGAATCGCCGGATGGATGGCGAGACGACGGACCAGAAAAGACCAGGTGCAGGGAACAGGGGATGCCGGGTGAACAGATCATACCACCCGTGACAGACTGCCTGTTTTTAGATCATAGTACAGACCATGCACCTGGACTCTCCGTTCATCTGTCGGGGACAGGAATCATCTCTTTCTCAGATATGGGTACATATCGCAGGTTTTTACCATATTCAGAAGTAAATATGAAATTACTGATTTTCTATGCATACCAGCGATTATCGAACCCGTTTATACCGTTTATCATGGCTTGTTGTCCTGACCGTTATTGTTCTTCTGACCGCAGGATGCCCCGGGAACAGACAGCAGGAAGAATCCGTAATGGGGGTGTTCCGGTGAGAAACAGTCCCATACGGGCACACTATTCTCCGGGTGAAATACCCCGCCTGAATAAAGCCGCAGAAGAGACTGCAAAGGCTTCCCTCAGCGCTCTTGCTGAAATACCGCCGGAGAAGCGCACCTTTGACAACACGGTCATCGCATTTGACGGAATTTTGACCGACTATTCCGATGCAGTCCTGCCGCTTACCCTGATGGGGAATGTGTACCCGGATGCAGGAATCGCTGCAGAAGGTATGTCCTGTGAAGAATCCGCCTCTGTTTTCGATACCCGTGTGTATACCCGGCGTGACCTGTATGACGCTCTCCGGGAACAGACCCCGCGCAATCCTGAGGAATCCCGGCTCTTTGAGGTGACTATCAGAGAATTTGAAAAGAACGGGCTGAAGCTCTCTGAAGAAAGCCTCGCAAAGGTCAGGGAGATGAAAACGGTGTTGAGCGGACGGGAAACCCAATACTCCGCCAACCTGAACAACGATACAACAACACTTGCATTCACTGCTGATGAGCTGAAGGGAATACCTGCATCATCAATGGCGACGTTTCAAACGGCCCCGGAGGGTACCTATCTGGTCACCATGAAGTATCCCGACTATCTTGCGGTGATGACGTATGCCAAAAACAGCGGAACCCGCATGAGAATGTACGAGGCGTACAACAACCGGCAGGCGGATACGAACACTGCTCTTCTTGAAGAAGCAATTATCCTGCGCCAGAATATTGCACGGGAGCTGGGATACGCCACCTGGGCTGATTACCAGACTGAGGGCCGGATGGCAAAGAACACCGCGACAGTGATGACATTTCTTTCATCAATGCAGGCACCCCTGAAGGAGAAGTACACCGATGAGATGGCAGACCTTCTTTCCATTAAACGGGGCCTCGACCCGGCGGCACCAATCGTTCATTCCTGGGATGTTGCCTACCTTCAGGAGATACAAAAGAAAGAACAGTATGCCTACGATGAAGAGGAGGTTCGGGAATATTTTCCGGTTGATACAGTTTTAGCGGGCCTTTTTTCCACCTGTGGGACGCTCTTTGGCATCGAATTTTCCGAGATGAAGGATGCCCCGGTATGGTCTCCTGATGTCCGGCTGTTTGAGGTGAAAAACCTGCCCGGCGATGAGAGAATCGGCTATCTGTATCTGGATCTCTATCCCCGTGAGGGGAAATACGGGCATTTCTGTGCCTCTGAGGCGATAAGCGGAAGGCAAAAAGACGGCACATACACGGTCCCCGTAATGACGATTATTGGCAATTTCCACAAACCGGAGGAGGAACGGCCGTCGCTTCTGACAATAGACGAGATAGAGACACTGTTCCACGAAACCGGGCATTCGATGCACTATCTTCTGACGAAAGCACCGTATGGCACCCTCTCCGGGTTCAGTGTGGAGTGGGATTTTGTCGAGACTCCCTCCCAGACGCTTGAGGAATGGGTATGGGACCCTGCGGTTCTGGAATCGATATCGGGCCATTATGCCAATCCGTCCGAAACAATTCCCGCAGACCTTCGTGACCGGATCATTGCGTCACGAAATGTCGGGATGGGGAGTTTATACAGCCGTCTGCTTCTCAATTCTCTTGAGGATATGCGGTTTCACATCGCAACAGAACCGGTCGATGTAACTGAGGTCTGGTATCAGACGCATGAGGATGTGACCGGTGCACGCCCTCTTCCGGGCACCCATCAGCCTGCATCGTTTGGCCATCTCATGGGCGGATACGACGCCGGATATTACGGATATCTCTGGTCGAAGGTCTATGCTCTCAATATTGTGAACGCATTCAAAGAGACGGGCATGACGAACCGGACGCTCGGCATGAAATTCCGGGAGGAGATTCTTTCACAGGGGAATATGGAGGACGGTATGGTGCTCCTGGAACGGTTCCTGGGAAGAGAGCCGGGGGCAGAGGCGTTGTATGAGTATCTTGGGATATACCTCTGAGAGGGGTAAAGATTGAGGATTATTTAGCCGACCTGAATTTTTCCATTTTCTTTTTCAATGGTGAAACACCTCCCGGTAGAATATTTTGATAAAAGGGTGCACGCGGTAACCGCCGGTGAAATTACCTGTACAGGCTGAAATAGTTAATATCCGGGGCAGATAATTAGAGGACAACCCTGCATTCGGGAGTGTAGTTTCCATAAAAACTATCTGTTAAAACAGTCTAAAAAATGAATTGGCAATAATGACGTATTTTGCAGAAAGTAAGAGCAGCCAAAACGAAGGCAATTATTTAGCGGGAAGAAAAAAAGTTCTTGACCTTGCCCGGGTACATGACCTCGAAATACTTGATATTGGTGCAGGACCACTCTCAATTATTGCTGCAAAAGATTACAACTGCCATGTTACATCTATCGACATTGACAGTGATGAACTGCATCTCTGGGAGGACGAAGCAGAAAAAGAGGGTGTTTCAGACAGAATCTGTTTTGAAGAGGAAGATGCGACAAATCTTTCTTACTGCAATGATGCATTTGATGTAGGCGTATGCTATTGTGCCCTGCACCATATTCCTGTCGAAAAAAGAGATCAGGCAGTCTCTGAATTATCCCGTGTATCTTCTGAGCGTTTTATTATAGCAGATTACACACTGGAAGGATTCCTGGAGATTCACAGCAGAGAGGACTTTGTAGCTGTGGATCTTAACCGTCTGGAGAGATTTCTAAAAAAAATTGGCATTCTCAGAGTAATTCCAGTTGAAAATATGATGGTATATATCGTAGAAAAAAAATGAGGATTGAGTAAATCCTCTCACTCTCAGTTCTTAAAACTATGAATCGGTGCAGGAATCCTGCCGCCACGGTTGATGAAGTCCTCGCAGCCGAAGGTATTGACCCGCTGAATGGGTGCGTATCCCAACAGCCCGCCGAACTCTACGGTGTCACCGACATCTTTCCCCACCACAGGAATAAGACGGACGGCGGTTGTCTTCTGATTGATCATCCCGATTGCCGCTTCATCGGCGATAATGCCGGAGATGGTGGCAGCCGACGTCGTTCCGGGAATGGCGATCATATCAAGACCGACCGAGCAGACACAGGTCATCGCCTCCAGTTTTTCAATCGTGAGAGCGCCACGGTTGACCGCATCGATCATCCCCTGATCCTCACTCACCGGGAGGAAAGCCCCGCTGAGTCCGCCGACAAACGAACTGGCCATGACGCCACCTTTTTTGACCTGATCGTTCAGGAGAGCAAGTGCCGCGGTCGTTCCCGGAGCGCCCACCGATTCAAGGCCCATCTCCTCTAAAATTTCTGCCACACTATCGCCCACGGATGGTGTCGGTGCGAGCGAGAGATCGACAATCCCAAACGGCACTCCCAGCCGTTGTGAGGCTTCCTGGGCCACCAGCTGTCCGGCACGGGTGACCTTGAATGCGGTCTTTTTTACCGTCTCACAGAGCACTTCAAAGTTTTCACCCCGGACAGTCTCAAGGGCACGTTTCACGACACCCGGACCTGATACACCCACATGTATCACGGTATCCCCTTCTGTTACGCCGTGAAAGGCTCCGGCCATGAACGGATTGTCATCCGGTGCGTTGCAGAAGACAACCAGTTTTGCACAGCCCATTGAGCTGTTCTCTTTGGTGGCCTCGGCCGTTTCCTTTACCATTTCTCCCATCAGTTTTACGGCATCCATGTTGATGCCGGTCTTCGTGGATCCGATATTGACCGAACTGCATACCCGTTCGGTGGAAGCGAGGGCCAGAGGAATGGAGCGAATGAGATTCTCATCGGCGGGTGTCATGCCTTTGGAAACGAGAGCAGAATAGCCTCCCAGAAAATTCACTCCTGTCGTTTTGGCTGCTTTGTCCAGGGTCTTTGCAATGGTGACAAAATCCTCCGGAGAATGACAGGCGGGCCCTCCGACAAGGGCAATGGGGGTGACAGAGATGCGTTTGTTTACAATGGGGATGCCATATTCACGTTCAATATCCCTGCCAACAGAGACGAGATCTTTTGCGACACGGGTGATTTTATCGTATATGTTCCGGTTTACGGTATTCAGGTCAGAATCACAGCAGTCCAGCAGGCTGATGCCCATCGTAATCGTACGGACATCAAGCATCTCCTGCTCGATCATCTTGTTTGTTTCATAGACCTCAAATATATTGATCATAATAGAAAATTCCTCTCAGATGCGGTGCATTCTGGTAAAAATATCTTCATGCTGGCATCTGATCTTGAGACCAATCTCATCGCCGATCTGTTCTAAATCACTGACCATCTCACCAATCGGTTTGGACGAATTATTGGCATCAACGATCATCATCATGTTAAAATAGCCCTGTATGATGGTCTGGGAGATATCTTCGACATTCACGTCGTTGTCTGCAAGATATGTGCAGACTTTCGCGATAATTCCGACCGTATCTTCTCCTACGACAGTAATGATGGTTTTTTTCATGGTCTGCCTCATCCTGATCGTAGTATTGGGATTTATGGGGATTAATACCGTCACAAACAGGCACCCGGGATCGATGATGGGGCCGCTTGCCCTCCTCACCTGATCTTCTCAATCTCCTCGCCCGAAAACGGCCCTCCGTGCCCCGTATAGATCTTCTGCGGCCGCTGCTCCCGTACAGTCTCGATGCTTCGCATTACTTCATCCAGGTCATCCGCCCAGAAGGGCAGGCCGGGTTTTTCGGAGGGGATGGACGGGAAGATCAGATCTCCCACCAGCGCATCGCCGTTTGCGAGGAACACCGAGACTGAGCCTGGGGTATGTCCCGGCGTCGGAATTGCTGTCCCGTCAACTCCGAATTGCCGAAGATCGAGCGAATCCGAGATGAGAATGTCCGGGTCAAGCGGCGGGAACCGGGCCTTCTTCCCCCTGCCAAAGAATATTCCCATGAGCCTGCCGGTCATGCACGTCGCCCGCAGGCCCCCCTGGTTGCCGGATCTGAGCTTTTCGGCATCCCCCCGGTGCACCGCCACCTTCGCTCCGGTCATCTCCCGGAGTTTTTGTGCTGAACCGGCGTGGTCGCCATGACCGTGGGTGAGAAGAATCAACCGGATATCTTTGGGTACAATTCCCATCCCTTTCGCCGCGTCAAGAATGGCCTCTTCACTTCCTGGATACCCCGTATCAACAAGGATTGTTCCCTCCTGCCTGATGATATAGGCATTTGCTATGCCGAGTTTGACCGTATGCACCTCGATTGGTGTCATTGTTTGTCTCCTGTGGCGAGAACGGTCTGCATCCACCAAAAACATACTGGTGTAACGGCCCGAAGAAAACAGCTTCACAATTGTCAGCATCCCACCGGGACAGTGATGTGGCGGAATCTATCGCAGCACCGATGGCTGCCGTGTCCGGATGATGCGATGATTTAATACGAGGTGTTCCCATTACAGACCATCGGAAGGAATCGGTGGAATATGCGGCATATCGGCATCCACACCATGGTGCGTGTGCAGCACGTCACTTCCGAGATGACGGGAGAGGTTGAACAGGTATGGAGGAGAAAAGCCTGAAGAAGGCAACATTTGCCGGCGGATGCTTCTGGTGTATGCAACTGCCGTTCGGACAGGTTGAGGGGGTTATTTCGGCTGTGTCCGGGTATACCGGCGGAACACAGGAAAATCCGACGTACGAGGAGGTATCTTCCGGCCGAACGGGACACTTCGAAGCAGTGCAGGTGACGTACTCTCCCGAAACGGTCTCGTACGAAACACTCCTGAACGTGTTCTGGATGCAGATTGACCCGACTGATGATGCAGGCCAGTTCGCAGACAAGGGTTCCCAGTACCGGACTGCCGTTTTCTTTCACGATGATGAACAGAAACGGATGGCAGAAGCGTCAAAGAAGGCTCTGGACGATTCCGGGAAGTTTACCAAACCTGTTCAGACCCTGATCCTGCCATACACAACGTTTTACCCTGCCGAAGAATACCACCAGAATTACGCTCAGAAAAAGCCCCGGGAATACGGGAGATACAAGAAATATTCCGGGCGTGAGGCGTTCATTGAGAGAAACTGGTACACAGGTCAAAAAGTCACCGTCTACTCAACACCGCAGTGCCATAATTGCAATGAGATTAAAGCGTTCCTCCGGGAAAAAAAGGTGGCGTATGAAGAGATTGATCTCACGACGAATGAACAGGCACGGGATCTGCTCATCGAGAAGACGGGGCATATCGGTGCTCCTGTTGTCCAAATCGGAGATGAATTTATTTTCGGGTTTGACCGGGAAAAGATGGAGGGACTGTTGCAAAAATAAGGATTTTTCCTGGAACACGGGATTTTTCAGCAGAACGATCCCTGAAGACAAAGGAGGAATTTCTTAATACAGGAGATTGAATGAATCATGACTGATACCATTCCCTATGAAATAACGGGTGAGGCAGGAGAGATTGAGTTCCGAAAGTATCCCACTTTGGTGCTTGCGACGGTTGACAGCAGTAAAGATGACGCCGGTTTCAATCTGCTCTTTGCCTATATCACGGGTAAAAATACCGCCCAAAACAGCATATCGATGACCTCCCCTGTGATCACATCCCAACAGATCGCGATGACAGGACCTGTCATTTCTGGTGCGGCGTCAATGTCATTTGTCATGCCGCCGGGGAAAACCAGAGACGAGATGCCGGAACCGCTGGACGCCCGGGTGTGGATCACAACGCTGCCCGTGAGAGAGGTTGCGGTCATCCGGTTTAAGGGATATGCCCGCGGGAAAGAGGTGGCGGCAGCAAAGGAGCGTCTGCGGGAAGGACTAAAGCAGGCCGGGATTGTGTCGGTCGGAGAACTGTTTCTGATGCGGTATAACCCCCCATGGACACCCGGTTTCCTGCGACGAAATGAGGTGGGGCTGGAAATAAAACGGTGAAATAAAGAGTCCGATAGATCGAAACCGGCAACCGGACATGCCGAAACGATCGTTCCCACTTTTTTCATGGTGACGCTCTCAGGAACACCTGAACCCTGATGATGTTTTTCCCGAAAAAGTCAGGGAACATACATGATAAAATAATGAGATAAGAGATGTTCAGCCGTTTTTCAGGGCAACAATATCTTTCACACCAACCAGTTTCCAGACCGCAGATCGCTCCCCGTTGATAATGACTTCCGGGGGGTCATCGGGGCTGTATCCCAATGCAGAGAGAACCCGTGGGGAGAGCTGGTGCCGTGCCATCATGGCCACGAACTGTTCCCGCACGTCCTTTTTTACGGCCGGATCCTCCACCTCTTCGAGTTTCCCCTGCAGGCTGACAAAGGTAAAAGACGAGAGATCGGGCATGTACTCTTCGATTTCAACCGATACCTGCGGGTTTGCGGCAAAATATTTCATCTTCCTGCCGTATTTCGTGGAAAGGAAGTACAGGTATTTTTTGTCGAAAACATACATGAACGGTGCAATATAGGGATGCCCGTTCCCTGCAAAGGCAATACGGGAGACGTACTGCCGTTCGATAAGGGCGTCATACTCTGGTTTGGTCATTCCGGGGATCTTCAGCGGGTCCATATCCATATCCTCACAAAACGTCCTATTGCTCGTAATGCTGATAAGGATGACGGGGGATACAAAAAAATGGGGTTACTTTTCTGCTTTGTGGATCTTCATCCACAATTCCTTGTCCACCGGGTCGATGTTATGAACCTCGCGGGCGTGTTGGGCGATTTGTTCATCCAGTTCCTGGACATTGGCTGCGTTTGCCTGGAAATCGCAGTCCATACCGATATCCTTGCATTTAAATGAAACCATAGTTTTTCACCACCGGGTCACCTGGTTCTCTGTAACCTTATAGATATGCCAGTCAATACCCTCAAATGACTGTTTTCGTTCTCTCTCTCTCGTTTTATCAAATGTGTCGTCTTTGTTTTTTTGGTATGAATATGTGAAAATGCGAAAAGAAATATGTCCATTGCAGGAAGTGAAATAATGATTGTAGAGAAAGAATGAGAGTATAATGGAAGAATCTGAAAATATCTGCGCAGAGGACTGGATTGCCGAGGGAGATGCGCTCAATAATAATGAACAATACGAGGAGGCAGGTGAGGCATACAATATGGCGATAGCATGTGATCCGGATAACGCCACTGCCTGGTATAACAAAGGAAATACTCTGCTCTCACTCGACCGGTATGAAGAGGCTTTGACGGCATTTGACCGGGCGATAGCACTCGCTTCTGAATTTGCCTCTGCGTGGTACAACAAAGGATATGTCCTGGGGAAGCTGCAGCGATATGAGGAAGCTCTTGCGGCATCCTGTCAGGCAATCGCTATTGAACCCCGAAAGATATCAGCATGGCAATACAAAGGATACGTCCTGGAAGAACTCCACCGGTATGACGAAGCCCTTGAAGCATATGATCAGGAGATTGCAATCGATTCGGATTCTTTATCTGCCTGGTATGGCAAAGGGAATATCCTTGACAGACTTGGGCGGTATGAGGAGGCACTTGTGGCATACACTCATGCACTCGATTTAGACCCTGATTACGCCGCTGCGTGGTACAACAAAGGATGTACTCTGGAGAAGCAACAGCTGTATGAAGAAGCTCTGGCGTCATATGACGAGGCCATCCGGTGCGATCACGGTGATGCTTCTGTCTGGACGAGTAGGGGATATGCCCTGGAAGAGCTTGGCAGATATGAAGAAGCGTGCGCTGCACATACCCGGGCGATTCTTCTCGACCCGAATAACGCCTCAGCATGGTATGGCAAAGGGAACGCTCTCTTTGAAATGGAGCAGTGCGGGGAGGCGCTTGCGGCCTACACCCGGGCACTTGAAATTGACCCGGAAGATGCTTCGGCGTGGTACAACAAGGGATGTGCCTTTGATGAATTGCACCGCTACGAGGAGGCGCTCGGGGCCTACACCCGGGTGCTTGAAATTGATCCGGAAGATGCTTCGGCGTGGTACAACAAAGGATGTGCCCTTGATGAACTGCACCGCTACGATGAGGCAGTTCAGGCATATAGCCAGTCACTCGAACACAATCAGGATGACACTTCAGCATGGGATTCCTTAGGGGTTGCCCTCCTGAATCTGGAACGGTTTGAAGAGGCAGTCGGGGCATTTGACCTGGCACTCGAACTTGACCCGGCTCTCGCCCTGGTCTGGTATCAGAAAGGATGTGCCCTTGATGAACTGCACCGCTATGAGGAGGCAGTTAACGCATATTGCCAGTCGCTTGAACTCAATCCGGATGACACCGCTTCATGGTTCAGCGTAGGATTGGCCCTCTATAATCTGGAACGATATGATGAGGTCATTGATGCCTGTGATCTTTCTCTTGCTCTGGACCCGGATGACGCACCGGTCTGGAATACCAGAGGAGATGCCCTAATGTGTCTGGAGTGGTATGAGGAGGCACTCTTGTCCTATAACCGGGTGCTTGCAATTGACCCGGAACATGCCCATGCATGGTACAGCAAAGGGGTTGCACTGAATAAACTTCGCCGATGTTCCTGCTGTTAGAAAAAAGGTGGAAAACGTGAATCCGGTTGTGTGCCTGTTCTTCTCTCCTGAAATTTATTTTTTCCTGATGGGCAGGGCAACACCAACGGAAATTGCTGCAATACCGATTCCCAGTATGACGAAGATGACTGATCCCGGGGATGCGGTGGAAGGAAGAACGCTCTCAGAAGGAGTGCCACTGCCGGAAGAAGCCGGGAGTATGTCTGACCTTTCGAACGTCTGGATGCGGTGATTGTTGGTGTCGGTAACGTAGATAGTGCCGGAACGGTCAACAGCAATTCCCAGTGGGGTGGTAAATTCCCCCTCTCCTGAACCCCCCGATCCCCACTGTCCAAGGAACGTGCCGTCTGATGTGAACACCTGGATGCGGCCGTTATACATGTCTGTCACGTAGACGGTACCGGAATTGTCAACGGCAATGCCATAGGGTAACGAAGATGATTCCCCGATGCCTGAACCTATTGCCTGCCACTTCGTGACGAACGTGCCATTAGTGGTGAACTTCCGGATCTGGTCATCCCCGGTGTCAGCAACATAGACATTGCCAGAATTATCGACGGCAACCCCGGATGGAGAATCCAACTTTCCGTCGCCGAACCACTCCGCCCCCCACTGTGTGAGATACGTGCCGTCGGATGTGAATGTCTGGATGCGGTGATTGCCGGTGTCAGCAACGTAGACGGTACCGGAACCATCAACGGCAACAGCGGATGGCGTATCGAACTGGCCGTTGCCCGAACCCTTTGTTCCCCACTTCATGAGAAACGTGCCGTCAGACGTGAACGTCGTGATACGGTGATAATATGAGTCGGCAACATAGACGGTGCCGGAACGGTCAACAGCAATGCCATATGGCAGTGAATTTAATTCCCCAATGCCTGAACCGATTGATTGCCACTTCGTAACAAATGTGCCGTTAGAGGTGAACTTCTGGATTTGGTGATTATTGGTATCAGCAACGTAGACATTGCCAGAATTATCGACGGCCACCCCAAATGGCGTATTAAACTCCCCGTTGCCTGACCATTCCGGTTCCTCACTGTCCTGTGCCGTAGCCACACCGCTGAAAGCAAGCAACAACAGAACCAGCAATCCTGTCAAAAACACTCTGTTAACATATATCAAAATGTACCCTCCCTGTTTTGTCCCATCCCTGCACCGATGTGGATGAATCGTTACTGAGTATCTTCCGGTTACGTCCATAAGTGTATCTCCTGAACTGTGTTTCGTTCCTTTGTACAACCATATTCGCGGATATCTTCAGCGATCCGGGTATCTTTTGGGAATTCACTGATTTGAGACAAGGAAATCAGAATATCCCCATCCGCTCTGTCCCAAAAAGGTGGTGCATAAATGGCTCTCCTCCTGTTCACACCCCCACGGGTGTATCATCCGGAATCCGATCCTCATAAGTCAGACGAAAACAATAATGAGGTGATACTATGACCACGCCTGACACCACCATCACCACAATCCATGCCAGGGAAATTCTTGACTCCCGTGGCAACCCGACCGTTGAAGCAGAAGTCACCCTCGCCTGTGGTGCATTCGCACGGGCCGCATCACCCTCCGGTGCGTCCACCGGCATTCACGAGGCAGTCGAACTCCGGGACAAAGATTCCGGCAGGTACGGCGGGAAAGGGGTGCTAAAACCCGTTAACCTGATTAACACCGTCATCGCAGACTGCCTGAAGGGACTCGATGCCCGCGACCAGCAGGCGGTGGACGCAGCGCTCTGTAAGCTCGACGGAACACCGAACAAGCAGAACCTCGGCGCCAACGCCACCCTCGCCGTCTCAATGGCCGTCGCCCGTGCCGCTGCCGCAGCAGTTGGCCTCCCGCTCTGGGAGTATCTGGGCGATCCGGAAAGTCCTGTCCTCCCCGTCCCGATGATGAACATCCTCAACGGCGGTGTCCACGCCAACTGGCAGGGTCCTGACTTCCAGGAATACATGATTACGCCGTATGGTGCCCCGACATTCGCCGAGGCTGTCCGCTGGGGAGCTGAGATTTACCACGCCCTCAAGGCGCTTTTAAAAGAGAAGGGATTTTCCACCGGTGTCGGCGACGAGGGCGGGTTTGCGCCGGTTGTCTCCTCGAACACCGAGCCGCTTGACCTCATTGTGGAAGCAATCAAACGGGCCGGATATGTTCCCGGAGAACAGATCGGTATCGCCCTTGACCCGGCATCCAGCGCCTTCTACCATGACGGGATGTACGAACTCAAAACCGAAAACCTGACCCTCGACGCGGCAGGCATGGTCGAACGCTATCGTGACCTTGTGACTGCATACCCCATCATTGTCATCGAAGACGGCCTTGCAGAAGATGACTGGGAAGGCTGGAACCTCTTAACACAGGCGATTGGCGACCGGGTCGAACTTGTGGGAGACGACCTCTTCGTCACCACCGTTGCCCGTATCGAGCGGGGAGTACGGGAGGGTGTCGCAAACGGTGTCCTGATTAAGCCCAACCAGATTGGAACCGTCACCGAGACCATCGCTGCCGTCCGGCTGGCACAGGAGAACGGCCGGGGGGCCATGGTATCCCACCGGAGCGGTGAGACCGTCGATACGTTCATCGCCGACTTCACCGTTGCGATGCAGACCGGCCACCTCAAGACCGGGGCACCGGCCAGGGGCGAGCGGGTAGAGAAGTACAATCAGCTCATCCGGATTGAAGAAGCAGCAGGCGAACGGGCACGGTATGCCGGCCGGGCCGGATTTGTCCGGTAGGGTTTTGGACGTTGTCTCGGTGAGTGGATGAGCCGGTACATGCCGTCCCTGACCGGACGGCCTGCCTCACCCGTATGCAGCAGGTATCTGCAAAGGTGCCACCGGCAGTGTGGATATCGTGAAGGATGAAAAAATGGTGGTCATGGTCCATACCTGATCCTTTAACCCCCGGCTCTCCTTTATTTTGATAATTTTTTGGGAAGTACTGTTCCTGCGATTGCATGGCAGATATGTATTGATGCCTATTCTCACTGGTATTGCCATTTTAATGAGCCCGTTCGGGGTTTTTGTGACGCGGCCGGCTTTCCCGGACAGCCTTTTTCTTTGGCAGAATCCGGGACACGGGGGCACGATGAACCGTATTCATTTGGTCCTTTCCCCGGCCCGGAGGAAGGGGAGGTGCTGGCTGGAGAGGGGCGGCAGGTCACTGACACCATCGCATCCCTGATCCAATCATCCTGCAGAATCTGTTATTCCAGCCTTTTCTCTCCCCATACAAGAGCCCCGATCCCCGCCGCAAACGCACAGATCGGCCCCACAAGAAGTCCCGCCCACATGAAGAGGCCGACAATGCCGACTGCGACCATCGAAAAACTGTCCGTCTTTGATCCCCAGCCGGTGCTCCGGATGCCGTTTCTGAGGGCAAACCCTCCCGCCAGAATGGCGACGGTGATGTATATCGCGGGAAGAAAGGCCCCTCCCGTCAACCCGGCCTTTGAAAGCGCAAGAAGTGTCTGGACGAGCAGCATCATCCCGGTCCCGATGTAGAGGAGTCCGGCGGTCACCGTCAGCCATCCGAATGGACCTTCAATGGCGGGATAGGTCTTCCCATCCCGTCGTCCCCGCCAGAACAAAAGTCCGAATCCCGCACAGAGGGTGACCACGAGCGGCCCGAATATAAGGAACCACGACTGCCCCTCCCACCGGTGGATGCCCAGTACCGAGAACGGGACCAGCAGCCACTCACTGAAGGTAAACTCCTCCCGGTAACCGATGGCAAGCCCGAAGTTCCCGCCCGCAGGGGACGTCTCCGGGGCATAGACCGCGACATACCATGTGCCGGGGACGGTCACCCTCTGGGAATAGGCAGCCGCAGGGTAGAGGGCAGACGGGGTGAAGGGTTCGAAATCTGCCTTGTCAGGCACGGTCCCTTCGATGACGACGGCCCCATAGTCTGCTTCTTTCCCGCCGGAAGCAGATTCTTCGTGGGGAGGTGCCATTTCTTCGTCGTGGTCTTCGTCGTCAGGATGGGGCATCTCCACAAACGGGGGAGGTGTCCCGGATGAGGCAAGGCCCGGCCCCATCACAACGAGCCCCGGGACAAACGCTGCCGTTCCTTCCGGGGTAAAGAGGCTCAGGCGCAGTTCATCCCCTGCCACCATCTCCATACGGTAATACCGGACATCACCCCCGCCCGCAAGGTCGCCGTAGACCACCCATGACTTCGTGGGGTCGGCAACAGGGAATGCGTCGTCGATGTGGGTATTGTCGCCGGAAGTGAGCGGGACGTGCGCCGCGACGGGGAATATCAGAACACAGCAGAGAATGAGAATTACGTTCGAAAGATGGATGATTCGGGGGAAACACCCATGCCCTGTTTGGCTGGCCTGCTTTCTTTCGGCTGAAATGGTCTGCATGGAGCCAAAAGGCCGGTTCATCCCACTGACAGGGGGGGCGTCTCATGAGCCCGCGTCCCCCTCTCCTGTATCATTCGTGCACCCATCCGAAACGCCGCCTCACATTCCTTTGGGAAGGTCTCTGCCCGCCGTTTCGCCTTTGCCTTCGGGTCAAAGATGTCGCTTTCATACTGGCTGTAATCGCTGAACTGGTAGGTGTCACACGAGAGAAGTGACTCCGCATGCCCAAACACCGCCCTGAGATAATATTCATTGAGATCAACCCTGCCCCGGAGGCCCGTGTCAGCCAGCTGTTCCTCCCGCATGTTCATCGTGTAAATAAACCCGGCCCCGACATCCTTTGGAAAGAGATTTGGCCCGTTGGTGTAGGTGATGTACGGGTAGAGAAGGCGTTCCATAAAATTGCGCATGAGTCCTGTCTCTGCCCCTAAATAGATGGGCGTGCCGAGGATGACTGCATCTGTCTTCTCAATCTCTGCAAGAAGCGGCGTCAGGTCATCATCGATGGCGCACCGCCCGTAACTGTTTCCGCCCAATTTTTTGCAGGCATAACAGCTTGTACACCCGGAGTAGTTCAGGTCTGCAAGATGGATGAGCCGGGCCTCTGCTCCCGCTGATTCTGCCCCATCACATGCATTTTCGAGCAGCATTGCCGTATTCCACGTTTTCCGCGGGCTCCCGTTGATTGCCAGCAGTTTCATTTTCTTCACCAGTATGCCAGCAGATGGTGTTGCACTCCAATTATTGTTTCCCCTCGTTCTGGCAGGGGTCTGTGTATGTCTCTGAATTGAATTATAGAGGTTTTTGGTAGCTTCTACATGTTTTGAACGGCTGGACAGGGTCCCGTGACCATAAAATAGGGGGGGTGGGGGACGGAAAGGAAATGGAAAACAGGTCAGAGATGTGTGGTAAAGAATGCCACCATCTTCTGCCAGGCATCTTCCAGTGCCCG
>Ga0075124_10000488_pt1 | contig 18640 bp, 16 predicted proteins | sample AntAceMetag02UKS_FD_69809 | JGI IMG/M metagenome (GOLD analysis project Ga0075124, IMG submission 69809) | Saline lake microbial communities from Ace Lake, Antarctica - Antarctic Ace Lake Metagenome 02UKS | ecosystem: Environmental > Aquatic > Non-marine Saline and Alkaline > Saline | place... | reverse complement strand
GTTCGCGGCGCGCCTGCCATCGGTGCAGCGGCCGCGTTCGGTATGGCGATTGCGGCAATGAATTCGGACGCGACGTCATTGGATGACCTGCTGCACGATTTAAAGGAAGCAGGCAAAACCCTCAATGACGCCAGACCAACGGCAGTCAATCTTTCATGGGCTATCCAGCGGATGCTGAAAGCTGCTGGTGAATATAACGGTTCTGTGAATGGTTTACGCGAGCATCTGCTGGATTTGGCAAAGCAGATTGCTGACGAAGATGTTGAGACAAATAAAAAAATCGCTGCTAACGGTGCAGTGTTGATTGAGGACGGCGACCATATTGTCCACCACTGCAACACTGGTGCATTGGCGACCGTGGATTGGGGTACAGCGTTGGGTGTGATTCGCATGGCGCATGAACAGGGCAAGCAAATCCATGTCTTCGTAGATGAAACCCGTCCCCGTCTACAGGGCGCCCGACTGACAGCCTGGGAGCTGGAGCAGTACGGCATTTCCTATGATATTATCGCAGATGGCGCTTCTGGATACTTGATGCGTAAGGGGCTTGTCCAGAAGGTGCTTTTCGGTGCTGACCGCGTGGCTTCAAATGGGGATGTCGCTAATAAAATCGGCAGTTACATGCTCGCTTTGGCTGCGTATGACAATGGCATCCCGGCGTATTCCGTCTTTCCGATCTCCACAGTAGATTTTAACCTTGAGCGGGGCGACTTGATCCCCATTGAAGAGCGGGACCAAGCGGAAGTCCTGCAGCTCAAGCTCAAGGACCACCGGGTCACCCCTGAGGGAGCCTCTGCGCGAAATCCTGCTTTTGATGTGACCCCGCACCGTTTATTATCAGGTTGGGTAACCGAAAAGGGCGTGATCTATCCGCCATTCAAGACAAACATACATGCCGCATTGAAGGAATAAGGACCAGTCATGAGTATCATACTAACCGGCTCAATCGCATTTGATTACCTAATGTCTTTTCCAGGCTATTTCAAGGACCACATCCTGCCTGAACACCTTGAATCGATCAGTCTTTCGTTCCTTGTGGATGAGATGGTCAGGCGTCCGGGAGGTGTGGCAGCCAATATCGCTTACACGTTAGGGTTGTTGTGTGAAACGCCGCGTCTGGTGGCAACGGCGGGCGTGGATTTCACTGAATACCGGCAAATACTGGAAGACGCTGGGGTGGACACCTCAGGAGTCAAGATCATCAAGGATAAATTCACAGCTTCTTTCTTCGTCAATACGGACCGTTCGAATGCCCAAATTGCCAGTTTCTATGCTGGCGCAATGGCGGATGCCGGACAGATCTCCATGAAGGACATAGATTTGACTGCGGATGACCTGGTGATGATCTCACCCAATGCGCCTGAAGCGATGATCCAATACGCTCTGGAATGCCAGACGTTGGGGGTACCTTATATCTTCGATCCCAGTCAGCAGGTGGTTCGGCTGGATGAGAAGGGCTTGCAGCAGGGTATCACCGGGGCACATGCACTTTTCGCAAATGAATATGAATTTGAATTGATCCAGAAGCACAGCAAGCTGAGTGCAGAAGAGATTATCCACTCTGTGGATTTTGCTGTGATCACGCTTGGAGAAAAGGGCTCCCGTGTCTATGAGGGCGGCGCGCTCAAGTGCGATGTACCGGTATTCCCTGAAATGAAGAGTAAAGACCCGACCGGAGTCGGGGATGCTTTCAGGGCTGGTTTTCTGAAAGGTTACCTGACCGGTTTTGATTTACCGCTCTGCGCACAGATGGGTGCTTTGGCAGCAACATATTGTCTGGAAGAAATGGGGACCCAAACCCATTGCTATTTAATGAACGATTTCGTGACCCGTTTCCGCACCGAGTTTGATGATAAAGGTGAATTGGATAAGCTGTTGCAGGGAGCGTAATCATCAACGTTATTTAGATAACGCATTTCACATATGGAGGAATTAATGGATAAGTATGATGTCAAGAACCTTGACCTGGCTGAAGGCGGCCATCGCCGGATTGAGTGGGCAGAGCGGGAAATGCCTGTTTTGCGATCAATTCAGGAGCGGTTCAAGCGAGAACGCCCTTTAGATGGCGTCCGCATTTCTGCTTGTTTACATGTGACGGCGGAAACCGCCAACCTGATGCGGACTCTCCAGGCAGGTGGGGCGGATGTCGTGTTGACCGCATCCAACCCACTTTCAACTCAGGATGATGTGGCTGCCTGTCTGGTCTCTCATTTTGAGATCCCAGTCTTTGCCATGAAGGGTGAAGATAATGTTACCTACTATAAGCATCTTAACGCGGCGCTGGACCATCACCCTCAGATGACCATGGATGATGGCGCAGACCTGGTGAGCACCCTGCATAAGGACCGCCGGGACCAGCTCAGCGAAGTGATCGGCGGTTCTGAGGAGACGACCACGGGCGTGATCCGCCTGCGGGCAATGGCGGCGGACGGCGCTTTGAGCTTCCCTGTGATCGCTGTCAATGACGCGATGACAAAACACTTTTTTGACAACCGCTATGGCACCGGGCAGTCGACCATTGATGGGATCATCCGAGCCACGAATGTGCTCCTGGCTGGCAAGGCCTTTGTGGTCGTTGGCTATGGCTGGTGTGCACGCGGGCTGGCAATGCGCGCTCGGGGGATGGGCGCCAATGTGATAGTGACCGAAGTTGACCCGATGAAGGCATTAGAAGCCGTCATGGATGGTTTCCGGGTCATGCCGATGATGGAAGCTGCGCCGATCGGTGATTTCTTCGTCACCCTGACCGGCGATATCAATGTGGTGGATAAATGCCACTTTGAAGTGATGAAAGACGGCGCGATCGTTGCTAACTCAGGTCATTTCAATGTTGAGATCAACATCCCCGCCCTCGAGGAAATGTCCATTGAAAAACGCCTGGTGCGCCCCTTTGTTGAAGCATATGATCTACCGGATGGTCGGACCATCCATATCCTGGGCGAGGGTCGTTTGATCAACCTTGCGGCTGCTGAGGGGCATCCCGCCAGTGTGATGGATATGTCTTTCGCCAATCAGGCACTTAGCGCGGAATACATGGTCAAGCATGCGTCTGAGCTGAATAACCAGGTCTATGCAGTCCCGGAGGATATTGACAGGGAGATTGCACGAATGAAACTCGAATCCATGAATGTCATCATTGATACCCTGACCCCTGAACAGGTGGAGTACCTGAATTCCTGGAAACACGGCACGTAAGATAGGTGTGATTTCCACGAGAGGGAATTGACATACAATCTTTATTAAATCAGAACGGGGATTGACCCGTATCAAAGGTCAATCCCCGGTTTTATTTAATGACGTTGCTGTTTAGATTTTCTTATTTATTCTTCTTCCGAACCCTCATCATCCACTTTGTCTTCGTCCTCCTCGTCCTTATCTGACCAGGGGGCGGAAGGGTTCATGACGACCGACTGTTCGCGGACAGCTTTCTCGATCTCCAGTCCCAGTTCCTGATTCTGCTTCAGGTATTCTTTTGTGTTCTCACGGCCCTGTCCAAGGCGGAGATCGCCGTAGGAGTACCATGAGCCATGTTTGTCGATAATGTCCAGTTCTGCAGCCAGGTCAACGACATCGCCGATCTTGGAAATGCCTTCGTTGTACATGATGTCAAACTCAGCCGTGCGGAAGGGCGGTGCGACTTTGTTCTTGACGACCCGCACCCGTACGCGGATGCCGATGATCTCTGAGCCGACTTTGATGGATTGGATCCTGCGGACATCCAGGCGGATGGATGCGTAAAACTTGAGGGCATTCCCGCCTGTGGTCGTCTCAGGATTGCCGAACATGACCCCGATCTTGTGCCGAAGCTGGTTGGTGAAGATCACCGCCGTTCGGGTTTGATTGATTGCACCCGAGAGTTTGCGCATCGCCTGGGACATCAGGCGTGCCTGGGTGCCCATGGTGGGGGCACCCATATCGCCTTCGATCTCCGAACGGGGGACAAGGGCAGCGACCGAGTCGATCACGACAATCTCCACTGCACCGGAGCGCACCAGCGTTTCAGTGATTTCCAGCGCCTGTTCACCCGTATCAGGTTGCGAAATCAAGAGTTCATCCACGTTAACGCCGCACTTCGCCGCGTAAGTGGGATCGAGAGCATGTTCCATATCAATGAAAGCTGCTGTTCCGCCCAGTTTCTGCGCTTCTGCCAAGATATGCTGGGCGATCGTTGTCTTCCCGGAGGATTCAGGGCCGTAGATCTCAGTGATCCTCGCCCGAGGGATTCCACCCACACCCAGAGCAATATCCAGTGAAAGCGAACCGGTCGGGATTGCATCGACAGCAAGGTGTTTTGCCTGCCCCAGCCTCATGATAGAACCTTCACCGTAACGTTTGGTAATATCTTTCAGTGCTTTCTCCAGTACTGCTTTTTTTGCCTCATCCATATCGCCATCCTTATCTATCCGTATCTGTTTTAGATGATTACTTCCTGCGTAGGATTGCAAGTAAATTATAAATCATTCGTTTCTCTCAAGCTTACCCTCATTTTAGCACAAATGTTCAGTATGTCAAGTTGTCTATTCGGCAGTGTTGAACAGAATGAAAGGATCAAAGAGCTGATAGTAACCGCTCATCCGCCACAGACAGTAATTCGCCATTTCCTCGACTGTGCACGTGTTTTGGTAATGCGCCAATGTTTGAAAATCAGCGCCTGAGGGTCCTAGACGCGTTTCGAGATGGAGGTGAGGATTGCTGGAGTATCCAGTGCTGCTGACGGTCCCCAACAGGTCACCGCAGGATATCTGGTCGCCAATCTCAAAGGCTGGTCGTGATTCCATATGTGCATACAGGTGATAAACCGAGTATTCATCGGTCAGGGTGGGCGGGGTCACTTCAGGGCAGTAAAGTCGGTAATTTGGGTCGTCCGGCACAGGCAGGTAATTCGCCAACAGGCTTTCCTGCAACGATTCTGGCAGGTCGGAAAGCGGGGTTTGAACCAGGATTGTGTAGCCGTAAGGATATTTATCCGCTAAAGTCAAGACCACCTTACCCGAAAGGATCGCATAGATCTCAATCCCCTGGATAGAGTCGCGTTCGCCGCGGCTGAAATATGCGAAATCAACGCCGTGGTGACCGACATCCTGCCCGAAGGGAGGAATATCCAGTGGGTTGGTGATGATTGAGAGCAGACTCTCAAAAGTCTCATCTTCCAGCGGACAGCAGACCTCAAAAGGGACCTCTGTCGGGGTAGGCAGACCAGGTGTAATTGTGGGTGTTGTCGTGCATGATGCGGTCAGCGAAGAAACGGGTGTTGCCGTGACCATCGGGGATGAGGTTGCGACTGGATAACTGACTGCTGCCGAGCTGCAGGCGCTTAATCCCATTGTAACCAGCAGGATGAATAGCTTCTTCATGCTGCCTGGATCCGTCGACATTCCAGGTAAAATCGCTTTTCCTTAGCTTCACCCATTGAAAAGGTCTTTCTTGGCAGGGCGCCGTCAAGGATGACCGTCTTGAACAAGTCCGATTTATCCATGGCAGGGACATAGAACCCGGCATTACCGGGGGCTTTACTTTTTTCAAAGAGAGTCTCAGTGCCGTGAATATAATCAATCCTATCTGCGCCGCCTTCAGCCAGGAATGAGTCCATGAACGCTTGCAGGGTGCCGACGGGCAGGTTGCTGCTTGGATTATGAATTTCCAAAAGCTTCAGCCCATCTGCTAAGACCATACCGATCTGGTGCCAGGGTTCTGCCGCGTCATCCACGATTGCAGTCAGCGTGTCAAGAGAATCCATCTCCCGGTAGGTCAGTTGTTCTCCCCAATAGGCCTGCATTTCTTCGAGGAGGTCTTCATGTTGGTCGAAAACCAGTCGGTGGATGGGCTCAAAGGTCAGCGCTGGGTCATGGATGTTCTCAATTTCAACCAGGGCATACCTCGCTGGGTGGTTCATCCCGACCTTTGGCTTCATCTTTTCCCAGATTGCTTTCGCGGTTGCCAGTGAGTGATTACCGTCACCCATGGCGAAAAGGAGTGGTTTATGCAGTCCAGGTTTCAGATTATATTTTTCTGCGAAAATCTCAGGATTGATCAGTTCTCGTAATGCCGATAAGATCCGTTCTCTCACATTCTCGTCGGTCACAGCCAGTCCGGTCAGGTGACCGCTGCCGAGCATCAAATCGAAATCGTAAACCTCCTCAAGATGCATGACCTGGGCATCCAGCGGTCCGAAGACCGAGTCGTTTGGGTCATCGAAAAGAACCAGGATGTGCGGGCACTCCAGGGGGGCTTTTTCACGGATGTGGATGCGGGGAGGAAGCCTGTCAAGAATCGTGCCCTCAGTAGCCCGGATCAGTGTTTTGGCACCCTGATGGAAATCATATTGCTCCAGGTCAAGGCAGACCATCAAACCGCGGCGAGTATGATCGCCAACGGTTCGCAAGATATAGATCAAATCATCAACCTGCCGGAAGATATTTGATTTGAGATAGGCCTGCATCACTGCCTGCTTCCCGGTGATGCGTTTCTCTTCCTCAGGCGTACCTAAATAAACCTCAGGGAGGATCATGTGGTATGTGGAGGGTGCTTCGCTAACGATTTCCTTTACATCCTGCCAATACTCCGGCTCTGAAGTGAATTGGTCGCAGGCGATCACGGACCATTTCTTGAGGTCCATTGAAGGTTTGGGGAGGAGGATGTTCGGGATACCGATTCCAATTTCTTGAGCAAGAGACATAATGTCCTTCCTTGGATTGGTGAAATTATCCGCTTCTAATTTTATCTGAAATTTAATGGATGTGGTAATAGGCTTTTGGAATATATGCTTATCGGATTCGGAGAGCCATAGTATTTCACCCTAAAGCCTTCTTTATGGATTATAGTAACACCAGCCTATGTTACAATTCTTAATCGGGAACGGATTAAACTTGTTCTACCAAATGAAATAATAGATTTAAAAATTGATTTATGATTCAGCAAAGGAATATGATTTTGAGTAATGAAAATGTCTTTGTTGTTATCCCAGCATATAATGAGGCTCAGGTCTTAGGCAAAGTGTTAGATGATCTCTTATCATATCCTTATCAAATTGTGGTTGTAGATGATGGATCGCAGGACAATACTTTCGAAATCGCAAGTCAATATCAAATTCATTGCCTACAACATAAATGTAACTTAGGTCAGGGGGCAGCATTACAAACAGGCATTTCTTATGTTTTAAAAAACCCCGATGCGGAAATCATCGTTACTTTTGATGCAGATGGTCAACATGATTCAAAAGAAATTACAAAACTTATAACTCCAATTCTCGTTGATGATTTTGATGTTGTTTTAGGATCTAGGTTCTTAGAAAAAGATCTTGTCAAGTATATGCCAACCCTAAAATATATAACATTAAAATTAGCAGTAATATTTACTCGATTAACAACCTATATAAAAGTAACTGACACACACAATGGATTTCGAGCATTTTCTCGTATTGGCGCACAGGAAATTTCTATTACTCAAAATGGGATGTCTCATGCCTCTCAAATACTTAAACAGATTCAAAATGAAAACTTAAGATATTGCGAAGTTCCAGTGACAATTACTTACACAGATTATTCTATAAAAAAAGGACAAGCTGTGAATAATGCAATTAATATTCTTTGGGATAGTTTTTGGTCAGGATTTAATTAATGATTGGTAAACCCCAAATATTTTTTGTTACATTAATACTAATTCTAGCTATCTATTCTTTAAAATGGCGTAAAGCATATATAGATAGAATAATTATCATATTGTTACTGTTCTTAGGAATATTTTTGGTTGTATTTCCAAATATAACAGTAGTAATTGCAAATTTTCTGGGGATAGGTCGAGGAACTGATTTAGTCTTATATTTATTCATCCTATTTAGTATATATATGTTCATAAATATTCTTTCAGAAACGAGAAATTTTGCAATAAAATTTACACAATTTATCAGAAAAGACGCTATTGCTAATGCAAAAAATTTGACTAAAACCGATAAAAAAGTAAAAAAGGAAGAAATAAATTGAAAACCACAATTAGTATCATTTCTTCCTTTTTTTGTCCACATACTGGAGGCGTAGAACGATTTATCCAAAACTTCACAAGGGAACTAATTTTAATTGGAAAATCTTCGACATGAATAATTTACCTAAAATATCAATTATTACACCTACCTTTAATCAAGGTCAATTTATCGAAAAAACGATTAAATCTGTAGTAGATCAAGACTACCCAAATTTGGAATATATCATTATGGATGGTGGATCAACCGATAACACAATTGATATTCTCAAAAAATATGACTCACAAATAATTTGGAAAAGTGAAAAAGATCGAGGGCAATCAGATGCCTTGAATAAAGGTTTCAGAATAGCTACAGGAGATATTATTGCTTTTATTAATTCCGATGATATATACGAACCTGGCACATTTTTAAGAGTCGCGAAATATTTTATGAAATATCCTCAGGCTCAATGGGTAACGGGCAAATGCAAGATAATAAATCAAAATGGTCGTGAAATCCGAAAATTTGTGACAGCCTATAAAAATTTCTGGCTGAAGACAAAGAATTACAATATTTTATTAATCCTTGATTACATTAGTCAACCAGCAACTTTCTGGTCAAAAGAGTTAATCGAAACCATTGGAACTTTCAATGAAAATCTACATCTCACTATGGATTACGATTACTCACTAAGAGCAGGAAAAAAATATAAACTAAATGTCATTAATGAATGTTTGGCAAATTTTCGAATTCATCCTGCTTCAAAATCTGTTAATAATGTTAGAGAGCTTTTTAATGCTGACCGTGAAAATGCTAAAAATTTTTCAAATTCATCAATATTAAATATGCTGCATTTTTTGCACAATGAATTAATCATTTTCACTTATTCGATATTGAAAATAAAAAATAATAAATAATTTACTTCTTACAACATCGACTCTGATTTGTGTATTCTAGGCTTTAATATACGGATGAACAATATAGATTAACGTATAATTATTATAGATGGTTCTGGTTTTATCGAGACAAATTTAGTTGAGTTATACTTAAACCAAGGTTAGCAAGTCAAGAATATTGATATCTGTCTCCATCGCAACACTCTTCATCAAGTTAAGTTGTTTGGCAAAAGGTAGACATTCTTAATAAGAGAAATAATAAAAGTTGTGCAAGATTTTTTGCTATCAGTATTGTTTCATTTCATTGCTAGAATAGATTTTAATGAAAAATTGGATCTGAAAGGCTGTGTTGCAAATATAATTGGAATAGAAAATATTATTGAGATAGTTAAGAGAACTTCTACAGTTAAAAGAGTAATATTTGCTTCAAGCTAATTGGTATTTAAAATAAGTTATCAACCAAATATCGAAGAGGATTATTGACCCAATACAATCTATGATGAAAGCAAGATGTACACAGAAAGAATTGTCCATTCGTCAGGCGAGCTTGGGTTTGGATGGGTTATTGTTCATCCAACTTTTATATGGGGATCTTGGTTTGATGTATCAAATAAAAACTTTCTCGAAATAATTAAAAGAGGATTGTGTTTTCACACTAGAGGAACTACAACCTTCAAGCGGTGAGGTATTATCTTAAAATAGATAACCTTATTATTGCACTTGTAGACCATCATGTTGATAGAGAAACATTTTATTTAGAGGATTATGGTCAATTAATTTTGCGCAATTTTGTAAATTTAGTACAAAAAGCGTTTATATCAAAAAATAAAGATCATTCCACGCTGTTTGATGCACAGTTTTGCAACAGTTGAGGATTTTCTTCAGTCATTAGGATGGAAAAGTTCCTCACTCATTAGTGTTAGGTTAAATAACATTCTCTTTGACGAAATCCAAGACCTTTCTCATTTAGAGTAAATGGTAAAGGATATTCCTTATTCACACCTAAAAGGTATAAAAAACACAGTAAAATGGATGAACGAACAAATTAATCTCGGAAGAGAAGGATAAACTAATGCTATATGTTTTACTATATCTTTTTTTTACAATATTAGGACTAACTTTGATTAAGCTAGGGGGGAACGAGTTTAGTTTTACTATAAATTTAAACAAGCTTGAATTGGAATTGAGTTGGACGTCAATTTTTGGATTACTTTCTTATATAATTAGCTTTTTTATCTATATAATAATTATTCCCCGTTATAATTTGAGTTATATTATCCCCCTCACAATCGGCATTACTCAAATATTAATTATTTTAATAGCTTATTTTGTCTTTCATGAAGATATTAATGTCTATCGTATTTTGGGTATCTTAACAATCATTGTTGGGGTGATTTTGATGAACCTTCATCATTAATGACAAGCTATTATTAAAATACTTAGATATGAAAATTAGGGGAAAGTAATCAGGCTTTTAAATAAAAATTTATGTTTAGAAAAACAAGGGAAGCCAGTGCAGCATTGTTTCTGTAAATACAAGAAAGTGATAGGTCAGGCATTCTTTTAGTTGACAAAGGCAGAAAGGAGAAGACCATTACCTATCAAACTAATTGTACATTACCAGAAGAAATATTGGAACAAATAACAGCAGATGGACTGGAGGTATTCCTGGAACTGATCCGGGTTCTGATCAACGAAGCAATGCGAATTGAAAGGGAGCAGCATCTGGCAGCCAAGTGTTATGAGCGATCTCCAAAGAGAAAGGGGTACGCTGATGGCTATAAGCCCAAGACAGTCAAGACTTGAGTAGGCAAGATCCAGTAAGGTGCCACAAGTGCACCAGGAGTACTCCTATCTGGATGTGCTAGAAAATGGATTGCGGAGCAAAAGGGCGCTGACCCTGACTCTTGCTGAGAGGTATGTCCAGGACGTCTCCACACGGAGAGTGGCAGCGAACACGGATCAGTTGCGCGGCACAGCCGTGAGCAGCATGCGGGGATGAATCTACAGAAAAATTATTGCACAATCTCAATTAAGAAATAAATTTTTATCTCTTCTATTAATTAGGTTATAGATGGATTAGTCTGTGTGAATCAATAGTACATAATAACCGGTGGGACTAATATTTAATTCGTAATTCTGATGGACTTTCGTTATTTGATCTTGATCAATTTGCATGTTTGTCCAATTATTCATTGTTATAAGGACATAATCATAAGGTTCGGCGAGTATATCACTCGCGATATCATCCGGGGTTTCAATATAGTAGAAACTTTCTCTGGTTGTGTCTGCATCATAATATATATTAAATAAGCATAATAATTCGTCAATATTCTTGTAGATACTAATGGGTGATTGTGCAAACACATCATGAGTCACGTAAAATATTGTCTCAGGAGTGTATTCAATATATTCATCAATTTCAGAAAAAGGTTCAACGACCTCCACGAATCTTTGTAAATTCTTTTGAGATAAGAATATTGATCGTAGATTTGAAGCTATTGGGGTTGCTATTAATGAAAGCACGATTAAAAAATTCAATATGTGACTAAATTGATAATCTCTGAATAAGAACAATGATATGAATAGCAATGAGATTAGAAGCGGATAATATATCAGAGTAACAATAGAACCAAGATCCAAGCCCTGAGGGGGAATGACTAAGCGAAGCAAAACTCGGATGCCAACTGCGATTATCAATCCAACCGATAAGAAAATAATGTAATTCCTGCGTCTTTTCTTTGATTCTGGCCATTCTAGATCAAGGAATTGCGGTGCCAGAATTGATAATATGGGCATTATGGGTAATCCATATCGCTCAATAAAGCCCAGACTGTTATTGATTGAGACGATTAAGAACACAGCAAACATAATGGGTACAAGCCAGAGTACTTTTCTGGAAGGGGTTTCTTCGCGAGAAGGCGTCACACCGCTGATGATGTAAAACAAGAAAGGCAAGAGGGTAAACTCAAACCAGTATCCTTCGTACCAATCATCCAGGTTACCATCTCCAAGGGAATTCATGGATTCAAGTACGCTTGTCGTAATTACATTGTTTGTGGCAGAGTATTCCTGCCATTCGCTAACCCGTAAACCAAAGAATGGGTCTCCCAGAAAGATCCAACTAAGAATTCCAAAAATAATCATTCCAATCAAGACGCCGCATACAACGTATAACAGGTTCTTGAGAAGAGTGGAAATTTTAAACTTTTGTTGCCCTGCCCAGCCTAAACCAATCAATAATATGGCAACAGGTAAGGTTGTCTCTTTTGTCTTGAAGGCAAGAAAAAGGATACAGCCAAGAGCACCAATTAACCAAGGTTTTTTATGCTCTTGATTTAGCGAAATGATGTAGATTGTGAAAAAGACTAATATCATCAACATAGCTGAAAAATCAACAACGATCACACCGCTGAAATCGGCGATTACTTCAAATGAGAAGAAAATTAAAACAGCTAAGAAACCATGGAGCGGCGTGCTTCTCTTCAGAGCTTTTCTTGCAGAAAGATAAATCAAGAAACAACTTGACCCCATGATGAATCCCCAGAAGGAATGATAACCTTTCAGGGGGGATGAGGCTAATTTCATAAAAATGGCCTGCATAAAGACATGGAAATAGCGGTTGAGAATAAATGGCATTTTTATCCCGTTCAAACCCACATTCATATACAGCGTCACATCAGATGAATTTGGGCCACCTCGTCCATATACTGAAAAAACTATCCCAATCATGATTGAAACAATAAGAGCCAGGATGACTTCGCATAAGAATTTCACTTTTTTTGTCAACATGAACTTCAAAATGCGAGAAAAGGATTTTTTTGATTGCTTGATTTGTTCAGTAGACATAATTCTCTCCCGTGTAAATGTTGCATTGAATGCCCATGCAATTATAACAGCTTGATGTTAACTACTGAAATATTTTCTTTATCCAAGCAGTACTAACTTGCATAAAGTCAATTATGACTGAACAAGGTTCGATTATTACATTCTTGTATTCAGTACAACAAATATTATATGCGATAAAACACCAGGGATTTGTGTGTCAAAGGTTTATAGGAGTTTTGGGTCTACCCCAGCAACATACGCCACACCAACTGTCCCGGGGCCGGTATGCGTCCCGAGCACTGGACTGAGGTTAGCCAGAAGGATCTCGTCCGGATTGAACTTTTTCTTGATCTCTTCATGCAGTTTAGCGGCTGATTCTTCAGCAGCAGCGCTGATAACACCCATCATATTGATAGGCAAATGATCCGTGATGCTGGATTCCAAGAGTTCGATCAGGCGGTCGTGAGCACGTTTGGAGGTGCGGACGCGTTCAATCGCTTCGATCTTCCCTTCCTGAAGCTGCAGGATGGGCTTGAGGTTGAGTGCCGTTCCCAGGAAGCGGGAAGCGCCGCCGATTCGCCCCCCTCGGTGGAGAAATTCAAGCGTATCAACTGCAAAGAATACGCCTGTGTGCGAACGGATCATCTCTGCGATCTCCTTGCATTCTTCCAAAGAGGCGCCGCGTTTGGCTGCGCGGGCAGCGGAAAGGGCTATAAATGCCAGTGGCACTGAGGTGAAAAGGGAGTCAATCAATTCGATCCTTGCTTCAGGTACCATTTTCTTTGCCTGGATGGCTGAATCGAGGGTGCCGGAAAGGGCAGAGGAAAGAACGATGGTCAGGATCTCATAACCCTGAGCATGCAGTGATTTAAAGACATCTGCAAAGCTTTTAATGGTGGCCTGAGATGTGGTGGGCATGACCTTGGCTTTTGAAAGCCGCTCATAGAACTCGTTCGGTCCGATGTCCACGTTATCCCGAAGGGTTTCTTCCCCCCAGATGACAACCAATGGAACAACGCTGATATTATATGCGGAGACAAGGTCGTCTGGCAGATAGGCAGTTGAATCGGTAACGATAGCTACTTTCGACATGATAATAACCTTTCTTATTCATAAAATAATGATTGTGATAAGTTCAATCATGTTGATTAACCCAACGGATAAAAAATCGTTCCGAGTCATATCAGGGGAAGTGAACAGAATAAAGTAGATATCTTCAATCAATTTTCGCTGTTGTAGTACACAATAGGTGAGTCTCAATTGAGGTTCTTCCTTTTTTCGGTGAACCGGACCTGATTAATCCTTTTTAAGTACAGATTTTAACTTCCAGATTTGTTTCTTCTTTCGAGAATAAACTCATCCCTCTTGACCATTGGTTGTTAACACGCTAAAATCACAGGTTGATAGTTTGACCGAATTAAATGAAGTAATGGAAATATGTGTTTGAAAATCTAACAGAACGGTTATCGAATATCTTCGCAAACCTGCGCAGACACGGGCGGCTTTCTGAGTCCGATGTGGATGAGGCGATGCGCGAAGTCCGGATGGCTTTGCTGGAAGCGGATGTGCATTACAGTGTTGTGAAGAGCTTCACCCAGCGGGTGAAAGCCCGTGCAATCGGTCAGGAGGTTTCCAAAGCGCTCAACCCTGCCCAGCAGGTGATCAAGATCGTCAATGAAGAACTGATCGCAACCCTGGGCGAACCCAGCGCATTGAACCTCAAAGGGGAACGCCCTTATGTGATCATGCTGGTCGGGCTGCAGGGCTCAGGCAAGACCACCGCAGCCGCCAAGCTTGCCAAACTCCTACGCAGCCAGGGTGAACGGGTGCTCCTGGTCGCAGCAGATCCTTACCGTCCAGCCGCGGTACAACAACTGCAGACCCTCGGCGAACAGATTGACGTTCCTGTTTTTTATAAGGAAAACGTCCCACCCCCAAAACTGGCTGAGGAGGCGTATAAAACTGCCCGGAAGGGCGGCACAAGCGTCTTGATCCTGGATACTGCAGGCCGTTCACAGATGGACGCTGACCTGATGGCAGAACTCGGCACGATCAAGAAAAAGGTAGCCATCACGGAAATCTTGCTGGTGGTGGACTCTATGATCGGTCAGGAAGCGTTGAACGTTGCTCAGGGCTTCCGCGCAGAGCTGCCGGTATCCGGCCTGTTCATGACCAAGATCGACGGTGATGCCCGTGGCGGCGCGGCGATCTCCATCCGGGAGGTTACCGGTGTGCCGATCAAGTTCCTGGGCGTGGGCGAGGGTATTGAGGCAATTGAGGTGTATAATCCTGGCAGGTTAGCCTCTCGCATTCTTGGGATGGGCGACATGCTCGGCTTGATCGAAAAAGCGGAAAGCGCCTTTGACCAGGAACAGGCTGCAAAGCAGGCAGAGAAGCTCCTGCGAGGTGATTTTACGCTGGAAGACTTTGCCAAACAATTGAAACAGATGCGGAAAATGGGATCATTTGGGCAATTGATGGAAATGCTCCCGGGCCAGATGGGGCAGGTTGCCCGTCAGGTCGACCCCAATGACGCAGAGGATCAATTTAAGCAGGTTGAGGCGGTGATCAACTCAATGACGGTTGAGGAACGCCGCCACCCAAAAGTATTGAATGCCAGCCGCAGACGCAGAATAGCGCGCGGATCGGGTTTTGAAGTGCAGTCGGTCAATCAGGTCCTCAAGCACTTCCGCGATACCCAGCGGCTGATGAAGACACTGCAGAAATCTGGCGGCCGAGGACTAGGCCGTTTGATTTGAAAGCCGGAGATCAAAAAAGGTAAGCGTTCCCTTCAACGCTCTCTCAAACCTGTTGTTGAAATCTGGCTGATTGAATTAGAATAAACATAAAATAAGAGGAGCAAAATTTCGATGGTACGTATTCGATTAAGCCGGGTTGGATCCCGGAACCAGGCAAGTTATCGTGTTGTGGTTGCTGATAAGGAAAAACCCCGTGATGGGCGTTTTCTGGAAATCGTTGGTCACTACAACCCCCGGACGGAACCTTCAACCATTGTCTTGAAAGACGACCGGATCTTCTATTGGCTGAGCGTTGGCGCCCAACCAACAGAAGCTGTTGATCGTCTCTTCAAGCAGATTGAACTATGGGAACGTTATGAACGTTTCAAGAATGGTGAAGATGTTGAAGCTCTTACAGAAGAGAGCAATAAAATCTATGAAACCCGGGTGACAGATCCACGCACGAACCCGTAAAAAGCAAGCTGACCAGAAAAGATTCGAGGCATATATGAAAGGCGAGAACCTTCAAGGTTTGGTTGAATTTGTTGCTCAATCATTGGTGGACGAGCCGACAAAGGTAAATGTGCACACTCACCAGAGTGGGAATTCCGTTTACCTGGAACTGCATGTCTCCAAACAGGATATGGGCCGCGTGATTGGAAAAGGCGGCAGGGTTGCAAATTCTCTACGTACACTACTAAAGGTCGCAGCTGCCCGTGAAGGAAATCGGGCGAAGCTGGATATTGTCGAACCACGCTAGGTTCTGATCAAAATTCAGATGCCTCGAGAATTAAGAAACAATGCAGGCTCGCACCAATCCTGTGAGCCTGCCTTTCTTATCCTTGGTAAATTGAGACGTGCTCATGGCGTTCAGGGGGAGATCCCGATGGAAATCTACACACAGATGTTGGATATATTCACGCCAGGTAATGTTATTTATATTGGCGAAGAACATCATCCATTCACAATTGAACGGACGCGTTGGAAGCAAGACCTTCTATTGCTGAAGTTCGAGGAAATCAATGACAGGACAACCGTCTCAGGATTGACCAATCAATTCGTCTTCATCCAAGCTGATGCGCTGCCTGGACTGCCCGATGGTGATTATTATTATCACGAATTAATTGGTCTTAAGGTCTATGAAGAGAGCGGCGCTTATCTGGGTGTATTAACACAGGTTCTGGAAACCGGCGCGAATGATGTTTATCTGGTCCAGGCAGAGGATGGGGAAGAAGTGCTCATTCCTGCAATAAAGGAAATGATCCTGGAAATTGATCCGGCTTCAAAGAAGATGGTCGTTTCCAGAATGGAATGGTACGGCGAGGGGGAATAATGGCGTCAAAGGATCATAAGTATTGGATGGGGTTTAATCTCGTCAGGGGGATTGGTTCAGTCCGCTTTGGGCAAATCCTTTCATTTTTTGGCGACCTTTCAGTCGCCTGGGATGCTCCTGCAGAAGCGTTTAGAGAAGCAGGACTGCCAGAACGTGCATTGAATAATCTTCTCAAGACACGTCGAGAGGTTGACATTGACCAGCTTTACGAATCGATTCTGGCGGACGAAGTTAAAATCCTGACTTTACAATGTGAAGATTATCCTCATCTCCTGCGTGAGATTGGCCAACCGCCTCCGGTGTTATATATCAAGGGATCCTTAGCGCCTGAGGATGACTTCTCGGTTGCAATGGTCGGTACGCGCCGGGTGACCGCGTATGGTCAGCAAATCACCAGAGACACCAGCATCTATTTGGCTGCACATGGGTTAACAATAATTAGCGGGCTGGCACGAGGCGTGGATGCCCTTGCACACCAGCATGCGCTGGAAGCTGGCGGTCGCACGATCGCAGTCTTAGGAAGCGGCGTCGATGTGATCTATCCACCCGAACACCGCAAACTTGCAGAAGCAATCGTCGAGAACGGCGCTGTCATCAGCGATTATCCTATGGGAACACAACCGGAAGGGATCAATTTCCCACCGCGAAACAGGATCATTGCCGGGCTTTCCCTGGCGACCATTGTATTGGAAGCTGGGGAGCGAAGTGGTGCGTTGATCACGGCGGAATTTGCGGTTGAACAGGGCAGGGATGTGTTCGCAGTGCCGGGGAATGTGCTTTCACCCATGAGCCAGGGGACGAACCGCTTGATCCAAAAAGGCGCGTATGCGATGGTTTCACCCCAGGATGTCCTTGATGTGCTGGATCTGGCCCAGGTGGAAGAATACCAGTCTGCACGTCAGGTTTTACCGTCAGATACAACAGAAGCCAAGATCCTGCAGGTAATGGATTTTGAACCGATCCATGTGGATGAGATTTGCACTGAAATCGAGCTTCCTGTTGAAAAGGTATCTGCTGCGCTGACGGTGATGGAGTTAAAAGGGATGGTGCAGCATGTCGGTGGAATGCGCTATGCTGCTGTTCGGGAAATGACCAGAAAGTGAGGATTTGCGATGTTTGAGCATTTCTATGCTGTGATCATGGCTGGCGGGAGCGGTAGTAGATTGTGGCCGCTCTCCAGAAAAGACCGACCCAAGCAGTCACTGGCGATCGGTGGTGACCAGACGCTGTTCCAGCGAGCTGTTGACCGATTAAGCGGCCTTTTCCCATTTGAACGCATCATGATCGTCACGGTCGCGGAGCAGGTAGACCTCCTAAGGAAAGAATGTCCTGAGATTCCCCTGGAGAACTATGTCATTGAACCCCTGCCGCGTGGAACGGCATCTGTCGTTGGCCTGGCAGCAATTGCCATCTCAGCAGTGGATCCTCAGGCTACCATGGCGATCCTGACCGCAGATCACCTTATAGAAAATGAAGAACACCTCCTGCAGCTCTTGAAAGCCGGGTATGAGACTGTGCAAGACGGATTCCTGGTGACGTTGGGGATCACGCCAACCTATCCGGCGACTGGTTACGGGTATATCCAGAAAGGGGACTTCGCCGGCCAATTCCAGGGTTTGGATGTTTTTCATGTTAGGATGTTCAAAGAGAAACCCGATCAGGCTCTGGCGGAGAAGCTGGTTGCAGATGGTGAACATGTCTGGAACTCAGGGATGTTCGTCTGGCGGATAGACTCCGTGATGGCGGAATTTGAAAGGCAAATGCCCGTGCTTTTCGAGAAGCTGATGAGGATCAAAGCGGCATGGACTGGCGAAGAACGGAATGAAATTCTCGAAAAGACCTGGCCGACTATTGAGCCGCAGACCATTGATTATGGGATCATGGAGAA
>Ga0075124_10000485_pt1 | contig 18712 bp, 20 predicted proteins | sample AntAceMetag02UKS_FD_69809 | JGI IMG/M metagenome (GOLD analysis project Ga0075124, IMG submission 69809) | Saline lake microbial communities from Ace Lake, Antarctica - Antarctic Ace Lake Metagenome 02UKS | ecosystem: Environmental > Aquatic > Non-marine Saline and Alkaline > Saline | place... | reverse complement strand
ACTATGAACCTATCAAATTTGAATTTTTTCAAAGTGATATGGAAAAGATAATGTATCAACTCAATCAGGTTATCGAAGGAGAGGGAGACATTAGCCAACTAATTAACATTAGGGACGACTTCCAACACAAGATAGGAATTCACAAAGATAGAGGCGAATGGATATGAAAAAAGATTCATTTTATAACCATCCTTACTTAGCTGAATTTTATAGGGGTATGACTTATGACCTTATGGAAAGAGGCTTCAGTAATGAAATGGTAACGGCTTGCTATAAGTGTGCCTTAGCTAATAATACACACCTAAAAGAACCACTAGAGCTTTCCGGACTAGAAGAGAAAATGGTAAGTTATTTACTGGAGAATAAAAAATGAAGTATGCTATATTTTTAGACGATAGAGAAATTGAAACATTCTTCGGAAGCGAAGAAGAAGCGGTGATTAAATATGAAGAATACAAAGAATCTTATAAGGGCGAAGAAGTATATGACAAGCTTGAACTTTGCGCCTTTCGAACGGTCAAAGAAGAAAGCTTATAAGTTAAAGAAAGAATGTGCTATATGTGGCAAGACCTTTACAGTCAAATGTAATAGAGACGGCTTAATATTGACAGATTGTTTTCACAACTATCTCAATAAACATTTCTTTTTAGGATGGACATACGAAGTAGTGTTTCCATTTATGAAAGAAGATAAGTTCGACGATAACTTTAAGATAAGATTTAAAAACACTTATTATAGAATTGTAGGTTTTAGCAAATTATCAAGAACAATATATTATTTCGTTTGGAAATTGTTTCATAGAGGAAAGATAGAGTTTTGGGAATGCACAAAGTGTGCTAATAGACCGGATGATATATGAGAGTTAGTAAACAAACCTTAGAAACAAAGATAGATACTTTAATAGATTACTATGATGAATTGAAGGACGACCACAAATACCGATATGATTTGAAACAAACATATGTTCAGTATTTAGAGTTTGTGAGATTTAACTCAATAAAGAGTGATAAGGAGCAAGAGTATATGACATTCATGGGAAAAGTGTATGTTCAATACTATAAGGATAAAAAATGACTTTGTTTTGTCGCCATTATTGGAAGAAAAGATGTGGCTCAAAACAAATTTATGTTTGTACAAAATGCTATAAAGTGAGGGAAGAAAATGACTGAATTAAAAGATTTAGCAGAAGAGACGCAGGAATAGAAACATTTAAATAGTAGAACAACTATAAATATATTAGGTGATAACTATGGTTGGAGTTAAAAAAGGCATATACATTAAATGTCCATGTGGTAATGATGTATATGTAACTAAAAGTAGAACAAAAAAGAAGTATTGTTCTGAAAAATGTTTTAGAAAATACAGAAGTTATGAATGTTCTACAAAAACTAGAGATAAAATAGCGAAAACATTAACTGGTAATATCCCTTGGAACAAAGGGAAGAAAGCCACTATGTCTGCTAGAATAAAACAAAGTCTTGGACACACAAACGATAAAGAATTTACTGGCTTTAAGGCAACAGAAGCAATTCAAATAAGAAATTCATTAGAATATGGAGATTGGATAACTAATGTCAAAAAACGTGATGGTTATGTGTGTTATATATGTGGAGAATACATAGGCAAAAACAATGCTAATATATCAATACATCACATAAAAAACTTTGCTAAACATCCAAACTTGAGAATGGATATTAATAACGGAATAACTTTACATAGAAAATGTCATAAGATGTTTCATTTAAAATATGGTAAATATAACAATACACAAGAACAACTTGATGAATTAAAGGAGATGGTGAGAAATGGTAGAAATACAAACAAATGAACAACAATTAGCAGATTTGCCCGGTGTAGGTCCTGCCACCGTTACAAAATTAACTGACGCTGGTTTAGGGACACTAATGGCTATGGCTGTGAGTTCCCCAACAGAAGTATCAACGGTAGCTGGACTGAGTGAGAGTGTAGCTAGAAAAATCATTAAGGCTGCAAGAGCAGAGTTACAGTTAGGCTTTGAGAAAGCAAAAGATTATGCTCATAAGAGAGATAAGATTAAGAAGATAGGAACAGGTAGTTCAGACTTCGACGCAGTATTAGATGGTGGGTTCGAGAGTTCAACAATTACAGAAGTTTATGGTAGAACAGCCTCTGGAAAGACACAATTGTCGCATCTAATGGTTGTCAGGGCGTTAATGGAAGACCCAAAAAACAAAGCTATATATTTAGATAGCGAGTCTACATTCAGACTTTCACGTATTAAAGATTTCTGTGAAGCTAACAAAGTAGATTATGAAGACGCTATGGAAAGAATTAGAGTAGCTAGAAGTTTCAACACCGACCATCAAATGCTATTAGTAGACGAAATAGAGAAGATGTTACAAGAAGATAACACTTACAGAATATTAGTTATTGACTCGTTAACCTCACACTTTAGAGCTGACTTCTCTGGAAGAGGAGAATTAGCACCAAGACAACAAAAACTTAATAAACATCTTCATCAAATATTGAAGATAGCAGACCTTCACAATTTAGTGGTTATCGTGACTAATCAGGTTCAGAGCGACCCTGGACAATTCTATGGTAACCCAGAGAAGCCAATTGGCGGAAATATCTTAAGCCACTCAGTAACAAGTATAATTGCTGTTAGACCTGGTGCAAAAGGCACATGGGTTATGAAACTAGTAGACAGTCCTTGTTTACCAGTAGGAGAAGCAAGTTATGTTATAACAAAAGATGGCTTTGAAAATGTATAAAAGAGGGTGAAAAAAATGGAAGAAAAAGTAGTAGCAGTATCAGGAGGGTTCGACCCAATACACGTTGGACATTTAAGACTGCTCAAAAAAGCTAGTGAACTGGGAGATAAGCTTGTTGTTATATTAAATAACGACAATTGGATTAAGGCTAAAAAAGGTTATAACTTTATGTCGGAAGAAGACAGAAAAGAGATACTAGAGGGCTTTAGTTGTGTAAACCGAGTGATGGTATCTTTCCACGACGACCACCCAAAAGATATGAGTGTTTGTGCTGAAATAGAAGCATTAGCCCCTGACATCTTCGCAAATGGTGGAGATAGAAAAAGCGATAACGTACCAGAAATTCAATTATGTAAAGACCTTGACATCGAATTAGTTTTCGGTGTCGGAGGGTCTAAAATTCGTAGTAGTTCAACTATGGTTGAGTGGTATCAAAAAGAAGAGTAGGTGGTAAAATGAAGATAGACAAAGAAGTATTAAAAGAATATATAACTAAAGTTAGCTTGAGTGCTACAATCCCCACATTAAATCTAAAGTTTACTGAGGCTGGTGTAGAAACTAAAGTTAGAAATATACAAAACACTGGTATGGTGTTAGGCTTGTTGAAGAAAGAAGCCTTCTTAGAGTATGAAGAAATCGGTGAAATCTTTATCAAGGATTCACGAATGATACTCAACACACTAAAAACGTTTAGTGAAGTAATCAATTTAGAGAAATACACAGATAACATTCTTAAAATTTGGGATGAAACAAGAGAAGTTTGTATTATGTTAGCAGAAGAGAAAATCTGTGACAACCTTATGACTAAGGAACGACCAGACATTGAATCAACCAGTTCAATACCCTTAACCAAGGAAGTCTTGCTTAGAACAACTAACGATATGAAAATGTTAGCAATTAACTACGTTTTCTTTGAGAAGATAGGTAAAGAATTAACTATCAGTATCGGAGCAGAACAAAAGTATGATTACATTAAAAACATTATTCAGTGTGAAGAAGACGGTGATGTTAAAGTTGGTGTAGCATCAGGCTTTGAAGACGTAATACTATCAATAGGTAGTGATGTTGTGCTTCACTTAGGTAATGACTTACCATTGATATTTGAAGACAAAACAGAGAATATGGAAGTAGAAACATTCTTATCTCCTTTCGTACCAAACGATGATTAAAATGAACGAACACATACCTAAACCTAAGTTTCAATGGATGCACTCTTCCTGGGTAAAGAAATATTATATTGACAAGAAAATGATAGATGTTGCATTAGAAGATATGAAAAAGTTACAGACTGAGACTGGTTCACACGACGATTATGGACAAGGCTTATACAATGGATTAGAATTAGCAAGAGTAACACTATTAAAAATAAACAAATCAAAATTTGTTGGGCTTAAAGAATGGAAGGAGTTGAAAAGATGAATTTACCACTAATAGAAAAATATAGACCTAAAACGTTTGATGAAGTAGTTGGAATTTCAGATATGGCTAGACTAAAGACTATGATAGCAGACCCTGCTAGTATGCCTAACATGTTATTCTACGGACCTGCTGGAACAGGTAAAACAACCGTTGCAAAGATAATCATTAACGCACTTAAACCATTAGATTACATTAAAATCAACGGAAGCGACACCACTGGCGTAGATACGATTAGAGATAAAGTATATAGCTTTATGACAAGTATGAGTAGTGTTAAAGATAAGCCTAAGATAGTGTGGATTGAAGAGTTTGACTTTATGAGTCAGAACGCTTTTGCGGCTCTAAGAAGTATGATAGAACAATATATGGTTAATGCTAGATTCATTTGTACCTGTAATTATTTAAGAAAGATTCCAGAACCTATTCAATCCAGATTTGCGCCTGTTGAGTTCAAGAAACACACTCCAGTAGAGGTAATGAACAGAGTAAGACATATCTGTAACGAGGAGAAAATTACGGTAGCACAAGATGTTCTTCAAGAGATAGTCGTGAAAGGAAATGGCGACATTAGAACTATTATCAATAGTATTCAAAGATTTTCTGCTAATCCAGAAAAAACAATATCAGCTATGAGCTTAGCTAAGATGGGAGATACCGCAGATGAAATATATAAATTGTTAAATGAAAGAAAATGGTCAGAAATAAGATATAATATTATAAACACCAATCCCGATTATAACAAGTTGTTAGTGGATTTAGAAGACAAGTTTTTCAATAGTGATTTACCATTGTTGAAGAGAGCGGCAATAACAGAAATAATATCTACAGGGCTATACGAAATGTCGTTTAGTTTTGATGTGAACATTTGCTTCGCAGCGACCTGTTCAAAGATAATCAAGGCGTTAGTATAGGAGGAACCAAAAATGAAAGATAACATATTCGAGCTGAGCGAAGAGTTCATTAGCAATTATAGAAATAAACAACCTAAGTGGGGACCTTTAGGTTACATCACTTATAAAAGAACATATTCAAGACCGTTACCAGATGGGACGTCAGAGAATTACTGGCAGACCGTTAAGAGAGTAGTGGAAGGAGTATTTACCATTCAAAAAGACCATTGTAAAAGAAACAGTCTTCCTTTCAATCATTGGAAGGCTCAAGCATCAGCACAGAAAATGTTTAAGCTGATGTGGGAATTTAAGTTCACTCCTCCTGGACGTGGTCTTTGGATGATGGGTACAGATTATATGTATAAGCGTGGTGGAGCGGCATTGAACAACCCCTTAGGTTTAGATACTAAAATTCTTACCAAGGAATACGGTTGGACTACTTTAGGGGAATTGGATACTAATAGAAAAATAACAGTATTATCAAATACTAAATTATATGGGAGAGATAATACTACAAATGCGCAACCTAAATGGGCTGAAGCTACTGTTTCTGAAATTGAGGAACAACCAACAAAAAAGATAACATTCCAAGATAAATTTGGAAATACAACAACTATTACAGCTTCTAATAACCACAGATGGTTCAGACGAAGAATGAAAACTAATTGGGAAAGAGTAACTACTGAAGATTTAAAAATAGGCGATTATTTACCAATGACTAAACCTTCTAAAAATTATAAATTAAGTTTGCAAGGTGCTCAACATGGATTTTTCTTTGGAGACGGTACTCGAAATAATGGTGAATTACATCAATTTGATAAATCTATAGATGTTTTAAAAGAATTATTTACTAATGTTGTAGATATTGATAAGAGGCATTCTGTAGTAAGACAATGCCCCTTAGCGTGGGGGAAAGTACCTATCGGATGGGAATATAAAGATGATGTTCGATACATGTATGGATTTTTATCAGGTTATTTAGCCGCTGATGGTCATGTTGATAAAAAAGGGAACGTAAATATTTCATCTAGTAGAATGGATGAATTAGAAGAAGTTAGCGAATTCTTTTCTGTCTTAGGAATAAGAACTTCTGCGATAAGAATACAAAGCACATGGTCTAATTTTTCAAAGGCCCGAAAATTATATAGTCTTGGAATTAATCCAATAGATTTAGATGCCCAATTCTTTTTGAAAAAAGAACATCTTAAGAGATGGAAAGAAAACTATTCTAAAACAAAAAGAGACTGGTGTAAAGTAGTAGATATAAGTGAAAATGGAATTAAAAGTGTTAGATGTGTAACTGTTCCAAAATATGAACAATTCGTAATAGATGGTTTCTGTTTGACAAGTAATTGCGCCTTCACAAGTACAGAAAACATTAATGTTGATTTCGCAGAACCATTCGTATTCTTAATGGATATGAGTATGTTAGGTGTGGGAGTAGGTGGAGACACTAAAGGAGCTGGCAAAGTAACAATTAAAGAACCAAAGGTAGACGGACCTCACGTAGTAGAAGATACTAGAGAAGGATGGAACGTTATCTTAAAGAGAGTATTGAATTCATTTGTTGGAAAAGATACTATGCCTAGTGAAATAGATTATTCATTGGTAAGACCATTGGGAGCTCCAATCAAGGGCTTTGGTGGAGTAGCATCAGGACCGGAACCACTTATTGAATTAGTCAGAACCGTTACAGAATTATTAACCAAGAGAATTGGACAAACGATTACCTCAAGTGATATTGTAGATATATTTAATATGGTAGGTAAATGTGTTGTTTCAGGTAACGTAAGACGTAGTGCTGAAATTATGTTCGGTGAATTAGAAGACAAAGAGTTTATGGAACTAAAAGACCCAGAGAAGAATAAAGAAGCTCTTATGAGTCATAGATGGGCATGTTTAACTGGAGACACACAAATACATACTGAGAAAGGATGTTCTTCTATTAAAGATTTAGTTGGAAAAAAAGATTTCAATATCATATTAGATGGACAACGACATTTAGTTAATGGTGTAAAATATACGGGAGATAAACAGGTTTACAAAATTGAAACTATTAGTGGACAATCTATTACAGGAAGTGATAATCATCAATTAATGACTTCTGATGGATGGAAGACTATTAAAGACATTAAAAAAGATGACAGATTAATAATCTCAAATAATAATAGAAGAGAAATTATTAAAAATAGAAGCTACGAACTGGGATATCTTATCGGCCATTTAATTGGAGATGGTACTTTTACGACTACATCTACTACTGGAACTGATATCGCTAGATTACAAATATATAAAAAAGATAACGGATTTGATTCTATGAAAGATTATATAGAATCTATTTTTAATTTTAAAACTCGAAGTGATTTTAATGGATTTAGTAAATTAAATAAAAGTAGTAATGATGTAGACTGGGCATTCATATCATGTAAAGAATTTACAGATATTGTTTCGCAATATAAAATTAAAAAAGGAAACAAGCAAATTACTAAAGAATTAGAAGAACAATCTGATAATATGGTTGCTGGAGTAGCTAGTGGTCTTTTTGATACTGACGGTTGGTTTAATATTGAAAGACGAACTTTTAGCATTGAGCAATCTAATAAACAAACTATATATGGTTTACAAAGAATCTTATTAAGATTGGGTATAAAAAGTAATGTTAATAAATTAAAAAGATTAACAGATAAACCAATACAAAATGGTAAAAAAGTAAATAGAAAACAGGCTTACAGATTAACAATATGTGGTTATGATAATTCAGAAAAATTTGTTGATAAATGTGGAATACACCATTCTGAAAAATTAGAAAAATGGAATGTGACAAAAAAAGTAATTTCTAAGCCTAAATATGAGAATTGTTTTGTTGTAAAATCTAAAACAAAAAAAGGAATAGAGAAAACATATGATATGAATGTTCCATTCGTTAATGCGTTTTCAGCAAATGGTTTTTATGTACATAATAGTAACAATTCTATCTTTGCTAAAGTAGGAATGGACTATTCTGAAGTCGCTAAATTGACTGCTAAGAATGGAGAGCCAGGTTTCATGTGGCTCGACAACGCACAGAAATACTCTAGGATGAATGGAGTAATAGATAATAAAGATTATAGAGCTAAGGGGGGAAATCCATCATTGCGAGCCGGAACTAAAATTCTAACAAAAAAAGGAATATTTAATATTGAAGATTTACAAGATAAAGATATAATTGTTAAAAATCTTAATGGTAAATGGTCTAAAGCTAAATGTTTTTTATCTGGTGAAAATAAACAACTATACGAATTAGAATTAAATGGTGGTAAGAAAATATGGGCTACACCAGAACATAAATGGGCTATTTTAGAAAAAGATGGTGTTGTTAAACATGAGACTTCTGCTCTTAAAAAAGGTATGAAATTACCCATTGGTATGAATGATGTGTTAGATATTAATGGTGACACTGATATTACTAAAGAAGACGGTTTTATGATTGGATGGTTGACAGGAGATGGATGGATTACATCTAGAGAAGATGATAAACGAAGAGAATATGGCTTCATATTTAATTTAGACGAATTAGAGTCTGCAAATAGAATTGTAAAACATGTAAATTCTCTTAAATCTTCAATATCAACTCTCAATCCTATGGGTAAATCTAATGTTGGTTTTCAAGTATCTAATAGAGATTTTGATTCTCTTATGAGAACTAAATATAAAACTGTTTTAAATAAAGAAGAAGGCATCTCTAAAGGCATATGGAAATCTAATGATAAATATATAAAAGGGTTTATTGAAGGATTGTTTAGTGCAGATGGAGATGTTTCAAAACACAATATTTGTTTGACTACTTCAAGAGAAAAAATAGCCAGTGATATGTGTAAGTTGTTATCTTTTTATGGTATTAAATCAGATGTTAGTCATAGACAAAGAACTGGAAATTTTCCAAATGGTAAAGACTATGAAAAACTATATGATAGCTACAGAGTTAGAATTTGTGGTAGATATGCAGTTAGATTTTCTAAATTGTTTACATTAACTAAGAAAAAACAAGATAAAGCAGATTTATTGTCTGTAAATTTGAAATATGCAGATAGTAGACATTTTGATACCATTAAGTCTGTAAAGTTGTCTAATATTAAAGAAGACGTTTGGGATATTACAGTGTATGATGACACACATTGTTTTCAATGTGATTATGTTATAACTGGAAACTGTTTGGAACAAACTCTTGAGCCTTATGAGCTTTGTTGTGTAACTGGTGATACTAGAATACAAACCTTATACGATGCTCCAAAAATTAAAGATGTTGTAGATAGCGAGAAGTCAGTGTTTGTTTATAACGGAAAAGATTGGTCATGGGTTAAACCATTTTTTACTGGAAATAGAGATATATATAGAGTAACTATTAGTGATGGTAGCTATTTAGATGTTACTGATAATCACGAATGGTCTGTTAAAAAACCAACAGAAAGAACATTTAAAAAGAAAACTACTATGGATTTAGAACCGGGTATGTATCTTCCTGAGTTTGAATTATCTACAGATGAACATTCAACAAATGAAGCAACAAATAGTTATGCTGTAGGATGGTTTACTGGTGATGGATTTATGGATAAAAATAGACCCATGTCTGTTGTACAACAAAACGAATATGATGTTGTATTACCATTGCTTGATGGAAAGGAATACAAAGAACAGCATCCAAAAGGTTATACTAGACCATTTAAAAGAGTGTCTATGAAAAACACTATAGATGTTGACCTTGGAAAGAAACTTCGTGACCATAGTACTGGATTACCAGATGAAATATTTACTTATAGCACTAACATGTTAAAAGATTTCTTTGGTGGGTGGATTGATTCAGATGGTAGTTTAAGAAAACACGCGAATACAGACGCATATCTTTTAAATGGTACAGAAGCAAACTTAAGAGATGCTCAACTATTATTAAGAAAAATAGGCGTTAATCATTCTACTATTTATGAAACTTCTCCAGAAGGATTTAAAACAAATCTTGGAGTTAGAAATCATGCGTTATGGAGTCTTTACATTCCAACATACGAGGCTGATAAGATAAACACTAAATTAAAAATAGCTTGTCGAATAGGTAGTAGATTCAAAAAGAACAATGCTCATTTGTTTAGTAAAAAAATAGATTCTGCTAGAAAACAAAAGATAGTAAGTATTGAAAAATTGAAAGAAAAACAAGATACCTATTGTTTCACTGAACCCAAAAAACATATGGGCGTGTTTGGAAATGTGTTAACTCATCAGTGTCTTGTAGAAACCTATCCTGGTAAACACGAAACTCTTGAAGAATGGCATGAAACGCTCAAGTATGCTTATTTGTATGCAAAAACTGTTACTCTTGTTCCAACACATAATAAGTTAACAAATGCTGTTATGCTTAGAAACCGACGTATTGGTTGTAGTATGTCTGGTATTGTACAAGCGTTTAAGAAATTTAGTCGACGTGGTTTGTTTGAAGGTTGCGATAAGGGTTACGACATCATCCAAAAATATGATGAAGTCTATTCTGATTGGCTTTGTGTTCCTCGAAGTATTAAGACGACTAGTGTTAAGCCTTCAGGTACGGTTTCTCTTCTTGCTGGTGTTACTCCTGGTATTCATTACCCTGTTTCAGAGTATTACATTAGAAATGTTCGTTTCCAAGAAGGTAGTAAGTTGCTTGAAGAATTACGTATTGCTGGTTACAAGATTGAAAAGGATAAATATTCACTCAATACCTATGTTGTGAGTTTCCCTGTTAAGGAAGAATTTTTCGATAGAAGTGTTAAAGATGTTAGTATGTGGGAGCAACTAGAGAACGCTGCGCAGATTCAAAGTCATTGGGCAGACAATCAAGTTTCAGTTACCGTCACATTTAGTGAAGATGAAGCTAAAGACATCAAATATGCTCTTGAATTATATGAGACTCGATTGAAAGGGGTGAGCTTTCTTCCAAAGAAAGACCACGGTTACGAGCAAGCACCTTATATCCCTATATCTAAAGAAGATTATGATATTATGACAGATAATCTTAAGAAGATAAAGAAGATTAAAGGTAACACACACGAGATAGACGAGAAGTTTTGTGATAGCGATACTTGTCAAATATAGGTGAAAAAATGAATATAATGAATGTTGGAGAATACTCTAAAAAAGAATATAAATTTAACATTACAATAGAATTCAACACTAAAACTGAGCTTACTCCTAGAATGATAGAGGTTTCAGAGGCTTTTGGACTTGGAGTTAGTGAAGAAAAACACTTTGTAATTTATAAAGACTTTAAGATAGGCTTTAATAAAGGAGATGTAATGTTTATTACAGGTGACAGTGGTGGTGGAAAAACTCTTTTACTTAGAGAACTTAATAACCACCCAGACATTGTACATAAAATTAACTTGTATGACGTAGAGCCAGACCCAGATGAAGTTATTATCGAGAACATTGGTAAAGACTTAGAAGAGGGAGTAAGATACTTATCTTCTATGGGGCTTAATGACGCATTTATCTTTTTAAGAAAGTACAAAGAATTGAGTGACGGACAGAAGTATAGATATAGACTTGCTAAGGCTTTATCTATGAAACCAAAGTTCTTATTCATTGACGAGTTTTGTGCTAACTTAGACAGAGTTACAGCCAAGGTAATAGCTTATAATTTACAACGAGTAGTTAGACGTACAAACGCAGTTCTCATCGCAGCAACCACACACAGAGACTTAATAGACGATTTACAACCATCTGTCTTAGTAGATAAAAAGTTTATGGACGAAGTAGAGGTTACTTACTCAGATTACGAGAAGCGTGGTGTGAGTTTCAAAGACGAAGTTGTTGTTTCTGAAGGTTGTATGGCTGACTACAAGAAATTAAACAAGTATCATTATAAGAATACAAAGACTAACTTTCCGTTTATGAAGATAACGAAAGCTACTTATAAGGGAGACTTAGTAGGCGTTGGAGTTCATTCTCCACCGTTCTTACAAACAAAAGGACGAACTATTAAGTTTGAGGGTAAATACTCACATATGAAGAAGCATATAGTAGCAGAGATTAACAAGCTTTTTATTCGAGGAGCAAGATATGTTATCTCTCCAAAATATAGAGCTTGTGGGCTTGGACAGAAATTAGTCTTGGACTCGTTGCCTTACATTAAAGATAAGAAGTATCTTGAAGTGATAGCTGTAATGGGTAAGTACAATCCAATATTTGAGAAGTGTGGAATGGAGAAGATAGAAATCTCAGAAGAGAAAGACCCTCCAACTAATAGACTCACCCAATGGATGAAGGAAAAGCAACTCAAGCTTGATGAAATACACAACCCAAAATACTTTGTGTCTTTCGTAGATGGCTTATCTCCAGAGGACAGAGTTACGCTAGTTCGAATGACGGGAAAAGTATTGCACCATCCTAAAGTAGGATTGTCTAACAAAGACGGTAGAAGAGCAGAAGTGGTTGCTCAAGAACAACGATACGCTAGTGCGACGTTTGAAGAGGTTCGTGAAGAACTCTTCATACACATACCAAAGATTTATTCAGGTATGTCACTCTATTATATTTTAGAGAATCCACACTACGTAGAAGAGAAGGTCAACGACCTGGATAACTATTTTTAAAATGGCAAATTTATTTTTCGAGTTTCAAAAACTCATAAAACATAGAGAACCAGAGGAGGGTATGCTAGTCCCTTTGCTAATTTGGGCTTCAGGGAGCCAAAATAGTATACAGGTATGCCAAAGTATCAATCGTCGATTTTACAATGGGAATAGAAAAGTATTTATAAGAGAACTTACATTAAGTAATAGTGTAGGACACATAATAAAATATCCGAAGGTTACCAAAAAAGATGATAAACTAAATTTTTTCTATGAGGACATGTGCAAGTACTTCGGTTGGACATCGAGGGAGCTTGATAAAAACATTTCTTCTGTAAACATTGAGAGTGCCAAGGTGAGACTGGCAAGTGCGTTTGGGTATGATAATAAACAACGTAAGGCATTAGGCTTGGAGGGTCTCAACTATGGCAAGAAAAAAACAAGAAGAAAAGACACTAATAGAAATGATGGGCGACAACTTGGACAAGAGAAAAGCGAGGGAGACAAACTTAATAAGTACATATCTTTCTGATGAAAGACCAATTATATTACCTTTAAGTGATGTTCACTGGGGAAGTCCTGAGTGTAACAAAGAATTGTTTTACAAAAATATGCAGTGGGCTCACGAGAACAAAAACGTACATTTGATATTGAATGGAGACCTTTTAGAGGCTAGTACCAGAGGAAGTGTTGGTGCAGGTGTATACGAACAGAAAAAACATACTGGACAACAACTCGAAGAAATGCTATCAATATTAAAACCATTTGCTGACGAAGGGAGAATCATTGGAATAACTAATGGTAATCACGAAGACAGAATATATAATCAAAGTGGTGTGGATATAACACGAGTAATGGCTAACGAGCTTGACACACCTTATTTCAAAAATGGTGGATTTTTTAAGATAGGCGTTGGAAAACAAAACTACCATATGTACATTACACATGGTGCAAGCGGAGCAAGTTTACCATACACAAAGATTAAAAAGACTCTTGATTTAGGACGATTCATTGACGTAGACTTATACGCTAATGGACACGTACACGACAATCAGATACACTCACAAGAATACTTTTCCATTGACAACAGAAGTGGACAAGTAGTAAAGAAAAATAAATACTTTGTAATCACAGGTCATTATCTTGATTGGAAGGGATATGCTCAGTCAAAGGGATTAGTGCCTGGCAAACAAGGAACGCCAAAAATCAAGTTACATGGCGACGAAAAGATGTTGAGGATAAGTGTATAGAATGACTAGCGCTTCAAGTGGAAAACATGATAAAACAATAGATAAAATTGTTGAGCGTCTTGAACAAGGAGATTATCATCAAATCTCAAAGAACCTAGAATATTTTAATCCAGACAGACAAGATGTTGTTGGTGAGATAGACACATTAGCGTTTAAAATCAATAACGACAAATCATATCTATTACTTTTTGAGGTAAAAACAACTGATAGACAAAAGAACTACAATCACGCTGTAAAACAACTTGACCGTAGCGAAAAACACTATCATAAGTTTGCAGATAGAATATTTAAATTCTACGTTACCCCAAACAAGGATGGTACACCGAACTATAGAAGAGTAAAAAATGATTTATAAAAGTCCACTCTGCCCGTTTTGTTACGATGGAATTGTCGTCACAGACGGGTTTGGTAACTTTTTTTGTAATTCATGTTTCAGAAATCTTGGAATTAAAAAATTCGACGGTTGTGGAAGAGTTTATAAAAAAGCTTGAAAAAATGAGAAGTAAGTAACTTCTTTTGGTGAGACAAAGATGTTTTTAGTGGAAAATATACAAAAAGATAATTATACAGAATTACTTGTCTACTCTAGAGATAAGAATGATGTTAAGCACGTTGAGAAGATTCGAGACTTCAAGCCTTACTTCTATGTAAACTCTGATGAAATAATACCAGATGATTACAGAATTACAAAGAGAGAGACTGGTCACAAAAGTTTGACCGGTCAAGACGTTACAAAAATCTACGTGAAACGCTCCAAGGATATTATTGGAGTAAAAGATTTATTTCAGACTCATCACGAGGCTGACGTACCATTTACACAACGATATATCATAGACAGAATAGGTGAAGCTGAGATTTACAAACTTCATATTATGTCCTTAGATATTGAAACAGATTCTAAAGATACATTTCCTAATATTGACGACCCAGACCAAGCTATTATATCTTGTGCGTTCGCTGATAATAGAGGATTGAAACGAAAATATATATATAAATGTCCAACATCAACTGTAGATATTGAAATGGACGCTTACACAAGAGTATTTAAGAAAGAAGAACAATTACTTGAGGCTATCATAGCTCTTATCCACCAAACAGACCCAGACGTGCTTACAGGATGGAATGTGGTTAATTTCGACTTTGCTTATATGATAAATCGTATGAGAAAATTAGAGATAGATTACAGACCTATGTCACCGTTAAGAATGGTGTTCTCAAAGAAGAGACAAGACAACGACGATTACGACATAGCTATTAGAGGTCGAATCATTATAGATGGTTTGGCGGCTTATATGCACTTCAGAAAGATGTCTAATCAGGGAAGAGCAGAATCATATTCATTAGAATTTACTGGTCAATCAGTTCTTGGTGTTGGTAAGATACCTCATCAAGAAAACTTCCACGATATGTGGGTTAACAAACCAAACGAGTTACTTAAGTACAACCTTAGAGATTCAGAGTTAGTTGTCAATATTTTAGAGAAGCTAGAAATAATAGATTTCTTTAATTATATAAGAGCTAAATCGTTCGCTCAACTTGGTCAGATTTACCAAACAACAGCACTTGTTGATGGTTACTTATTACACAAGACACACAACAAAGTTGTACTGCCTAGTAAGAACAAGAAGATGGCAGACAAGTACGGTGGCGCAGTGGTATTTCCACCAACACCAGGCTTATACGATTTCGTTATGGGCTTAGACCTTAAATCACTATATCCAAACATCATTAAAACTTTTAACGTTGGTTACGAAACTTTCAACCCAGACGGAGAGATACAACTTAAAGAGGGCATTGGTTTCGATAGAGGAGTTGGTATTATGTCTAGTTGTATGAGAGAGCTAGAGGTAGAACGAAAGGTTTATAAAAAGAAGATGTGGAAGGCTGACAAAGCTGGTCTAGAGAGTGAGAGAAAACTAAACCACTATAAACAATACTCTGTCAAAGTACTAATGAACTCATTTTATGGTTACCTTGGTTATCCAGGCGCTAGACTATATAAACGAGAAGTAGCAGAAGCAATTACTGATTGGGGACAACAAATCATTAAGCACTCAAAAGAGTTCTTAGAAAATAAAGGCTATGATGTTATCTATGGAGATACTGATAGTGTTTATGTTCAAGCTCGTGAGAAAGCTATATTTAAATTACTTAAAGAAGGTCGTGGGCTTAAACAAGAGATTAACAAATCATACTTTGGCTTTGCTAAAGAGTTTGGCTCTGACGATTGCTCCTTAGAAATGGAATTTGAAAAAATCTTTAAGAAGATACTATTCGTTGGTAAGAAAGGCAACGGTTCAGAAATAGTTGGTGCAAAAAAGAAATACGCTTATATTCTTCTTTGGGTCGATGGTGAAACAGTCGATAAGAAAGTACACTTCACAGGCTTCGAAACAGTCAGAAGTGACACACCTAGAGTTGCTAGAAGCACACAAACAGAGATTGTTGAAATGATTCTAGCAGGCAAATCAAAAGAAGAAGTCACAAAGTACTTAACCATATTAGATAAAGACATAAGAACTGGTAAGACACCTCTTGAAGAAATAGCATTTCCAAAAGGTATATCTAAGAAACTAGAAGAGTATGGAAAAGCAGTAAAGGATGAGAAGACTGGTAAGACAAGAAATACAGGTACTCCACCTGTCATAACAGGAGCGAGATACGCAAATAAGTATCTTGGTAAAAGATTTGGTCAAGGTAGTAAGCCTAAATGGATATACATTAAGAATGTACCACCAGGATATCCAGACACACGAATATTGACCTTTGACAGTGAGACATTACCTGATGGTTTTGTAGTCGATTATGATATAATGATAGAGAAGATATTAAAGCTGAAATTAGAAGAGATTCTAATAGCGAGTGGGTTTGGTACATTTCCACAAATAGATTCAAGAATAAAGAACGAGTGGTGGTAAGATGGAAATTAAATGCGTTAGGTGTGGAAAACAAATAATAAAAACATGTTCTAATAAAAAATATTGTAATGGATGTAAGAAACAAGCGTATAAAGAAATTTCCCATATTAGAAAACAAATTTGGAATAATAACAATAAGAGTAAAATACACAATTATTATGTAAACAATATGGAAAAAATAAAGAAACAAACAAGAGAAAGAGCATTAATATCGAAATATGGTATGACTGTTGAAGATTTTGAACAATTAAAAAAGAAACAACATAATATGTGTGCTATCTGTGGAAATATTTTAGAATCTGGAAAAAAAACTCATATAGACCACAACCACGAAACTGGAAAAGTAAGAGGACTCTTATGTTATAATTGTAATATAGGACTAGGATTTTTACCATCAACAGACATATTAAAAAGAGCAATATCATACTTAAAAGCGGAGATGAAAAAATGAGCGACAGGTTGACTACTATGAAAAGATTCTGCGAAGGCGCAAATTATTATTTGGTGAGATATGATAAAGACTTTGGTAAAATTCTTCAGAAAGAAGAGATAGCCAATGTGGATATTACAAAGAACGAAATCTATCGTAGTACAGAATTTAGAAATAACGATAAGTTATTCGTATTAGAATTAAAAATAGAGAGTGGTAATTACGTTGAGAATCCTCTTCAGTTACTGCTTAGAACTATGGACGACGCAAGAGCTATTGAGGCTGTTTATCCACACATATTTACTTGGGTGTTTAATGGACTTAACGTTAAAGCTTACGCTCTTATCCCTAGTGGAGAACCAAAGGCTCACTCTACATTAAGTAGATATGGTGGTACTGAAAACTTTTACAGAGTATTAACTAAACATCTAAAGAACATTAGTAAGATGAAGAAAGGACAGAGTCCAGACTTTAACTTCTTAGAAATGAGAGAGTCAGTGCCTGAGAACGAGTTAGCAATAGGCTCAATTAACAAATTCACAGGTAATTATTCAGTAGTGATTGATTTAAGTATGAGTTATAAAGATATTTTAAAGGCTTCAAAGAAATTTGTGACTCTACCTTTAACACTTAACAAGTTAGACGTTAAATATTGGGCAAGAGAAGTAAATCCTGACTTTATACAAGAAGCTAAACACATTAAGCTTAAAGAACCAATACCAATTAGTGATGAGATGTTTGCACTTTATCCAGAGCCAATAAAGAGAATAATGAGCTTACAACATAAAGGTAATTATTATAGATTCTTAATATCTAGATTCTTACTAAGTGTTCACAGCCCTAAAGACGCTAAGTTTATGTACTTCTCTATTCTTGGAGAGTCAGAACGAGAGCACGTCAAGAATGGTAATTGTTCAACACAGTGGAATTACGTGATGAATAATATGAAAAGATATAGTTGCCCATCGCTTAAAGAAGTGGGTAAGTTCATACACCCAAACGACCCACAAATATCACACTTGTTAGAACCAATACAAGATTATATAGATAAAAGAAAAGGTGAAGAAAATGAGACCGCTTGAAGAATTTTTAGATTTATCTGGATTGGAAAATCTGGTAATAGAAGCAGCAGCCAAAGGAGACAGTAATTACACAGCTCACTGGCTAAGACAATACAAAGACGTAGTAAAAATGTATGGCTACGAAATTGACGACGCTAAAAGCGACCTAGATAGAAATATGGCAAGATATACATATAACAAGAATAAAGATATGTACTTTACGTTTAAGAAAGAAGCAGAAGAAATACTAGGTGAGAGGCTGCAATTATGAACAAACCTGAGTTAGAGAAAGAACTCGAAAGAGTAATTAAATTATTGAAAGAAGAGAAAGAGAGTAATGCTTTCTTGTTTAAATCACAAAAGAAATATATTAAACTAGCAGAAGAATCGGCTAGTAAATTAGCACCGTATACACAT
>Ga0075124_10000482_pt1 | contig 18743 bp, 21 predicted proteins | sample AntAceMetag02UKS_FD_69809 | JGI IMG/M metagenome (GOLD analysis project Ga0075124, IMG submission 69809) | Saline lake microbial communities from Ace Lake, Antarctica - Antarctic Ace Lake Metagenome 02UKS | ecosystem: Environmental > Aquatic > Non-marine Saline and Alkaline > Saline | place... | reverse complement strand
CCTTTATCCGATCATACTGTCTTTTGATTTCCTTTAAGTCTTCATTTTCAGGATCTTTTTCCAAAATCTCACCCAAAAGGAGAAAAATATCGGCTCCTCTCATTGGCCGCGGATTATAGAGACATGGAGTCGCAAGGTAAAGAAAGAGACATTTCAATTTCACTTTTTGTGAATTTTGCGCCTTTTTGCGGCCATATCATTCTTAATCGTAATCTTAATCATAATCGCTTTGAGTAAGATTACGATTATAATTAAGATTATGAAATAGGGAATCTCCCTTAAATCAGCGCTCTACTGCGGCCTGAAAATAAGGAGCCAGGCATGGGCGATCAGGATGGTGATTATCATGAATGGGAAGGCGGTTTTCATGAAACCGATAAAGCTGATCCTGTAACCCCTGGATTCTGCAATCCCCATTGTTACCACATTTGCGGATGCCCCGATAATAGTTCCGTTCCCGCCGAAGCATGCCCCGAGCGCAAGGGCCCACCAGAGGGTATTTTCTGAACCCGGAATCACGCTACCGAGATAGGCCACAATAGGCAACATGGTGGCTGTAAAGGGGATGTTGTCAACAAAGGCAGACATGATGGCGGCTACCCAGAGGATCAGACCGCAGGCCATCAGAAAATTACCTGCTGAGAGGTCCAGAATCCAGTCTGCAACCAAGGCCAACAGGCCGCTTGACTCCACTGCCCCGACCATAATGAAAAGGAAGATGAAGAACATCAGCGTGGGCCACTCAATGTCCTTTTCGATTAACTGGATCAGATTCACCTTTTCCGTTATGATTGCAATAGTCAAGAGGATAGCCGCTCCCATCAACGCTGCCACGCTGACCTCCATATGCCAGTAGCCATGGCTCAGGAAAAGGAATACGACAAAGCCCAAAACAGCTAACCCATACGTGAGAAGCCTTGGATCCGTGATCGGGTATTGTTCTTTCAAGACCTTGATATATTCCTGCACGTTTTCTACTTTGGCAGACGCATAGTGCTTGCCCCACACGAATTTGGTAAAAATGATGAGGGCCACCATGCATACCACACAGACAAGGGAAAGGGCGATCACGAAATCCATGAAGGTCAGGCCGGCGTAGGAGCCGATCATGATATTGGGCGGGTCGCCGATAAGGGTGGCCGTACCCCCTACGTTAGAGGCGAGGACGAGAGGTATCAGGAGGTGAAGCGGATTAATGGAGAGTGAAATGGCGATCTCAATGGCCACCCCTGTTAACAGGAGCATGGTGGTTACATTGTCTAAGAATGCGGAGGAGACTGCCGTAAATATCATCAGGTAAACCGTGAGGAGGAAGACCTTCCCCTTGGCTAATTTGTAGGAGACGTAGGCACACCACTGAAACAAGCCGGTATGTTTCAAGACTCCGACGATGATCATCATCCCCATAAGGAGAAAAACCACGTTCATGTCAACGGAATTAATGGCGCTGTCAAAGGAGAAGATGTGATACTCGGGATTAATGGTGCCGATGGTGTAGGATATGACCAGCATCAGGACTCCACCCAACATGGCGGCGACGGTCCTATGAAGTAATTCAAAGGCAATAAGTACATAGGCCAAAATAAAGATAACGGTAGATATCCAGAAGGCAGGCCCCAAGACCCTATCAAGATTGAGATCTTCACTGATATAATAATGATCCCCTTTTTGCGCCAGCTCCGCCCCATTGAATTCAAGGGTCCGGGACGCGAAGCTGGCCTTGGTGGCTTCTACCTCGATAGTGGAGGTCTGAATTTCACCCTTTTTCAATTGAAAACGGGATACATATTTGCCGTTATGGGCGGTAATTACCCGACCAACCTCTTTGCCGTTGACTGAAATTACAATTTCTGCTTCATCAATCGGTTCTTTATGGCTGTCAAGGACAAGACCTGATATATTGACGGTGTCGCCGCCAGGGATAATCGCCTTTGGGGGGCCACCCTTAGCGCCATGACCGCAAAGGGCAGGAGACGCCATTAATGTTAGAATGAGGATACTTGTAACAACAAAGAGATGCTGTAAGGGTTTCATGAAACTAATTCCTCCTATTACACAGATCGGTTCCAGGTTCCCCGCACAGCGGGATCTTCGACAGGGTTCAAGGTTCAAAGGTTATAGGCTACTGATATCCTCAATCCCGCTCATCGGGGACGCTTAGATTGGGCAGATAAGCGCAGACTTCGAAAGGGGCGTTTTGCAAAGGTCCCGGGTCGAAATTGAGAGGGAACTTATCAAAGGAGCCTTTGATCTGTCAAGGAAAAGGTGGGAATAGTTCCGCGATTATTGACACCGTCTAAGTTTCCGTGCTACATGATGAATCAGGTTATGGCAACACAGACTTTTCTTATCAAATCTCTCTATATCCAAAATACCATAATGCTCTTTGTCTCAGGAGTGGTGGTATTTTTTTTGGTTTACTCTCTTGTTAAAAGGAAGCCAAAACACCTAATAGCCTCTCTTGTCTGGATGATTATAGTCGTTTGGTTTTTCAACAGCCCTTTTTTTGGTTTCAGCGCTGTATCCGTGAGTTCTGAGGGCATTCGCCTGAACTATGGGGTCCTCTCCCTGAGAAACGACCTGCTTCCGATCGATTCTCCGTGGAAGGTTGAGACCCATTTATCAGGCCTAAGGAAAATGAAAAAACTCTACCTTATCAGGATCGCCGACCATGAAAGCATGAAGGTGCGCCGGGATGTGGGCCTCGGTCTCCTTGAGAAAATTGGGGGCACCATAGAGGATATGAAAGCCCAAAAGCTGGGGGACAGGAGGGGGCTGTCTCGATTACGGCATCCTCAGGAGGATACTATCGGTTGACCGTGCAGAGGCCAGATTTCCTGGAATCCTAAGATTTAAAATCGGGATGGCATGGGGAGTTATGGCTGTAATGTGCACCATCGTTTTTTGCCATTTCACTCTTCCCTTCCCTTACTATAATCCCATTAGTTTCTGGAGATCAGGGTGCTTTGACATAACCCGCAAGAACTGCTCCGTACGCCGTTCTACCCGACGCTTGAGAATACTTGTCGCACTTTTCATGAATTTGTAGCCTATTGTATGGTCCTCATCAAGAAGTTCCAAAAACCTGTCTCCAGGGACTGCCACAACTTCGCACGGCTCAACGCATATGGCAGAGGCGTGGTACTTTGATCCAGGAAGTAGGGCAGACCAGCCAAAGGAATAGCCTGGTTTGACAGCCTCAAGAGAAATCATAATTACTTCTGAGGCCTCTACCTCCAAAATCACTTTTCCCTTGAGCAGCATATAAAAATAGTCCGCCTCCTGCCCCTCCTCAAAAATAACGTGCCGTTCTCCGAAAATGTTCAACTGGGTCAAGGGTCGCATATTTTCAAGCATCGGCTGTGTCAGGTTGTCAAGCACGCTGATTTTTTTCAGATCCTCAATAGAAACCATGAAACATCCTCCCTCACAAAGTTGGGATTTCTCTCCAGGAGGCTGTCCGAGAATGGCTATTTTTCGCAATCTCTGCGTCAGACTCAGATTTTAATCCTCAAAATACTCAATGTATTCCTGCGGTTAAAATCTTCGCCTTCCTTGACCTTGCAAAAAATTTCTCATTCTCGGACAGCCTCCTAGTCTTGAACAGGTAAAATACTCAGGATTTTGAGCCACTCAGCTCAAAACAAAAAGCAACACAATAAAAAACCCCGCCACTCCCGCTCCAATCCCCACCGGGAGTGTTCCTTTCAAAAAGTCATTATACACATTCATCTTTTTCATCTGCAGCACTTCTCCCCTCGACCCTGTCAAAATCCAGAAGCTCACCATTCCAAGAAGGATGAATCTCGGGACAACATCCTTGGAAATCCGGGCCAAAGAACCTGTGATGCCACCAACGAAAACACGTTCACAAACCCTGTTGATCTTATTAAGAGTCCTGTCCATCACATGGAAAAAGAGTCGGCCACCCTTACGGTAAAACCAGTCCGCGTCCAGATTGATACACCTCATCTCGGCCGGATAGATGCCGGATAGGAGGAGAAGGGTAAAAGCCAGGGCAGAAAAGAAGAGGAGTTGGGTCTGACCTACCACGTGGGGTGCAGTGTAAGGCACATACTCCACGGGATAAGGGAGCAGGCTATAGAGGGCACCGGGAAAACTACCAATAAAAACAGACAGGAAGGCCGCAATGCCCATGGCGAGGAGCATATGGATCGGGGCCTCCTTGGGTCTCATGCCCGAATCGTGGGAGAAAAATGCAAAATAGGGAATCTTAATCCCTGCGTGATGGAATACACCGGCCGAGGCAAAAAGGAGAATAAACCAGATGATCCTCATGTGCCCGCCGGCCGCCGCATCCATCACCATGGACTTGCTGACAAAACCGCTGAAGAACGGGAACGCGGATATGGATGCGGCCCCCACCATGCAAAACACGCATGTAAGGGGCATGGTCCTGTACAGTCCCCCTAAGTCAGTACCGTTGATTTTTCCTGTACGATACATGATAGCGCCCATGGACATAAAGAGGAGGGCCTTGAATAATATATCATTAAAGGCGTGACAGACAGCCCCATTGATCGCCAGGGCTGTCCCGATCCCGATTCCGCACACCATGAACCCCACCTGGTTAATGAGGCTGTAGGCAAGGACTCTCCTCAGGTCGTTCTCAATAACCGCGTAAAAGATGGGGAACCCTGTCATGATGGCCCCGATCCATATGAGGGCCTCTGTTCCTGGAAAGGCCCTTGCCAACGCATAAACCGCGACCTTTGTGGTAAAGGCGCTCAGGAAAATGGTTCCGGTAATGGTTGCCTCGGGATAGGCATCGGTGAGCCATGTATGGAGGATAGGCCAGGCGCAATTGAGGCCAAAACCGAAGAATATCAGGTACGTTCCCAGGCCGTTCAGACCTAAATATCCGAATTCTATGGAGCCGGTTTGATTCACATGGAGCACAATACCTGCCAGGAGGCAGAGACCCCCGGTCGCATGCACCAACAGATACCTGAACCCCGCACCGAGGGCCGCATTTGTGCGCCGGGCCCAGATAAGAAAAATGGAGGATACTGTCAGCATTTCCCAGAAGACGAAAAATGAAAGAAGCTCTCCAGCAAAGATCGCCCCTAAGGCGCTGCCTGCGTACACCAGACCCGCTATGTGCTGGAGATTCTCCTTTACATGGAGGGAATACAGAATAGCGATAAAAGCGATGATGTGAAAGATATATCCGAAGAGCAGGCTAAGCCTGTCCACCCTGCCGAAAACGAGACGGTAATCTAAGAATCCGACAACCCAGTGCGTTCCCTCGCCTATGCTGATCAGGTTTATAAATCCCACCACGGGGATAGCGAGGAGAAAGGCACTTTTCCATCTCCCTTTGATAAAGGGCACCAGTAATGCCCCCACCATAAATATGATCACGGGGGGGACTGGATCAGTCATAGTAATCCTCTCTTCTTTTTACAAGGGGTCGGAGAATGTACTTTGCCACAACAACGAGAACCACACAGGCCACAAAACCGTATACGGCATAGAATTCTGGCCATCCTTCCCATGCAAAGTGAGGATGCTTGTGCAAAAAGAACTCGATGATAAGTAAAACCAAAAGGGAACAATAAAAACAGCGGAGAAGGATCTTCACGTTTTTGGGTTTGTCAAAGAGATAGGGCTTGGATTGATGATTGTTGATTGATGATTGTTGATTTTGTTCTTTCATATTAGTCTCCTCATCTGACTTGGATGGGCGCTAAATCACTGTTGCCCATTCAAGCAAGGGTTTTGAAAAGAATGAGCCCCAGATAGAGCACACCAATGGTAATTGCGATGAAAAAGGTTGTCCTGTACCCTGGAACAGGCTCATGGGAAAGCTCCATTTTTTCTTCGTTTTGCTGTTCCATACCTTATGCCCCCACTATTCCTTCTCTCCGTCTGATAGTATTACTTATTTAACTGCCTTCATCATTCCCTTTTGCAATTCCGCATTCCAAAATCCGCAATCCGCAATCAAATCACCCTCCCGTTATTCCTTTGACCATCATAGTTGCCAACCTGAAAAAGGGCTGGGGATAAAAGAAAAACACCACGGAAACGACTGCGGTGATCATAAGCGGCATTAGACAAAAAAGAGGGGCCTCCTGGACCTTATCTTCAAACATGGACTCCTGTGGTGTACAGAAAAACGCTTTATAGACTATAGGCATAAAATACGCGGCATTGAGCAAAGAGCTTGTAAGAAGCACAATTAGGAAAGCTATTTGGTGGGCCTCCAAGGATCCTAACACAAGGTACCATTTGCTTAAAAACCCACCAGTGGGGGGGAGGCCGATGATACTCAACGAGGCGATGAAAAACGCCGCCATGGTCAAGGGCATCCTTTTCCCGATCCCAACCATCTCGCTGATGTTCCTCTTACCCGTGGCCACAAAAATAGCCCCTGCGCAGAAAAACAGGGTAATCTTCCCGAAGGCATGCATGGCAATATGAAGGATTCCCCCAGTCATCCCTTTGGGGGAGAGCAGGCCCACACCAAGGACGATATAGGACAGTTGCCCAATGGTAGAAAATGCCAGAAGTCGCTTGAGGTTGTCCTGGGTAAGGGCAATGAGCGAGGCGACAATGATCGTAAAGGATGCAACGACGCAGATAACAAAACCAAGGTCTAAGGTGGACAGGAGTTCAATACCAAATACACCGGTCAGCACGCGAACGATACTAAAGACCCCCACCTTGACCACTGCAACAGCGTGTAGCAGGGCACTGACAGGGGTGGGGGCCACCATGGCCGCAGGAAGCCACCCATGGAAAGGCATGATGGCTGCCTTGGCAAAACCGAAAATAAAAAATACCAAAAGCATAACCACCAACCCCTTGGAACAGGTGCCGGCCAGAAAACCCTGTTTTGCAAACTCGAGGGTGCCAGCCAGATTATAAGAGATGAGCATTGCGGGGAGGAGCAACCCGATTGAGGTGCCTAAGATATAAGTCAGATATTTGCGGCCCGCGGCCCGGGCCTCTTTGTCCTGGTGGTGAGTTACCAGAGGGTAGGTTGCAAGGGATAGCATCTCGTAAAAGAGATAGAGGGTCAGGAGATTGGCCGAAAAAGCTACGCCGATGGTGGCTGAAAGGGCCAAGGCAAAGAAGCAGAAATACCGGGTTTGGCTATGTTCCTTAAGCTTCCTCATATACCCGATGGAATAGGCACTGGTGAGAATCCAGAGAGATGAAGCCACTAAGGCAAAAAGCATTCCAAGGGGATCTACCCTGAACTTGATGGCAACCCCCGGAACTACCTCGGCAAGCGTGTAAACAATCTGGGTCCCATTCAGGATTGCAGGGAGCATGGAGATGATGATGAGGAACTTGGCGACTGCCGCTACAAAGGTCCAGGTTTCCCGGATATTGGGTCTCTTTTTGCTCAGGATCAAGAGAGGAACCGCACAGATCGACACTAAGACGGCGATAAGGGGCTTTATGGAGATTATAGTTTCCAAAGCAAGTGCCTAAAGTGACTAAAGTTTACCCCGTTAGAACTGCAGCCGACTAACATCTTTTTCCAACAATCGAGGTCACCGCCGAATTACGAATTACGAATTTTTACTTTTGTTTTCCTTCGTCACTCGTCACTCCTTGATCCCGCTGTAAGCGGGATTACTATTACGCAGGCAACTTAAATTGCCAATTTTGCAGAAAGAACTTTTAGAATACGGCTCTAATTCCCAATAGCCAGGGGAATGATAGGCTCAATGATATTCGTTACAATATCGCCGGTGTAAACCCCCATCACCACCAGTCCTCCCGCAACAATCAGAAGGGGAACGACCATGGTCAATGGCGCCTCTGCCATACGTATCGGGGAAGATCCATGCCCGTGATCTGCTCCAAAGGGTTCATAATAACCTATTTCAATAATACGGAAAAAAAGAACTGCATTTATGAGACTGCTGAACACCAAGGCCGCCACAAACGCGTACTGGCCTGCCTGAATACCGCCTGAAATCAGATACCATTTGCTGAAAAAACCACATGTGGGAGGAACGCCTATTATGGAAAGGGCTCCTGCCACAAGCCCTGTCATGGTGTAGGGCATTTTCCGGAACATACCTTTAAGATCCTCAAATGCGTATCCCTTTGCCCTATACACAATATTACCAACTGCCAAAAAAACACAAAGAGTCATGAGCGCATCGTTCGCAATATGAAGAACCGCTCCTGTCATCCCTGCCCGGTTTCCGAGCCACGCGCCACCCACCATATAGCCCACTTCCGCAATGATCACGTAGCTGAGCATCTTTTTCATATTCCGCGCCCCTAATGCCAGAACTGCACCCATAGAAATGGCAATTACTGCAAGCCAGACAACGGAATTGCTCAGCGCTAACTTGGAGAAGATGAATTCCGGGGTAAAAACGGTAAGCATCAGGCGGATCATCACATAGATCATAACCTTGGTCATCAAAGGCGCAACCAGGCTGCTGACAGCGGACGGGGCGTATGTATAGGCGTTTGGCAACCATCCATGTAACGGGAAAAATGCCATCTTGAGGCAGACCCCAACCATGCAGATAACAAAAGCCGCAAGAACCACCTTGGAGTCATAAAGATCGGGTAGAATAGAAGAGATATCGGCCATGTTCAGGGAACCGGTGCTAATATATAGATACCCTATCCCCAAGAGATAAAAACAGGCACCAATGGTGCCCATATACACGTAATTCAGGCTGGATAGAGGAGCACGATCCTCGCCCATAGCGATCAGGCCGTAGCCGGTCAGGGAGGTGATCTCTAACAATACGTACAGGTTAAACGCATCTCCTGTAACCACAATACCAAGTAGTCCGGTAATAAACAGGACATAGAGGGTGTAAAATGCCCCAATCTTTTCTGGAAATTCCTGCTCTACGCTCTTTTGCGTGGCAATAAGGTTGAGAAGGGCTACCACCGAGACTACCACCAGAACCAGCGCACTCAGATGATCCACTCTGTAAGCGATCCCCCAGGGCGGGGCCCAACCCCCAAGATGGTAATGAATCACTTTTTCATCTAAGACCTTTAACAGGAGACCTACCGAGGAATATGTAGACACACTCAGAGCCGCAACAGCGATGGGGAAACAGAGCCGCTTATTCAGCCATCCTACGATACTAATGAGTAGGGCCGAAAGGAGTGGAATAACTACGAGGAGGGCGGGATAATGCTGGCTCATTTTTCTCTTATCTGTGCGAGAATTTCATCTTCTTCAAGGGTTTCGTACTGGTTATATATCTTTATGGCCAAGGCCAAGGCAACTCCGAGTGTAGCAACAGACACCACAATAGCGGTCAACATCAGCACATGGGGGAGCGGATTGATGTATTCGACGGCCTCTATTACCGAGGAAGTTATTTCATGCGCCCCCTCGCCATGCCCGTGTTGGATAATCGGAATTGTTGCATCCTTTTTGGCGCCGATGGAGACGTAAAAAAGAATTATGGCGGTTTGAAATATATTCATCCCTACAATCTTCTTCACCAGATTTTTTTTTGCAATCATGGCGTAGAGACCGATCATCATGAGTGTGACATAGATCAGGTAGTTATAGTTATCTACAATAGATGAAATCAGATCAGACATGAGTCAGCTCCGCTCACAAGCCTTCATCATACCGCCCTTTTGAGGAGATGTTGTTATAGATCCATATCATGGTAGCCATGACTGCAAGCCCCACCCCGATTTCCACAATGAGTATCCCATGGGATCTGGCAGTAACAGGGTCGACGTGAAGGATACCCGCAAGGGCACCGTAGTCCAGAAAATTAAACCCTAACAGCAGACACAAAGCCCCGGTTCCCGCATAAATAAATACCCCAACAGGGCAGAGGATGGCGTGTACTCTTTCGCTCATTCGGCCAATGGCCGTTCTCAAGTCATGGGAAATCGCTAACAGGATCATACTTGCACCAAGGATAACCCCACCCTGGAATCCTCCGCCCGGGCTGTGGTGACCGTGGGCTATTACATAGAGGCCAAAAAGCTGTAGAAAGGGCACAAGAATCCGGCAAGCGGTCTTGATAATTAAGTCATGAGGTGCCCACAGGGTGTCGATTCTTTCAAATTCTTCTAAAACAGGTGGAATTTTCCGGGTCTCCTTGACACGAATAGTCATTCCTGTGAGCGTATGACGATAACGCCTAACGGTTGGTTCATCTTTTCTCGGGATTCGCAAGAGAAAAAAGCAAACAACACCCGCTCCGAAGATAACGGTGGTTTCGAACATGGTGTCGTAACCCCGGTAGTCTGCTAACACGGCTGTTACAATATTGGGCACAGATGTTTCCTCCATGCTCTTTTCTATGTACCTCGGTGAGACATGATTGTGGGCAGGGGATACCGGATTTGCCCAGGAAGGAAAGTCGCCCATGGCATAAATAAGCAGGGCGCCGGTCAAAATAACTACGATTATGCCCAAAATCCTCAATCCTTTGTCCTCCTTGTGGTGCGAAAAACCGCTGCTACGAAAAAGACAGTGCTGACCCCGGCTCCTACGGATGCCTCTGTAAAGGCAACATCCACTGCCCCCATAATGGACCAGAGGAGACACATCATAAAGCTATAGGCGCCGAACAGTATCGCAGATCCGAGAAGATCCTTTATGGTGATGGCTCCAACAGCGGCCACTACCACCAAGGTCAAGATTGCAAGATCCAATTGCCAGATCATAGGTGACCCCTTTGGGATTGAATATTTAGTGTTTGATCCAAAATCGTGCCTTCACAGGGTTTTCATTCAGGTACTTTCGCTTTTTCAATCATCAATCGTCAATCATCAATCATCAATCGTTTTTTTTGGTCCAGGGACCGAGCCCGGCGCGTACCCCGGCATCCACAATTCCGTGTATGGCTGTGGGACTCGATAAAAAAACAAACACCACAATCAGAATGATCTTGAAACTTGTCAGGAGCGTACTCAAAGAAAAATGATGGAGATTAAAGAGAGCCAGGGCCACCATTATGAGGAAGCCCCCCCCTGTGTCCAATTTACCGGCCGGATGAAGACGTGAATAGAAATCGGGAAAGCGGAGTATTCCCACTGCACCGCCGGTGAAAAAGATCAGGCCGAATATAATTAGAAAAACAACAACAATATCCATTTGAATACTCCCCAGCGATTATTATTCCCCGAATAGGCCTTTTCGTTTTTGAAAGTACCTTGAGGCCGCCAAAACAGCGATAAAATTCAGCATGGCGTAAGCCAATGCAATATCCACAAACATATCCACACGATGATAGATGAGCCCGATCAGGATTAGCAGCACTGCGGTTTTGCTGCCTATGGCATTAACGCCGATCAGACGGTCCAGTACCGTGGGACCAAAAACGGCGCGGTAAAGTGAAAGAGCCATCAAGAAACTCAAATAGAGACCGCAGTACAAGAAAAAAGTGTCCATTATTCTTCACCGAATGCCTTGGCAATTCTTCTTTCCATCTCGCCGGGCAGGCCTTCTCTTGATTGCTTATCAATCGCATGGACAGTAAACGTCCCGTCGATAGAGATATATACTGTTATGGTACCCGGTGTGAGAGTTATGGAGTTTGCAAAGGTAACCAGGGACAGATCCCCCTTCAATCTGCTCTGGAACCTGAAAATCTGAGGATCAATCAGATCCATCATCTTAGGATGAAAGACTAAGTAGAGGACGTGCAGGTTTGCCATGAAAATCTGATAAAGCAACCAGGGTATATATCTGATGAAGCATATCAAGGTACCGAAAAATCCGGCTGTCCCTGGCTCAGGGAAGAGGAGATCTTTTGAAAAGAGTGTGACCATAAGACATGATATGACACCCAAGCTGAGGTGAAAGAGATCAAATTTGCCTGAAAGAATGACCCATAGGCAAAACAGGACAAAAAAAGTCGTCGCGTAGGTGAGGAGGGAACGTGCCGTTCTATGTGATGGCACACCGAGCCTGGAGTCAGATTCTCGGGCGGGTTCGTGGTGGAGTGTTTTTCCCCAGGCCTGGGCTTTCAACGATGGACTCCTTAGAGACCTTTGCAAAACGCCCCCTTTCGAAATCTGCGCTTATCTGGCCAATCTCGGCGTCAGGCTCAAATTTCAATCCTCGAAATATTCAACATATTCCTGTGGTTGAAATTTTCGCCTTCCTTGACCTTGACCAAAATTGAACATTTTTCAAAGGTCTCTCCTTTAAAAATTGTTTGAGTCGTCTTCCACCGTCCTACAGGTTAATTATGAAGCAGGTAGTTTTACAATAAAAGTGGCGCCTTCTCCAACCTTGGTCTCAAATGAGAAACCGCCCCCCAATTTTTTGATAATGTTTTGACAGATTGGAAGCCCCAGGCCGGTCCCTTTGCCCGATGGCTTGGTGGTAAAAAAGAGATCGTACATCTGCTTCTGATTTTCTTCGGGAATGCCCGTCCCATTGTCAGAGATCCTGATTTCCAGCGTAGATTCATCCTTGGAGGTCTTCAACACAATCTGGCCTCCTGTCCCCCCCTTTTCTTTTATAGCATAAATGGCGTTTGAAATGAGGTTGACAAAGACCTGTTCAAGCATTTGTTTGTCCGAGTACAGGAGGAGGGGACCTTCCATAAAATCGACGACGACCTCAATATCTTTGTTTTTCAACTCAGGATTTAAAAAGTTGACCGTTTCCTTCAACAGTTCCTGAGCGTCTAAGGATGATTGGCTGGGTTCCGAATCCCTCACATAACTTAACAGTTGCTGTGTAATATTCCTGCAACGTTTAACCTGTTTAATGATGTGTTGGACCGCCGTCTCTAATTCCTCACGATCTTCCTGGCCTAAGTCTTTGGCATCGTCCACCACAACTTCTATCCACCCGGAAACCTCTCCAATGACAGCGATAGGGTTGTTAATTTCATGGGCAATCCCGGCTGTAGTCCGGCCGATTTCAGCTAATCTGTCAACGCGTATCAGGTCCTCCTGAAATTTCTTCCACAGGGTAGCATCCCGGCAGATTCCTACTGTCCCGGCAAATTGTCCATTGGTATCGGTAAGAGAAATAAGGGAGACGTTGAAATAGACGGTGTGGCCGGCCTTATGCTGAAGGGGAAACTCCGAACGGCTGGCGCTCCCCTCCTTCCGGGAAATGGCCAGCAGCTTCTCAAATTCTAAAAGATCATCAACCAGGTCCTTTACATGGCGGCCTACCATTTGCTCCGTGGTATAGCCTAAGGCCTTTTCGCCACCATTGCTGAATGAGACCAAAATACCGTCGACATCGGTGGCAAGAACCATATCATCAGAGTTTTCTAAAATGCAGTGCAGGAATCTTCTGGTATCGAGGAGTTCCTTTTTGTGCATGTAGAGTTCCTCCGAGACTGTTGTCAGTTGGTCTTGGAGTGAATCACTCGATTCCATAGATTTTTCGCAATTTGTTCATGGCCTTTTTTATCCCTCTTGCCCCCATTCCGGCCCGGTAAATATTATCCACCTCCTCACGGAATTTGGCTTGCTGCAATTCGACCTTTTTTTCGTAGGCCTCTCTAATGGTCTCTACAAGGTTATCGTACTCAATCGGCTTGAGAAGGTATTTAAAGGCATCCTGCCGACCACTCTCTAAGGCAGTGTCAATTGCCCCATGTCCTGTTAGCACTATACTCTGGAGGAAAGGCTGGATCTTCTTCAGCTTCTGCTGTGTCTCAACACCGTCTATCCCTGGCATCTTAAGATCCACCACCACCACGTCAAAATCGTCATTGGCACCCACTTCCACGGCTTCCTCACCTGAAAACGTGGCCTTAACCGTAAAACCTTCTCTCAAAAGCCGTTTTGAAAGGTATTCAACGAGGGTCTCCTCATCATCAATCAGCAGCACTCTAATGTCGGGTTTTTCGTTCATAAATAGCTCCTTCGGATTGGTTGGAATGTAAACGGTAGGTTTCAAAGAAACGGGAAAATTCACCTTTTTGGTACCCCCTAAGTCATGTTTTGTCAACCATTTTTTGTCAGATCCAATTCCGCGTAAAGATAGAAGTGCTGGAACCGGCTAATCCCACTTGCAAAAACCATTGATATGATATATTGCGTAGGCGTTTACAAGTTTTGAATTTCCCTCTAAACCCGTGCACTTTTACTATATTGCAGCAATAGCGGTAGCGACCGTGAGTGAATATAGGAGTATCCGTATTATGACCAAAGAGTACAAGCATCTTGAGACCAAACTGATACATGCGGGCGAACCCGATCCATTGATATGCGGAGCGGTGAGTATGCCGGGGTTTCCCCTGAGGATCGGCAGGCAATAGGTATTTCTGACAGCCTGATCCGGCTGTCGGTCGGTTTGGAATCTACTCAAGATATGATTGAGGATTTTGAGAAGGCATTTGGGATTGAATATTGCATATTGTATATTGAATATTGACGGGTGGAAAGGACAAAGCGAAGCGATACCACAAATAGTCAATAGTCAATAGTCAATATTCAATATTCAATTTGGTTCCGGCTTCGCCGGCTTAGGGAGGAGAAAGATGGGTGAAGAATTTCAAACAGTTAAAGTCGCAGTGGTACAGGCAAGTCCGGTCCTGTTTGATCGTGAGGCAACAATCGAGAAAACCTGTCGGCTCATTCGTGAAGTTGGAGATCAGGGCGTAAATCTGGTGCTTTTTCCCGAGGCCTTCATCCCGGCCTACCCGCGTGGACTCGGTTTTGGAGCGGTAGTCGGCAGCCGGAGCGCGGCGGGAAGACGCACCTTCGAGCGGTACTGGGCAAATGCCGTTCAGGTACCCAGCCCTGCTACTGAGGCTTTAGGCAAAGCTGCCCGTGAAGCAGGTGTCTATTTGGCAATCGGTATTATCGAGCGAGACAGCCGGTTTAGCCAGGGTACTCTTTATTGCACTCTACTCTATTTTAGCCCCAATGGAGAGTTGTTGGGTAAACATCGAAAGCTCAAGCCAACCGCGTCCGAGCGTCTGATCTGGGGAGAGGGAGACGGCAGCACAATGCCGGTTTTTGAGACCACGATAGGGAGGATCGGTGGACTGATCTGTTGGGAAAATTATATGCCTTTAGCCAGGATGGCCATGTACGGAAAAGGAGTTGAAATATATCTCGCCCCTACTGCCGACCATCGTGAGACATGGCAGTCTACACTGCGTCACATAGCATGTGAAGGCCGCTGCTTTGTCCTGGGTTGCAACCAGTTTGTGACAAAGGATATGTACCCTGCCGATTTAGAAGGGTTGGATGATCTAAATGAACTTACGGAGATAATGTGTCGCGGAGGCAGTGCCATAATTTCGCCGTTCGGTGAGGTCCTCGCCGGTCCCCTCTACGATCAGGAAGGGATCCTGTTCGCCGACCTCGATCTCGCTGAGATAGCCCGGGGTAAGTTCGATTTTGATGTTGCGGGTCACTACGCTCGCCCTGATGTCTTCCAGCTTGTCGTCAATGAGAGACCCTTTCACCCTGTAGTGACAAAAAATGATGAGTGAAAAAAATAGACTTCTAATCCTCACCGAAAACCCAAGCCATTATGCTGAGTTGATCGGGAGACTCGATCTTTCCGGTCTTGATTTCATCACCTGCGACAGGGCAGAGGATGCGAAAAACCATGCTAAAGACTGCAATATCATCTTAGGCGAACCCGATCGGATTGCACCTGTTTTAGATGTTGCAGAGAATCTGCAATGGATTCAATCCACCTATGCCGGGGTAGAGGCGCTTGTGACGCCATCTCGAAGAACCGACTACCTCCTGACTGGTGTGAAAGACCTGTTCGGACCGCTTATGAGTGAATATGTCTTTACCTATATTCTTGCCTTAGAGAGGAATATCTTCCAGACTTACGAGAATCAAAAAGCAAGATTATGGCAAAATATGCCGTACAAGAGTCTTAAGGGCACCCTCCTCGGTATTTGCGGTCTTGGTTCCATTGGTCGTCATATTGCTCTAACAGGAAAGCGTTTTGGGATGGACGTTTGGGGTTATAAACGCTCTTATGAAGAGTTGCCCGAAGTCGATCGTCTCTTCACCCAGACCGACTTCAGAGAATTCTTAGCTCATCCGGATTATGTTGTGATCACACTTCCCCATACGCCCGAAAGCTTTCACCTCTTTGACTATGGCTCTTTTCAGGCCATGAAGAGATCTGCCGTATTGATCAATGTGGGTAGGGGATCGGTTGTTTTGGAGAGTGCACTGGTTCAAGCTTTGGAGGAAAAACTGATTCGGGGAGCAGTGTTAGATGTGTTCGAGAAAGAACCCCTGCCCAAAGACAGCCTCCTATGGGGATTGCCGAACGTGTTCATTACGCCCCACAATTCAGCATACAGTTTCCCGGAAGAGATCGTGAATATTTTCGCAGAAAATTATCGCCTGTTTGTAACCGGAGAGCCGCTCAAGTATGCGGTTGATTTTGCCACGGGGTATTAACCTTGTTCCGGCAAAACCGGCTTCTTCCGCCCATACTGCAGAAATCACGGACCTGAAATTTGATGGGCTCGTAAAAAGTCTCCAAGGCCGTAACTCCCGCTAAAGCGGGAGTCCACAAGTGGTTGAGTTTCCTGGATTCCCGCTTTTGCGGGAATGACGAAAACCGGTGTTTTCTGACTTTTTATGAGGTTGTCAACTCTAATCTAACTGCTTGCAATTACAATATAAATATGGTGGGCGGTCCGGGGTTTGAACCCGGGGCTTCCACCGTGTGAGGATGGCACTCTCCCGCTGAGTTAACCGCCCGATTTGTTTTGTTGAGTGGCCAAAAAACTGTGAAGTTACACATACAACATAAACAAACGATCTGCAAACAAAAAATTAAACCATACCCACTAATTTTTTTGAACCCATTACCTCTTCCCTGTCCAGATGCCTGTATTTACCTACCTTCAAATCCCCTAACTCGATATTGCCGAATGAGATTCGTATCAGATGAACCACCCTGAACCCTGCCGCCTCTATCATACGCCTCACCTGGCGGGTTCTTCCCTGTTTAATTGTCATCCTGATTATACTCTGTCTGTCATTGCGCGTTACCAGCCCGGTTTTTGACGGTCCACTTGGGCCATCCTTCAACAGGAACCCTTTTCCCAAACGGGTTATTGCCTGGTCGGTTATTCTCCCCTCAACGGTCACTTTGTAGGTGCGGGGAACGTGGTAACGTGGATGGGTGAGGCGATGTGCCCATTCTCCGTCATTGGTGATAAGCAAAAGACCGAGGGTATCAAAGTCAAGACGCCCAACAGGGTAAATTCTGTGATGAATATCTTTCAAGAGGTCGGTTATCAGGGGCCTCCCCTCGGGATCTTTAAGAGAGCAGATGTAACCGAAAGGTTTATTGAGGATCAGGTAAAGCCTCTCAGATGGGGCAGAGATTTCCTGGCCATCCACGAGAATGATGTCTAAACCCCATACCGCAGCAGTCCCTAACTCCTTTACCACTTTTCCATTGACCGTGATTTTACCCGATTTAATCAACTGGTCCGCGTTCCGTCGCGACGTCACACCAGCAGAAGATAATATCCGGTTAAGCCTCTGGGCCTTCCCACTCTCCTGTGGGAGTGATTTCCGGCTCGTAGGATATTGGAGGGGTTTCTTTTTCTTTGGACTCGTCAATCTGCGTATCCTCCTCCGGGATCTGCACGGATTCCTCATCGCCAGACCCGAAGTCCTTTATCTCTTTCAGCTTAGGGAGTGATTCCAAATCCTTGAGATCAAATACCTCCAGAAACCTCTTAGTAGTTCCATATATGAGAGGTCTTCCGGGAAGAATCTTTCGTCCCATGATTCGAATCAGGTCCTTTTCGAGGAGCATTCTTAAAATTCCCCCGACGTCCACCCCCCTGAATCTCTCAATCTCCTGACGGATAATCGGTTGTTTGTAGGCAATGATGGCCACGGTCTCTAATGCGGCACGGGATAATCTGGAGGGTGAACTCCTCAGCATCCTGAGGACATAGGGGGCATACCCGGATCTTGTCCTTATCTGGTACCCCTGTGCTACCTCTTTGAGGACAAAGCTCCTCTCCATGGATTCATATTCTGTCTGGAGCCCTGTCAGGGCGGCTCTGATATCGGGCAGAGTCGTATCCGGAAGACACCCATGAATGTCCTGTGTGCTCAGGGGCTTGCTCGAGGCAAACAAAAGGGCCTCGATGATCAGTTTAAGCTGTTTCTCCATATTTTTCGTCGTTATCAGTCCTTTCATTTTGATCAAAATGGGCTACAAGCCGAATACCGCTGCTATGAGAAGGCTGAAATACCCTGACAAGACCGGTGTGAACAAGTTCTAAAAGCGCTAAGAACGTCACAATAAGCTCCGAGACGGTTCGATCCCCAGTGAATATCTCGTCAAAAAACATCTCTCCTTTTTCTTTCAGGAGAGAAACTATGAGCTGGGACTTATCCTTTATAGACCACTTCTCGTATCGAAGCGTCAGATCTGCCCCAGGCTCAATCTGTTCCATGATTCGCTTGAACGCATCTATCAACTGAAACAGGTTGACATCCAACCGGGGCACTTCCGCATCAATCTGATCCTGATCCAAAGAGAAATCCTGTCTGGCAAAGACGTCTTTACCTAAAATCTCCCTCTCTGATAGTTCTTCTGCCATCTCCTTCAGACGCATGTATTCCAATAAGGGTCTCATGATCTCATCGCGGGGATCCTCACCTTCATCTCCGTCATTTAAACCTGGAAGGAGCATTTTTGATTTTATATGGATTAGCGTGGAGGCCATGACCAGGAAATCGCCGGCAACGCTTATATTGAGCGCCTTCATCATATCCAGATACGCTAAGTACTGATCCGCAATCTTTGTGATTGG
>Ga0075124_10000474_pt1 | contig 18873 bp, 17 predicted proteins | sample AntAceMetag02UKS_FD_69809 | JGI IMG/M metagenome (GOLD analysis project Ga0075124, IMG submission 69809) | Saline lake microbial communities from Ace Lake, Antarctica - Antarctic Ace Lake Metagenome 02UKS | ecosystem: Environmental > Aquatic > Non-marine Saline and Alkaline > Saline | place... | reverse complement strand
CAGGGACGGTTCCTTTCCCGTAACATCAACCATCCTTGCCCTATTTTTGTCATCAAGATGTGTAAATTCCGCCATTCGTACAACTCTTTTCTATCATGAATAATGTAAATATGGCTGAAAGAGCTTAGAAGCTAACACAGTTGATTTTCCCCGTCAAGGCAGTTGAATTCTATGGACGGCATCAGAGGGCGAGGTAAAAATTATGCCAGCTTTTCGGTAATGTTTTCCCTCACCATTCGCGCCTCTCCCACCAGACGTTCTATAAGCTCCGAAACCGTCGGTTCATCGTGGATAAGACCCACACCCTGTCCAACCGGAATGATTCCCCTTTCGACATTACCCTCCTCGGTGGCAATACGGAGCGCCTTATAGGCATTGGCAAAATAGGCCAGCTGTATGGCGTTTTTCGATCCGGAAGCAATAACACCGATAAAAAGCTTGATAAAGGGGAGGCGCAGCTGCTTCGCGATATCACGGGCGTTGAAAAAGGCCGCCGGCAGATTGAGGCCCCGTTTCAGCATCCTCTTGGCACCCCTCTCGTCCATGACACGGCACCAGAGCCCGTCAAAACGTTTTGAATAGAGGGTGTCATAGACGTCTTTTTCTATGGAAAGCCTCTTCACGCGTCCATGAACGGCACTCTCTTTTGTGTTCATAAAGCGTGTCCCCATTGCAATGGCCTCGGCACCGAGCGCCAGTGCCGCAGCCAGTCCTCTCCCGTCGGCAAAACCTCCCGCTGCAATTACCGGAATCTCCAACGCATCGGCGAGACTCGGGATAAGGAGTAGGGATGTAACGGCCTCTCCATGCCCCGCCGCCTCATTACCCGTTGCAATGACGGCATCGGTACCGTAATCCTGGGCCTTCTTTGCGTGACGTGCATTGGTGACGGTGGCGATTACCTTCCCGCCATACGCATGAGCCTCTTTTACCAGCCAGTCTCCCTTTCCCAGAGCAAAATTTACAACGGGAACCTTTTCTTCCAAAAGCACCTTCGCATTCTCGCTTCCACCGGGCAACATCAGAGAGGCATTGACTCCGAAGGGCTTATCAGTAAGTTTTCTCACTTCACGTATCGATTGTCTCGTCTCGTCGGGATTCAGCGGTCCCGTCGCAAGGATACCGAGGCCACCTGCATTTGAAACAGCGGCAACAATTTCAGGAACACTTATCCAGCTCATACCGGAAAGCAGAATAGGATAGTCAATTTCAAAAAGCTCGGTGATACGTGTCTTCATCGATATTTCCCCCTCCTTTATTGTTATTCCAGATAATCCCTACCATCAAAATATAGATATGTATATTGGGAAAATGCACATCGTCCATTTTTTGTTTTACCCCAGTCACTGAAATAAAAAATCAATTAAACCTTGCCAAAATATTTTTATTCCAATAAAATCAGCAACAAACCAAGAGGAATGCCACAGTGATCGTCAAGGTAAAAAGCAGCACAATAATCGGAATCGATTCCCACCCCGTTGATGTTGAAGTTGATATCTCATCGGGGCTCCCCCAATTTTCGACGGTGGGATTACCCGATATGGCGGTGAAAGAGAGCAAAGACAGAATAAAGTCCGCCATAAAAAATTCGGGCTATCCATTCCCCAAAAACAGGGTAACCGTCAATCTCGCACCGGCGGATATCAAAAAAGAAGGGACGAGTTTTGACCTTCCAATCGCTATCGCCATCCTGGCCGCTGAAGGAATCATCAAAAGCGAAACTATTCACGATTATAGTATCACGGGCGAACTGTCGCTGGATGGAACCATAAAGGCGATACATGGTGCCCTTTCCTCCGCTTTTCATGCAAAAAAGACGGCGCTCAAGGGAATCATCCTCCCCGGGAGCAATGCGGGAGAGGCGGCAATGGTTGAGGGAATAGATGTTATTTCGGTTGATTACCTCCATGAAGTGGTGGAATTTTTGAACGGAACGACAGATATTTCTCCGATAAAAATTGATGCATCGACAATTTTCCGGAAAAGCCGTCGCTATCCCTTCGACTTCAGTGAAGTAGGCGGTCAGGAACAGGCGAAGAGGGCCCTCGAGGTCGCCGCGGCAGGCGGGCACAATGTTATAATGATCGGACCGCCCGGTTCAGGAAAGACGATGCTGGCACAGCGGTTCCTGACGATACTTCCTGATCCCTCCTTTGAAGAAGCCATCGAAACGACAAAGGTGCATTCCGTGGCGGGACTCCTCAAGAAGGGAGAATCACTCCTCGGAACACGCCCCTTTCGATCTCCCCATCACTCGATCTCCGACGCGGGTCTCGTCGGGGGTGGCCAGGTACCCAAACCGGGAGAGATCACCCTCGCCCACAACGGTGTCCTCTTTTTAGACGAGCTTCCGGAATTCAAAAGGAATGTCCTCGAAATGCTGAGACAACCGATGGAAGATGGAAGCGTTACGATTGCGCGATCCTCTGCCACGGTTATCTACCCTGCCAGATTTATGCTTGTGGCAGCCATGAATCCCTGCCCCTGCGGCTACTTCACGGACCCGAAGAGGGAATGTAAATGTACGCCCAACCAGATACGACAATACAGGGCCAAGATCTCCGGTCCTCTCCTCGACAGGATTGACATACATTTAGAGGTTCCTTCCATACGCTACAGGGACCTGGCAGAGAGAAGCGGGGCAGAGAAATCACTATCCATTAAGGAAAGGACGCAGAAAGCCCGGTCTGTTCAGCAGGAGAGGTTTAATAATAGGACACGGTGCAATGCACTCATGACCAACAAGGAAATAAAGGAATACTGCCAGATTGATGATGCCTCTCAGCAACTGATTGAAATGGCCATCGACAAGCTGGGTCTCAGCGCCAGGGCATACACAAAAATACTCAAGGTGGCTCGAACCATTGCCGACCTGGAAGAAGAAAAATCGCTACAATCACATCACATTTCAGAGGCCATTCAATACAGAAATCTTGATAGAAGAATAATTTAGTGATAGATTGTCAAATTATATTTTACTATGGTTCCTGAAACCCTGTCCCCATACTCTATGGAGGGGGAGTAGTAAGTAAATCTGAAAAGGAGAGTTCGAACATGGAGATAAAGGTCACCACAATAGCCCCGGAAAACATGAAATCAAAGCCACACGACGAATCGAAGCTGGGGTTCGGAACATTAGTGACGGATCATTTTTTTACAATGAAATTCAACGGTGAAAGGGGCTGGTACGATCCTGAAATAGAGCCCTACAGACCTCTCGAGCTCGATCCCGCCTCCTCGTGTCTCCACTACGGGCAGGAGATCTTCGAAGGAATGAAGGCATACCGGGGAAAGGACGGCTCTATCTACCTTTTCAGGCCGGAAGAAAACATCAAAAGGATGGGGGTTTCCGCAGAGAGGTTATGCATGCCCGAGCCGGATAGCGAACTTTTCATGGAGGCATTGAAAAAACTTGTACTCCTAGAGAAGGACTGGATACCCTATGGAATCGGCACGTCTCTCTACATCAGACCGACTATGATCGCCACCGAGGCCGCACTCGGGGTGCATCCCTCAGAGAGCTATCTCTTCTTTATTATCGTTGGGCCCGTGGGTGCATACTATCCTGAGGGATTCAGCCCCACGAAGATCTATGTGAGCGAAGACTATGTCAGGGCATCACTGGGCGGTGTCGGATACTGCAAGGCGGCAGGGAACTACGCTGCGAGCCTTTACGCCAGCAAAAAAGCAAGTGAGATGGGTTATACGCAGGTTCTCTGGCTCGACGCCATCGAGAAGAAATATCCCGAAGAGGTGGGCACAAGCAATATCTTCTTCTTTATAGGAGATGAGTTAATAACGCCGCCCCTGACGGGGAGTATTCTTTCCGGCATTACACGCGATTCTGTCATTCAAATTGCGAGGTCATGGAATATCAACGTCCTGGAAAAATCGATCTCAATGGATGAGATCCTGAAGGCCCATAAGGAAGGCCTTTTAAAGGAGGCTTTTGCTTCGGGAACCGCCGCAATAGTCTCCCCCATTGGACAGTTTTATTTCAGGGATGCTGAGCACATAATAAATGATGGAAAGGTGGGCCCCCTGACGGAGAGGCTCTACAATGAAATACTCCAGATACAGTACGGCGAAAAAGAAGATCCCTTTGGGTGGAGGGTAAAGATAGCGTAGTGAAGCTTCTCGCCCACAGGGCGGAGCTTCCCGGCAAGGAATAGTTTAATTATAGTGCGACCCCGGTCAACAGAACTGTGGATAACCCTGTTGACAAACCTGTTTATAAAAAATACGAGTTCCCTGATGTCGATGTTTTATACCCTAGTGCACAGGAAACGGGCAATAAATAGAAGTAATTATAACAATATGTTAAGAATTATTCCGCTGGTGTTGACGCGTCGGATCAGCGGATGATCGCAGGCTACTTTCATGCTTCGTTATCGAAAAATATGTTACCTTACCGTCATAATCGCGATTCTTTTTACCGTTACCCCCTCATTTTCCGAACCTCTCGATATCGACGCATTGATATCAAAAATCCAGGGGATTTATGAACAGACGGGGGATCTTCGGGCCGAGTTCATCCATCAGGTACCGCTTCAGTTGACGGGTAAAACATTCACCGAGGAGGGTATATTTTATTTCAAAAAACCAGGGAGGATGTGCTGGGATTACGAGAAGCCACCACTTAAAAAACTTGTCATCAACCCTGAAAAAACGTGGTTTTATATCCCCGAAGACAACAGGGTCTACATACAGAAGACAAAGGACATTCTCATCTCACAGATAGCCATAAGATTTTTCTCAGGCATCGGCAATCTCGGGGAGAATTTTACGATAACCTACTCCTCGCCACAATGTCGCGACGAAGATGAAAACTATCTGATCACACTCAAACCGAAAGAGTATGACGAAGGCATACAGGAGCTTGAACTTCTGATAAGCGGCGAGAGTTTTTACGTCATAGGTTATAATCTCAAAGATATGTATGGGAATTTGAACAGATATACCTTTAAAAACATCAGGGTCAACAATGACCTTCCCGAAAGTCTCTTTCACTTCACTCCGCCTCCGGGCGCGGAGATCCAGAAAACCTTCTGAAACGATTCATCGCCGGTTTTGAAACAATAAAAAAAGAGCGTCCCGATTATAACGACTATGAGACAGGTCACCAGGGGTGAGATAACATGGTTCAACTCCAGAGAAAGGGTGTATTCCGATCGAAATCGGGGACGATCTGATCGTCGCTTACCTCCTGCACAAAGATATTCACGAACCCCATATCGAGGGCCTCATTCACCACGCGCTCATACTCTTCCTCCGTTATCCTCCGTCCCATAAGGGGATGTCCCTCGAGGGCGGGAATCGGTGTATACTGTGACATGATACTGAGAGAAACCGACGTGGATATATTTTTTTTGATCAGTTTCAGAACCTGAAGGCTGTTTTCGATCCTTCCCGGCAATACCAGGTGTCGTATGATGATTCCCCTTTTCGCAATCCCATTTGTCATGTCCAGGGAATCACCCACCTGCCGTACCATTTCTTTGAGCGCCGGCACCGCGAAGGAACAATAATCTCCGACAGTTGAGAGGAGACGGGCATCATTTTCATTACCATATTTGAAATCGGGGAGGTAGAGATCCACTATTCCATCGAGAAGCTTTATAACATCGGGGTTTTCATAACCGCTGCTGTTATAGACGATCGGAATTGCAAGCCCTTTTCCGCAGGCATCGTCAAGGGCTTCGGTAAAACCGGCGAGGTGAGGAGTGGCGGTAACGACATCGATATTGTGGCATCCCCTCTCCTGAAGTGAGAGCATAAGACCGGAAAGTTCCTGGAAATCGACAACTCTCCCTTTTGCCCTGTGACTGATCTGGTAATTCTGACAATAGATGCACCTGAGGTTACAGGATGAAAAAAATATGGTACCCGCTCCGCGGCTTCCCGATATGGGTGGCTCCTCACCATGATGGGGAAGACCACGATCCAGAATGACAGAGCCGCCAAGGCCACAAAGGCCTCTCTCCCCTGAAAGCCGGTCCACGTGACACTTCCTCGGGCAGAGGGTACAGTCCCTCATGAGACGGGCCAGCGTATCTGCCCTCTTTCTTAAAACACCCTCTTCATAGAGTCTTTGATAGCCCGGCTTCATCCTATAACTTTTTCACGAGGGTGCGTATCTTTCCGCTCTCCGCCATCTCCAGGAACTCTTCACCCAGGGTTTCGGACATCTTGACTGCCTTTCGCCAGTTTTCCATCCTTGTTTTCGGATCATTGACAAAGGTCTTGAAGTCCTGCCGGTCGGGCACCTTGCCACCCGGTAATTTCTGAACGAACCCTTCCGACGGATAGACCATCAATAGATTTTCCAGATTTTCACCGAGGGGTTTTCTGTAGGTTAATTTCTTGTCCATCCACCCGGGGACTATTCGCCGCTGATGGCTGAAGAGAAGGGTCACATCATCTTCCTTGAAGGCATAGCGCTGATTGAGGTGATAATCAGTGAGCCCGCCATCACGATAGATTCCATTTTGTGCCCCGTAAATATCCCTGACGCCGTCAATAACAAGGGGGATTGACGACGAGGCCATGATGACATGTTTGAAATTCACCACATCCAGGGGGACAAAAGTCCCCTTAAAGCCTTTTTTCAGACAGAACGGGGGGGGTATGGCCCCGCCGTAGAAGACCACCCTCTGAAAAAAGAGTTGAATCCATGAGCGATGAAGCGCATTAAAAAGAAAGGCCGCTCCCATACCTAATCCCTGGAAGAGCACCCTTTCGGAAGCTGTCATATTTCTAGCTCGCGCCGCTATTATCGCAAGCCTGTAGCGCCTGCTGGTCAACGCAAAGGGGAGGGCATCGTCTTCGATGTAATCATTGATGATAGTGGAGATTGCCCTCAGGATCGACCCGGAATTATCCCGTCTGGTGAAGGTCATTGAAACGTAGGCTTCCATCAAATTCCTGTAGCTCTTCTCATATTCGGGCTGAATCCAAGCGGCGAATCTCAGCGCCCCGGCGGAAGACCCCACAAGCGTTACGGGAACTCTGTTTCCAAGTACCTCATTCTTTAACAGTGTCAGGTCAAAGCCGGACGCCATAAGCCACCGTGGCCCCGCTCCGGGACCGATATAATGGGTGACGCGGTTCCAATCGAAGCCGCCGTCCTTTATCATATCGAAAACAGACCTGCCTGCCCTCACAACTATATCGCTCATAGACACTCCCGACAACATGGATAGTGAAAGTGAAAGACCCCCATCAATCTTGACAGGGAATTTCATATACTATAAAGTACCTTCTCTCAATATAAAATGTTAATATATTAAGAATAAAACAGGAATATTGATTATCCGGGGAAACCACGAGAGGAAAATTCATGGATATAAGGACTCAGGTCATAGATATTGCTAAAAATGGAAGGGAAGCGGCTAATACCCTGGCACGCACCTCTTCGGAAGTAAAAGACAGAGCGCTTCTGAAAATGGCTGAAAAGCTTGTTGAACGGGAAGCCTATCTCATAGAGGAAAACGAAAAGGATCTGGCATACGCACGCGAAAAGGGCCTTTCCGACGCCATGATAGACAGACTCACCCTGAGTGCATCAACCATAGAAGGAATCGCCGAGGGATTGAAAGAAATTGCCGCCCTTCCCGACCCGGTGGGGAAAGTTACCTCCATGTGGAAGCGGCCGAACGGCCTTTTAGTAGGTAGGATGAGGATTCCCCTCGGCGTCATAGGAATCATCTACGAGTCAAGACCCAACGTCACGGCCGATGCGGCGGCCCTCTGCATGAAATCGGGAAATGCGGTAATCTTGAGAGGGGGATCAGAGGCGATACATTCCAACCTTGCCATCGCCGGCATTCTCCAGGAGGTTTTACGGACCGTCGGCATACCCGGGGCCGCCATTCAGATCATCCCTACCACGGATCGACAGGCGGTCAATGAAATGCTCTCGCTGGAAGAACACATAGACCTCATCATTCCCAGGGGAGGCGAGGACCTGATACGGGCGGTGGTAAAGCAGTCAAAGATACCGGTGCTCAAGCATTACAAGGGAGTCTGCCATATCTTCGTTGACGCCAGTGCCGATTTCACTATGGCAACAGCGATATGCATAAATGCCAAGACACAGAGACCGGGGGTCTGCAATGCCATGGAGACCCTTCTCGTGCATAAAGATATCGCCACACGATTTCTTCCCGTTATGGCAGAGGAGTTCAAAAAGGCGGGCGTTACCATGAAGGGGTGTGAAAAAACGAGGGCGATCCTCCCGGAGATAGAAGAGGCCACAGAGGATGATTGGTACGAGGAATATCTCGATCTCGTTCTGTCTCTCCGCATCGTCGATGATATAGGGGAGGCGATCGCGCACATCGAGAAATACGGATCGCTCCATACCGAATCGATCATCACCGAAAGCTATAAGAATTCCCAGCGGTTTCTGAATGAGGTCAATTCCTCCACCGTTATGGTCAACGCCTCCACCAGATTCAGCGACGGCTTCGAACTCGGACTCGGCGCAGAGATCGGCATCAGTACGACCAAGCTTCACGCCTTCGGTCCCATGGGACTTGAGGAGCTTACCACGACGAAATTCATAATCCACGGTGACGGGCAATTACGGACATGAAGTGGGGACTATTAGGGGGCACATTTGATCCCGTCCATCTGGGACATCTGAGATGTTCAGAGGAAATCCTCGAACTTTTCGACCTGGACAAGATTATCCTGATTCCCGCATCGAGACAACCGCTGAAGGCGGAAAAAAGTGTTACCCCCTTCGTTCATAGAAAAGAGATGGTACGGCTGTCCATCGAGGGGAATGCGTCCCTTTCCCTCTCAGAGATGGAAAACGAGAGAGAGGGCAAATCGTACTCCGTTGATACGGTCAGCCATTTTCTCAAAAATTACAAGGAAATAACTAATCTTTATTTCATCGTGGGACAGGATGCATTCCAGGAAATACAATTGTGGAAAGACTGGAAGAGGCTTTTGTCACTCTGCAATTTTGTCGTAATGACGAGGCCGGGCTACGAGACAAAGGGTCTCGCCGATCTGTTCCCCCCGGACTTTGCCGCACAATTCAGATACAATATGAGCCTGGACGGATACGAAGGACCGACTGGACATTTTGTCTTCTTCAGAAGACTGACCTTTCTCGACATATCTTCTACCGATATCAGAGAGAGGGTACAACGGGGGGCATCGATACGATACCTCGTCCCCGACACCGTTAACGATTACATCAAAAAAACCTCCCTTTACCGACAAAAAAGCTGATACAATCGCCCTATGATAAAGTATCAATACCTATGGTCGACAGTTACCCTCGTCATACTTCTCTTTTTTGTGGAATCACCCCTTCGGGCTGATGTCTATCGGCATGTCGATAAAGACGGCATCCCCTGTTTCACCAACTACATCCCGGAGACACCCGACTACAAGCTCTTTATCAAGGAGAGGAAGAAAAGGAAGATTTCCTCTACGAACAGGTACGATGCCCTCATAAAAGAGGCATCACAAAAACACGGCGTCTCCTTTGCTATCCTGAAAGCAATAGTGAAGGTGGAGTCTGACTTCAATCCCAAGGCTGTCTCGAAAAAGGGCGCCATGGGACTCATGCAGATAATGCCCGAAAATTTCAAGTCACTGAGAGTGAAAAACCCCTTCAATCCCCGGGAAAATATAATGGCGGGGGCATGGTATTTTAAACAGCTCCTGAATCGTTTTGACGGGAAGCTTCACCTGGCACTTGCGGCGTACAACGCAGGCCCGGATAATGTGAGCCGCTCAAAAACCATACCCCCGATAAGAGAAACAGAATTGTACGTTAAAAAGGTTATTCGATACTACAATTTCTTTAAAAAGGGATAGATCGACAGTAACTACTGACTCAGCATCTCTTTCTTCAGACTCTTCTGTGCCGGTTTATCACCAAGCCAGATACCGAAGAGCGCCTTTTTGAATTCAAGGCCCTTCGTGACGGATGCAAAGGTTCCATTTTTGTAGGTTTCCACACCCTTCCCCGGGACATAGATCAGATCGTAGACGTCAGTCTTCTCAATTTTTTCCTTGAAGACGGCGATAAACGTGTCTATCTCATTCTGAATGGACTCGGTATTTCCACCGGTGGCATTTTCGAATCCCTCACGGGTGGTCTTTTCCATTTTCTCGCTTGTAATCAGGCCCGATATAATCTGTAGTTTGATTGCCATCGGTTCGTCCGCTGCTACTATCTCCGCGTCATCCATTCCTTGCTCTTTCACATAAAGCCCCCCCACATAGAGGTCCATGAAAAACTTTGTCCTCACGCCTGCCCCGTTTAAGAGGAGACTGTCCTGCCCTGCCTTTATCGAGTCGGGCACCGCAACACCTGCCACCTCAGCCGCACCGCATAGTGAAACCATCATGAAAAAAACCAGAAGTCCCATCAACAATTTCTTAAGCATTTCCTACCTCCTCACTAATAATTTGATAAATGGCTTTCTACCAATACCTCCGACGGAGCCGATAATGGCTTTACCACCATTTACCACGGCTCCCATATCACATTTTCAAAGGCATCGTAAAGCCCGTAATCACTATCGGTTGGTATTAACTCCCAATTTTGCATAGAGCGGACAGTGCCCGGACATGACACTGGAGAGAAGCATGCCGCTACCCACAGCCAATATCAACCCGACCACGCCCGAGATCCAGCCAAGGAGATGGGCGATAATAATCGCTAGGGCAATGATAACCCTCACTATTTTGTCGAGAAGGCTCACATTTATTTCCATTTTTTACTTCCCCCTTTGAAATTTTTTCATAATTAACATCCATGACTGTTTTCATACTATCATAAAAACCTGCCTCGTCTGTTTATCGGTAAAAACATTTATTCAGACTTTTTGTTTTCTTACCTACTGAAGCTCCCCGCAACAAGTTGCGGGGAATCTCCGATTGTTAAGGAAATATTTATTTTTATTCGCTCGCTAACCCCGCTGCAAGCAGCGGGGTTAGCGCTCGCTGTTCAATTCAAAACGTTTTCCCGCCCCGCCGTGAACTAATTCCTCACCAAGTGCGAGACGTACAAGATTGCTCAGCATATAGGGTTCAAGCCCGTTCGCCTTTGACCGGTTTCTGAGGCCAAGGGCGCACATGGGGCATAAAAAGACCATGGCTTCGGCTTCGGCGTCCTTTGCATCCATAATATTTTTCATACGCCACCCGTTCAGCACTTCTTTGGGCACATCGGCCATGGCGGCCATTGCCCCACCGCAACAGAGCGAATCCGAGCGATCGAATTTTCTCTCCACCCTGGTAACACCAATGAGATCGAAGAGCTCGTCGAGCATCCCATCCTTTTCAAAGGTGTAGCGTGAGGCACAGGGCTGTTGATAGGCCACCTTCATGTTCAATTTCCTCACATTTTGCGGGTGATCTTTCACGTAATCTCTCAAATATTCTATTATATGGGTTACCTTGAAGGGGACCTCTATTTCCAGTTCCTCCGCCTTTTTAGCAAGGACGACATAGCAGTCATCGTGGTAGCAGATAATCTCTTCGGCCCCCGTAGCGGCCAGATTGTCCACGAATTTCCGGGCGTTTTCCTTCACCATGCTCGGTTTTCCTACGTGTATCCATCCGACATAACAGAAGTAATCACCCCCCTTGATAAGCGTCAGCCCGTCGAAGAGCTGCCCGTCGATAACGCCGGGCAGGAAATCCCCCACGGAGCAGAGGTTCATGGCTGGTCTTCCGGGATCCCCCTCTATGACCTCTGAGGGAAGTTGATCAGCCATCCCCATCATGGCAAGAGCCTGTTCGGTAACCTTGAAGGTTCCCGTTTCCTCCTGCCGGTCATTAATGAGATCAAAGGGATTTGCCCCTTCGGGGCAGAACATATTGCAGGCGGCGCAGGTAATGCACTCGGCCGTAATAGGCGTCGGTTCACCATCTATCAGCTTTTTGAACTCCATTTTCGCTTTTTCCTCGGGATAGGCGAGATAGGGACACTTGACAAGACAGTCTCCACACAGAGTGCATCGTTCTTCGTAAAACATAACAAACCCTCCTTTAACAATGAAAATTATTGAAAAGCCCCACGGCAGATACCGCAGCGCACCCACTTACACGGAAAATTCAGCGAATCGAAAATCCCCGAATAAGAACGTCGAGGCATCTCCGTCTGCCACGATACATTTCTTTTTATATACATTTGCAGGTTCCCACTACTTTGAAAAACCGAGCATCTCACCCGACAGGGGTGCGTGCATTTTTCCATTTCACGTACCGGTTCATGTGTCCCAATGCCTTGATCGCCTTCTGGTTGGTCGAGAAAAAGGGTATGCCGTATTGCTCCGCAAGCACCGCCATTTCTCTGATATAATGTTCTGATGCTCCATAGGACCACAAGACGATCGGTTTTGTCCTCTTTTTACTCATTGTTTCGAGGAGGCCCTCATACGATTGCGGCAGCAGCAGGTTGTTTACGTAGGTATTGAGGTAGATGGCGTCTATGTTTTCGTCTTCAAGGAGCACCTCGAAACTCCTGGTGTAAAAGTTGAATACCTCCGCCCCCGCCGCCGCAGAAGCGGGGCCAAGGTCTATTGGATGACCGTTCAGAAGGTGACTTACTTCCAGGAGTCTTTTCTTACTTTTCTCACTCAATTTCCCCAGCTCAAGCCCAACACCCTGGGCAGTATCAACACAATGGATGCCGATGGCGCCGGAAAAGGTGATGATACCGAGCCTGTTTCCCGCGGGAAGGGGCTGGTAGATGAAGACCTTCGCCAGATCGAGGAGGTCTCTGTATTCTTCAACTCTGATAAGACCGGTCTGATGAAAGAGTCCCTCATACAATCTGTCGTCACCCGCCATCGACCCTGTGTGAGAAGCCATCGCTTTCGCCGCTTCGGGAGATATACCTCCCTTCAAACAGAGGATCGGTTTTTTCATCGAGATCCTCCGGGCAACATCGAGAAATCTCTGCGGTCGTTTCGTATGCTCGATATAGAGGGAAATGACTCTGGTGTCGGGATCATTCTCGAGATATTCGAGGCAGTCAATCTCATCCAGGTCGCACATATTCCCAAGATCGATGATCTTGCTCACCCCGAAACTGTAATCGTCGAGCGCTATTGCCTGAGGACCGTACATCCCCGTCTGTGTCACAATGGAAAGGGGGCCATTTTTTGCGTATTCATATCCCTTTTCGTAGGGGATAGTGGTAAAACCTTTCGCATTATTGAGTAACCCCAGCGTGTTGGGACCGATTATTCTCATGTCAAAAGAGCGGGCCCTCGCAAGAAGCTCTTCCTGCATCTTTCTCCCCTCGGCACCCGCCTCTCCGAACCCGTCGGAGACGACAACTGCCGCCTTTACTCCCTTTTCACCACATTGTTGTATTATATCGCTGACGTATCGGTAGGAGGTGATGACGATGGCCAGATCTACTTTACCCTCTATCTCTCCGACAGAATGATAGACCTTGAGACCGTAAATAGACTCGGCGCTCGGATGTACAGGATATATGGCTCCCCTGTAACCGATATCCTTCAGATCTTTAATAATCACACCGGGGCCGAAAAACCACCCTTCAAACATGCTCCCAAATATCGCGACACTCTCAGGATAGAGAAACCGATCAAGGCTTTGTACCTTCATCCCAATGAACTCCCCCTTTTTTAACAGGGGCACATTACCACCAATAATTTTTCATATCAAATAAAATGGAAGTATCCGAGATGGAAAGACATCCTGGGAAAGGACATACAATGACGTTTTAGGAGGTGGCCCTCCGGGAACCGTTCGACAGGACCTTTTTCAGAAACTGACCGGTGAGAGATTTTTTTACCTTGACGATCTTCTCGGGAGAACCGGCGGCAACGATCCACCCGCCGCCGTCTCCACCTTCCGGCCCAAGATCCACGACATAGTCGGCACACTTGATGACATCGAGATTATGCTCTATCACGACAACGGTGTTTCCCATCTCCACCAGTCTCATCAAAACGCCGAGAAGTTTTTCTATATCGGCAAAGTGAAGGCCAATGGTTGGCTCATCCAGTATGTAGAGCGTATTGGTGGTAAGACGCTTTCCCAGCTCCCTCGCCAGTTTTACCCGCTGTGCCTCACCCCCCGAGAGGGTCGTTGCCGATTGACCGAGTTTTATATAGCCGAGCCCCACATCGGAGAGAAGCTGCAGCTTCGTCTTTATGACCGGAATATTGCTGAAAAAGGAAAGCGCCTGATTGACCGTCATATCGAGAACTTCGGCGATACTCTTTCCCTTGTAGAGTATCTCGAGGGTATCCCTGTTGAAGCGTTGTCCGTGGCAGACATCGCAGGTTATGTAGATATCGGGGAGGAAGTGCATCTCTATCCGCTTCAGGCCATCTCCCTCACAGGCCTCGCATCTTCCGCCCTTGACGTTGAAGCTGAATCTGCCCGGTTTGTAACCGCGCATTCTCGATTCGGGAAGGCGGCTGAAAAGATCGCGGACATAGGTGAGAACTCCTGTGTAGGTGGCTGGATTTGATCGAGGAGTTCGCCCTATGGGCTGCTGATCCATGGTAATGACCCGTTCTATGCCTCCGTAATCTCTTATTTTATTATACTTTCCCGTCTTGCCTCTGTATCTGTTCAGGCTCCTGCGAAGGGCCTTGTAGAGCGTCTCGATAACCATGGTGCTTTTGCCCGAGCCCGACACCCCGGTCACGCAGGTAAAGACACCGACGGGTATCTTTATGTCGATATTCTTGAGGTTATTTTCCGAGGCCCCCTCGATGAAAATAAATGTATCCGAAATTGACCGTCTCTTTTCGGGTATAGGAATCGACAATTTTTCCGACAGGTATTTTCCCGTCAGCGATGTCTCGGAGGCGCGAATATCCTCGGGCGAACCCTGAAAAACAACCTCTCCCCCATGCAGACCCGCACCGGGGCCCATATCGATAATATTGTCGGAGGCATTCATTATATCGGCATCATGCTCCACCACGAGCACCGTATTCCCCATATTTTTCAGCCGTTTCAGGGTTGAAATGAGGCGGACGTTATCCCTGGGATGAAGGCCAATCGTCGGTTCATCAAGGACGTAGAGCACCCCCACGAGACCCGAGCCTATCTGGGTTGCAAGTCGTATACGCTGCCATTCCCCGCCTGAAAGCGTGCCCGATGAACGGGCGAGGTTGAGATAATCCATCCCCACGTCAAGGAGGAATCTCAATCGTTCCCTGATCTCCTTGAAAATCCTCCGGGAAATCAGGATCTCTCTCTCGGTGAGAATGAGGTCATCGAAAAATTTCATGCACTCACCGATCGACATCAGGCAGACTTCATGGATATTTTTCTCCCCCACGGTGACGAAGAGACTCTCCTTTCTAAGCCTCGCCCCATTGCATGCAGGACAATCCCTTATATTCATAAACCTTGCAAGTTCCACTCTCAGGTCATGAGAGTCGGCCTCCCGGTAACGCCGCTTGAGGTTCTGCATGACACCTTCAAAGGGTTTTGTGTAAAAATGCCGCTTTCTCTTCCTGTCAAAGTAAAATTCGATCTCCTCAGAACCGGAGCCGTAGAGAAGAATATTTTTTATCCTCTCAGGCAGCTGATTATAGGGGGTATTGATATTAAATTCGTAGTGGTTTGAAAGGGCCTCTAGCATCTGGTGAAAGTAGAGGGAATGTCTCTTATCCCAGGGTGCAATTGCCCCTTCCCGTATGGAAAGCGAGGGATCGAGTATTACAAGACTTTCATCGAAAAACACCTTTGTCCCGAGGCCTCCACACTCTTGGCAGGCCCCGTAGGGACTGTTAAAGGAAAACATCCGCGGGGCAAGCTCGGGCATATTGATACCGCATATGGGACAGGCATAGACCTCGCTGAAGAGGATCTCCTCGCCCCCCACCACGTCTACCTTGATAATATCATCGGAGAGCCCGAGGGCGATCTCGATGGAATCTCTCAAACGCCGCTCTATTCCCTCCTTGATTACCAGCCTGTCCACGACCACGTCAATATCGTGCCGCTTGTTCTTATCAAGAACGATTTTCTCGGAAAGGTCCCTGGTTTCCCCGTCTATTTTGACCCGTGCAAACCCTTCCTTCTGGAGTTTTCGCAACTCCTTTTGATATTCGCCCTTCTTTCCCCTAGCGATGGAAGAGAGTATGTTAATCTTCGCTTTTTCCGGAAGGAGGAGCACCCTGTCCACCATCGATTCAACGGTCTGCGATGTGATTTCTCTGCCGCATTTGTAACAGTGGGGCACTCCCACCCTCGCATAGAGGAGGCGCAGGTAGTCATAGATCTCGGTAATTGTCCCCACCGTCGAGCGCGGATTATGGCTTGCCGTTCTCTGTTCGATCGCTATCGCTGGAGAGAGGCCTTCGACCAGTTCGACCTCCGGTTTGTCCATCTGACCGATGAACTGGCGTGCATAGGTTGAGAGGGACTCGACATACCTCCTCTGCCCCTCTGCATAGATGGTATCAAAGGCAAGGGACGACTTGCCGGAACCGCTGACACCGGTAATGACCACGAGTTCGTCCCGTGGAATATCAACATTAATATTTTTTAAGTTGTGCTGTGACGCACCCCTTATTTTTATACATTTCATATTGCGAATTTTGAATTGAACAGCGAGCATTCCCCGCTACTTGCGGCGTGGTTTGCGAGCGAATAAAAAAACAAACATTTTCTTTAACAATCGGAGATTTCCCGCAACTTGTTGCGTGGAGATTCAATGTAATGCCTCAGGTGAGGAGCATATTTTGATACTTCATCTCGCGAGACCTCAGACTGAAACCTCAAACCAGATTACAGTCGTATATCGATATGTGATTTTTCTCTCAGCTTCTTGAACCACTCCTGAAATTTTTCTTCTATTTTTTCTTCGCTTATTCTTCCTATGATCTCCTCGCGGACCTCTTCAATCGGTTTCACCCCTGCGCCTCTCTTGTCGAGAACCTTGATGATATGAAACCCGATCGGTGACTCGACGACACCACCCAACTCACCTTTTTTCAATCTGAAGGCCTCTTCGTCCACTTCAGGATACATCATGCCCTTCTCCAGAAATCCGAGATCGCCGCCTGATTTTGCGGCAGGCCCCTGCGAGTAATCGACTGCCAGGGCTTCAAAGGGTTCACCTTCAACCAGTCTCTTCAGGATCGTTTCGGCCTTTTCCTTCAATGCCGACACAGTTTTCTGATCGGCTCCTTTCGGCTTTACAATAAGTATCTGCTGTACCCTGTTTGCCTCTTTTCCCTCATACTGATCCCGGTACTTTCCGTAATAATCGCCTATCTCTTCATCGCTGACGGCTATTTTGTACCGTATTGTTTTTTCTACAATCTTTCTCGTAAGAAGATACTGGCTTATCTCTCCTTTGTAATCATCAAGGGTCATACCCTCTTTCTTCAGGGACTCCCTGAATTCATCAAAAGAGATATTTCTTCTCACCAGCATATCATTCATGGTCCTGCTGATCTCTTGATCGGAAATGACGATCTTCAGCCTGCTCGCTTCCTGCTTGAGCAAAACTCCATCGATGAGCTTGTTCAGCGACGCCTTCCGTGCCTCTTCAATAATGTCTTCTCTTTTTACCGACGGTTGACTCCGGGCGACAACATTCAGGAAAGCCTCAACGGCCTCATCCAGCTCGGAAAGCGTAATCGCCTCATTGTTCACCACGGCAACGATCCTGTCTTCAAAGGCATGTGCCGGAAGGGCAAAAAATAGTAATAAAATAAAGGCAATGACGCTAATTGTTACACGTTTCATTCTCGTTCCCCGCTTTTTAAAAAATCTTCGATATTTTCAGTCACAATGAATGATACTAACAGAATAACTACGACTCTTCAATTACTAATAACGACTATTACCCTCGTGACAGTTTTCTCTTTATCAGTGAAGCTCCCCGCCCACAGGGCGGGGCTTCCCGGTAAGGAGTATGTTTGTTTTATATTGCTTCCCTTACCCCGCCTTGTAGGCGGGGCTTGCGGGTGCGATCCCGGTCAATGTTCCCTACGCTTTCATCAGCGCTTCCAGAAGTTCTCTGGCATGGGCCATGATCTCGCCCGCTTGAAGACCGGGCATCGGAACGGAGAGCCGCAAGTCCGGCGTAAGCCTGATCCCTTTCAATTTCCCCCTGGAGAGTTCAAGTATCCTCACGGGATCGACGGGGCTTTTTTCCCGGAAGGAAATATGCATGGCCTTTCCGTCATATTGCATTTTTTCCGCCACAATCTCCTTCAAAATATTCCGTATCTCTATGATATTCAAGAGATTCTTCACCTGTTCGGGCACGAAACCATAGCAGTCTGAAAGCTCCTCTCTCAGATCGAAAATGATATCATCGGATGATGCCATCGATATTTTTTTATAGGTCACAAGCCTGGTCTGCATGTCGGCAATGTAATCATCGGGGATGAAGGCAGGGATACCGAAAGAAATTTCCGGGCTGACCACCTCTTCAGCCGGCCTCTCACCCTTCAATTCACCGATCGCCTTTTCCATAAGCTCCGTATAGAGCTCGTATCCCACGGCGGAGATGTGGCCCGATTGGGAGATTCCCAGAAGATTTCCTCCGCCCCGTATCTCCAGATCATGGATCGCAACCTTGAAACCGGATCCCGGTTCCGAAAACTCCTGGGCAACGCGCAGCCGCTTTCTGGCATCCCTCGAAAGTATCGCCCCTTCGGGAATCAGAAGATAGGCGTAGGCCTCCTCATTCGACCTTCCCACTCTCCCCCTGAGCTGGTAAAGATGTGATAATCCCAGTCTGTCGGCGCGATTGATGATTATGGTATTTGCCGACGGTATATCGAGCCCCGATCCTATAATCGTCGTGCATACGAGGACATCCATATCCTTGCGAACAAATTTCACCATCACATCCTCAATCTCGCCGGCCTTCATCTG
>Ga0075124_10000472_pt1 | contig 18891 bp, 17 predicted proteins | sample AntAceMetag02UKS_FD_69809 | JGI IMG/M metagenome (GOLD analysis project Ga0075124, IMG submission 69809) | Saline lake microbial communities from Ace Lake, Antarctica - Antarctic Ace Lake Metagenome 02UKS | ecosystem: Environmental > Aquatic > Non-marine Saline and Alkaline > Saline | place... | reverse complement strand
TAATCATCAAAATCGATATCAGAGAGCGTTATCCCACACAGTTCAGAAACACGGACTCCGGTAGCATATATCAGCCGAATAATCAGCCTGTCGCGGGGATCAGTATCCGGAATTGACTCCAACAGTCGCATCACCTGATTATGCTTGAGATATTTGAGTTCTTTCTCCTTAATTCTGGGACGATCCACTGCCGGCAGAGGATTGGATTCGATGACACTCTGAGCATACAGATACCGATAGAACGACGAAAGGGACGAGAGAATCCTGTGCAGGGTTTTAGCCTTATAATCACGCAGTGACATTAAAAAAGCCAGATAGTCATCGATTACTATCGGTGTTGTACAAACTGTCGTATCAAGGCGGCCATGAGCCAGATCATGCCAGTATACCACAAGTTTCCCCGCACCTTTGGTACGGCAGATCCAGAGATAATATCCAAATTTTCGAATCACCTGGCTATAGCTTGCTATCGTACCAGGCGAATAATTCCTCATTCTGAGGTGATGTAAGAACCGTGGAAGCCACTCGGAAAAATAATCGCCCTGCATTCATATTTCTTTGATTTAACCATTTATATGCCTTTTGCGCAGAATAGTCATTTCGCGCAAAAAATAAGGCCCATAGATACCAGATATACGAACGACGAAGATCAGCAAATTCGATCAGGATTTCCTGGACAAACAGTCAGAAAGACGCAGATAAAGAGGCAAAAAAGACCAGCCCCAACCCCGTAACAAAACGTAACACAGACCATTCTACTGAAAAAAAGCCATTTCACCCATTCTGATTCCCCCTTAAGACAGCCACCCTGACCGGAGCAGATACAGTAAAATGCATCCCATCCCGGTAAAAAAAGGTACCAATAACATTCTTTCGATAATGGAATTCACCCCACCCATTCAGATTCAAATAACACCCAGATAGGGACCAAAAAGACCAGAAAAGATACAAAAAAGCCCCATTTATTCGAGTTACATTATGTAACATAGATGATTCTGCTAAGACTGAAAAAGCCATTTCACCCATCCAGATTCGGATTACCCCCGTTAAGGCACTCACCAGGATCAGAAGAAAAACAGACAAATGCTGCCTTATTCCGGTAAAAAAGATATCAATAACCATTCTTCAGAAAAGAACATTCACCTCCACACATTCAGATTTAGAATAAGCCCTTAAAACAGCCAAAAAGAGCAGAACAGATACATAATAGCGCGGCCCCAATCCTGTAACAAATAGTTACATACATCGTTTGTCTGAAATTAAAACCCATCCCACCCACCAGATTCGAACTACACCCACGCAGATCCCACCTCAAAATCTGTATTTCCCCCGACAAACACATCAGGGCAAAATATCACATCCCCTGGCAAAATCTTATTGATAATAGGATGCCAGGCGAAAAAGGCAATATTTTTTAATCACCACGACAGGTGCATTAAAAAAGAGAGGACACAAATAAACAGATCACCTGCACCCCCACCTGACAAGTCAGGAAACAGCCACATAGAGGCCATTCAATTGCCTTTTTTTCTCACACAGGCCCTAGCATACCTTTTAAAATCAGAAGATCCTAAGGCCCGTTTTGTACATTTCAAAATATTGCACCCCCGCCCCAGCAAAAACATCAGACAATGAATGCTCCCATTCATTCCAGCAATCATATAATCAAAAATCAGAAGGGATGAACCATGCCACCGCGAAAAAAAGAATGCAGGCAGCCACCCGGAGAGAAAATACCTCAAAATCCAGAAATCAGCATTATCAACCATTTAGTTCATAATCATCCGGATCATGTACAAAGCGAGCAAAATAGTTTCCAGCCCCACCATTCATAAAAATATCCCCTAAATCACGGTTTTCCCAAAACAAATAATCTCCGAGAAGTTGACCGCCATTCACAAAAATAGGACTTTCATCACACAATTCGGGAATCTACCCACACACCAATAGCCCCATTACTCTGTCTTTCAGGAACAAAGCCATCAAAAATGAAGTGCAGAAAACCCATCATCCGGCACCACATCAGATGCCAGGGACCCTTCAATTACCCATTTGAGCATTTTACCACAGGAACTGCATATCCAGCCAATACAATTCATACCCTCCACCATGTGGCAGCAATTTCCAACACAGCATAGGCCACCCACCAGAAACAACATTGACAAAAAACAGAATTATGCCAAAATCATCGATGAATTCGCATAATATCGACAAATATCCACCAATATGTGATACATTGACTTGTTAGAGATATGCCAATAAACCATATGATGCTATACATAAGCGATGTCGGATTTCATTTCATTCTGGCAAAAATACCCCTCGCTGCAATCGCGAAGAAATTGCATCGCCCCCCCCGGAAACCACCTAATACCAATTCCGGCACCATTAGCCCATTAAATCAGAAAATGTCCCGGTTCTGCAGATAAAGAATCCACATGCCAATACCAGAATTTTACCCTCCCAACCTCAACCACAAAACAGAGAGAAACACTGTTGTATCTCGGACTTTTTTTCCTGAGAACGGAAGGCCACATGTGAGAAATGTCGTTTCCCCCGGAATCAGGAAATCCATACAATCATTTTCATAAACAAACCGGGCGTATCCGGGAGCAGCAGTTCAGACATACAGGATAACCAAACATACCAGGATGATTTGAAAGGACTGCATGTCTTGCAGTATTCAGTGAAATAATAGTTTGAATTACAAAATCAAGCAATTCGGAATATATTCAGAGAGACTGCCGGAACCTTGCAGAACTACCCCCCTATCTCCCTGAAACCATATGTTGCTATATATTTCAACACAAGAACGGAATTATCCCATAAGGTTGATGAATAAAACAATCCCATATTAATTGATGGTTGTTGAAGGGAATTTCCCGGATAACGAACGCGGGCATAATGAATCTTCTGAAACAACGGAAGGAATGCCCCGGGAAGAACAGCACGAACCAGCCGCATTAACCGATACTGTCAAAGACGGATTTACAAACAAATCAGATAACCAGAATACAGACAACGAAATACCTGGGGAAAAACGGGAAGAGATTCATGAAGCAACCCTTTCGGAAGGCATACCTGCGCCTTCGGAAGCGTTGGATGATTCCACCGCATTACCGTCAGATGAATCTTATTTTCATATACAGAAAGAATTACAGGCCATCCTCGGCTTTAACCCTGATCTGCCCGCCCTGATGCCGGGACGAACGCCTCTTTCTCCAGAAGATGAAGAGCGGATTAACAAATACCGTAAATTTCAGAAAGTGGATGGCGCAGCATATCGGCGGGTAAACCAGTTTCTCCGAAAACACACCTATGTTACTGCACGAGAATGGGCCATTGCCCGCCTGTGTGCTGATTTTACCACACGGGGTGGTGCAGAGATGACATTTATCGGAGAAAATCTTCCAGACCTTGTCCCCTTTATGACAGACACCTATTCACCGCAGGCAGTCAATCAGGCACGTAGTTCATTCAAACAAAAAGTTCGTAAATCAGGGGCCACCTTTTTCTATGGCGCCCTCTGCGGTTTCTTTACCGCAGATGAACTGGATGATATCCTCTTTGAATCCTCAGAAGTAGCCCGTTTCCTCCTGGAAGTCGAGGGCACATCCATAGACATCGATGATGAAATCGATGTTGAAGACCGCATCACAGAGGTCATGCGTGAGGTGGCAGAAGCGGCATCCATGATCCGAAACCGTGAACCAGTCATTACCGACGATGAGACAGAGCAGGAAGAAGAAACAGTCACAGACGGAGAGAAGAAATGAGAATTATACATGTCGTTGGCAGGTCAAACAGCGGGAAGACCACCTTTATTCATTCCCTCATCCCCCTGCTGGGGAAATACGGAAAAACAGCAGTGATAAAAAACCTTCATTCACACTATTTTGAACAGGCTCCTGGCAAGGATACAACAACCCACTATGAACACGGGGCAGATATTGTCATAGGCACAGATCCGGAAAAAGCAATGGCTGCTATACGAAACGGGTCGCTTCATGATATGCTGAACCTTCTGTCAGATCAGGGAGTGGAATTCACCATTATTGAAGGGCATAAAGCAGAATCATTTCCAAAGGTAGTCATCGGCGATCTGGATATTGAACAGTGCATCCTCAGAAATCCGGAGCCGGAAGATGTCCTCTCCCATATCAACGAGTTCTCTGAAGTGTTTACCCTTCAGGGACTGGTGCAGGAACTGAAGCGTGACTGCATGTCAGATGATACCGGATGTGTCGCTGCATTTAACGGAATTGTACGAAGGGTTACCGGCACTGAAATAACAGAATCGCTGGACTTTTCTGACACTAAAACCATCCATGCACTCTCTGAAGATATACGTAAAGATATGGAACAGGTTCCCGGTGTCCTTGGCGTGCGCTTCCACCACCAGACAGGTATCATTCCCGCAGGTGATGACCTCACTTATATTGCCGTTATCGCCCGTCACCGCCAGGAAGCCTTTGCGGCACTGATGCAGGGAATTGACAGAATGAAACACGAATTACATGATGCAGGAAAAACACTGGAAGGAGAATACCATGGAAGCGCCTGAAAAGCAATTGTTCGGAACAAACGGAGTCAGGGGTATCATCGGTGAACAGATGAACCCTGAACTGGTGATGAAGATTGGAATGGTACTTGGGACAATGAGAAAAGGGCGTATCGGCGTGGGACGCGATACACGCACATCCGGCCCTGCACTGTCCCGTGCAATAATAGCAGGGCTGCTTGCAACCGGGTGTGATGTCGTTGACCTCGGTGTGCTCCCTACCCCTGCGGTCCAGTATCTGGTGCGTGAACACTTTGATGCCGGCGCTGTCATCACTGCTTCTCATAACCCACCCGAATATAACGGTGTGAAAATTATCGAAGGTGACGGTACAGAGATGGATGATACTCAGACCATCTGTCTTGAAGGGCACCTCTTTGCTAAAGAATTCACCCTCGCAGGATGGGAGTCCATGGGCACCCTCTCTGCTGCACCGGAAATGATCCATGAGTATATCACTGCCGTTGCCGGATACTGGAAAGATATCGATGCTGACGGGATGACCGTCGTTGCCGACCCGGGTTCAGGCCCTGCCTGTGAGAGCACCCCCCAGGTTCTCACAAAGATGGGATGCCATGTGGTCACCATAAACGGCATGATGGACGGGACATTTCCAGGCAGAATGCCGGAACCATCACCAGAGGGATTGCAGCCTCTTTCTGAACTCGTGCGCAATACAGGCGCAGCCTTCGGTGTCGCCCATGACGGCGATGCAGACCGTGCAGTGTTTGTCGATGAAACCGGAGAATACCTGGAGGAAAATGAACAGTTTGCCCTTGTTGAACGGTTCATCTGTTCAGAAACACCCGGCATTGTCGTAACACCGGTCAGTACATCATTTCTTGCAGAGCGTATCGCAGAAGAGACCGGATCTGTTGTTGATTACACACGGGTTGGAAGTATCTCTGTTGCACGGCGGATGATTGCCCTGGCAGAAGAAGGGAAAACAGTTGTTTTTGGCGGGGAAGGAAACGGTGGCCTCATTCTTCCGGGCAATCAACACTGCCGTGACGGTGCTATGACTGCTGCAACGATGGTGGCGCTCCTGAAGTCGAGTGGAAAAACGCTCAGTGAACTCAGAACGACGCTTCCGCCCCATGTAATGCTGAAAGATAAAATTCACACAGATTCACCCCATGAACTTCTGAAAAATGCAAAAACAGCTTTTTCCGGAGACACTCTTGATTTAACAGATGGTGTAAGGATCAACCGTCAGGGAATGTGGGCACTTCTCCGCCCTTCAGGCACAGAACCATTTATGCGCCTCTATGTTGAGGCAGAGACAGAAAAAGAAGCAGAGGCATTCAGGGATGAGATCACGAGAGTCATCTCACCCTGAATTCTGCTCTCATATTATATTACCATTTTACCGCAATTCTTCTGCCTCCCTTACTGCCCGGATAAATGCACGAATTTTGGTATGATCTTTAACACCGGGTGACTGTTCAACTCCGGTTGCCACATCCACACCATCCGGACGGACAGTCCTCACTGCTTCACCAACGTTTTCCGGCGTCAGACCTCCTGCAAGATAAAAGGGAACTGTACTCTGCTTTCTCACTGAAACCGAATATGCAGGATCATACCGTTTCCCTTTCCCCATGCTTGCATCGACTATCACCCCCTCACAATCATCCGGTACTGTCATCCCAGGTGAGATGACACGGACAACACGAATCGAAGGGGGCACCATCGAACGGGGAAACGGATGAGTCATCTGAATCTCATCAGGGCAGAGTGCACAGACAGCCCGGAGTTCATCCGGGTCAGTCGTATGGGTGACAATGGCACGAATCACGTCAGAACCCACCGCAGAAAATATTTCCCTCACTCTGGTATCTGGCAGGTTGCGCCGTGATTCAGGCGAATAACAGATCACACCAACAGCATCTGCACCAGTAGCGACTGCAGCTACCGCATCTTTTTTGATGGTGATACCACAAATTTTAACCCGCATTCATGACCTCTGCTGTACTTCCCATCACCAGATGAATAAACATTCCCCGGATCTCCGGATCGATGTATGTCCCATTTTAAGACTATGCCATATGATACGTTCAGGAAGCGGAGTATAGCCAACTATTTCATGACCATAAAAACCCCTTCAGGCTATGAATCAGGTAATGGGACAAAATTTTGGTTGCAGCCGGCAAAGGCTTTGAGCAGCTGATTACTACCGATTCCATTCTTTCATTTTTCCAAACATATCGATGGGAAATAAACGCTCACTGAGAATGTGGAAAAAAACCCACGCATAGGAATGATTGCATTTGATCATAAACATACCCGGATTATCTTCGATTGTCTGCATGGTGCATGTCACAAAATACAGAAAAACAGCTTATCTATTTAGTTGGCCAGATGGGCTTCAATTTAATAAAAGATACTATTTTATCATATTGTCACTGACAACCTCATTAGGAGTTAGTATGAAAATCGGCATAATTGGAGGTACAGGTGACATCGGAGAAGGTCTGGCCCACCGCCTTTCACAAAACCATCAGATTATCATAGGATCACGTGACAAAGACAAAGCATGTGAAAGCAGTGAATGCATGATCCGATGTCTTTCAGAGAGAGGACGCACAGCACACTGTTGCGGGGCAACAAACCAGGAAGCAGTTGATATGGGGGACATTCTCGTTCTTTCGGTTAATTACCGGCACCTGGAATCAACAATCAGTTCTCTGACAGGATTTGAAAATAAGATAGTAATCACACCGGTAAATCCTATTGGAAAATCAGACCACTTCTACTATAACCCACCTGCCGAAGGATCAGCCGCCCTTGCCATCAAAAAAATGCTCCCTGAGAGTGCAAAAGTTGTTGCCGCATTCAACAACATTTCTGCGCAAAAATGGAAAAATCTTGACGAAAAAATGGATTATTCAGTTGCAGTATGCGGAGACGACAAGGATGCGAAAGCGATTGTAATGGGAATTGTAGAAGAAGTATCTGAACTTACCGCATATGATGCAGGCCCCCTTGATTCATCGTCAATAATCGAGAGCATAACACCACTCATACTCAATATTGCAAAATTTAACAAAATGAAAGACGTAGGAATCAAATTTTATTGAAAAATGCATATTTTTTCATTTTTTTGCCATAATTCTTTTTTCCATTCTTTTTCACCTCAATAGTCAGACCATATGCCAACCCGATTTCTATATAATATATAGAAATATTTATATCCGTTAGAAGGAAGATGTCTGTAAGCATTCGTAGAAATATGGATGATAAAGGCATGTCTGGTGAGATGCTGCATTTCAGGAGTGTGACTCCTGTAATTTCAAATGGTATACGGGTAGCAGTGCATTTATGAGATCTAGCGACAATCCTGCAATACCCAAAAAAGCTGGAGATAAATTATGGCAAACCTTAGAACACCCAATTCGGATGAAGCGATTCACACATTCACACGTTCAAAAAGTGTTGTACCTATGTCAGGCATGTGTTCACGATGCATTGACGGATGCAAAGGAAATTGTGACATCTGGCTTTCATCTTTCAGAGGCCGCGAAGTACTGTACCCCGGACCTTTCGGGGAAGTAACAGCAGGTGCTGATAAAGATTACCCGATTGACTACTCTCACCTCAATATCCATGGATATGCAGTGGGTGCCCGTGGACTCCCCAGAGGAGTAGAAGCCAACTCCGATACAGCAGTCTTCGACGATGTAGACACTGAAGTGGAATACGGATGGGATATTAAAGTACCGATGAAAGTCCCTATCTTTACCGGCGCACTCGGATCAACCGAAATTGCACGGAAAAACTGGGATCATTTCGCAATCGGTGCAGCAATTGCAGGAATAACCCTTGTCTGTGGTGAAAATGTCTGCGGTATCGACCCCGATCTTAAGCTTGACCAAAACGGAAAGGTGGTAAGTTCACCTGAGATGGACAGAAGAATTGAGATATATAACAAATTCCATGAAGGATATGGAGAACTTCTTGTTCAGCTCAACGTCGAAGACACGCGGCTTGGTACAGCAGAATATGTATCGAGCAAACACAACCTGGAAACCATTGAACTCAAATGGGGACAGGGTGCGAAATGTATCGGCGGTGAAATTAAAGTTGGTTCACTTTCACGTGCAACTGAACTGAAAGAACGCGGATACATCGTCCTTCCAGATCCAACACGCCATGACGTTCAGAAGGGCTTTGAAGACGGTGCAATTAAGGAATTCGAACGTCATTCACGCCTCGGATTTGTTACCAAAGAAGGATTCCTGGAAGAAGTGGATCGCCTTCGTGACATTGGTTTCAAGCGCGTGACACTCAAGACCGGCGCCTATTCAATGAAGGAACTTGCAATGGCAATACGCTATTGTGCAGAAGCAAAAATAGACCTTCTGACCATCGACGGTGCACCGGGCGGAACAGGAATGAGCCCATGGCCAATGATGAACGAATGGGGTATCCCGACATTCTATCTCCAGTCTCTTGCGTATGACTTTGCAACACAGCTTGAGAAGAAGGGCTACCGCGTACCTGATCTTGCTATCGCCGGTGGATTCGCAGATGAAGCAAATGCGTTCAAGGCGCTCTGCATGGGTGCACCGTACTTTAAGGCAGTCTGCATGGGTCGTGCACTCATGATCCCGGGCATGGTCGGAAAGAACATCGCAAAATGGCTTGAGAATGACGAACTCCCAAAGAGTGTTTCAAAATACGGGTCATCTGTTGAAGAAATATTTGTATCCTACCAGGAACTCAAAGAAAAGTTCGATGGAAGAATCGACGAAATTCCTCTTGGCGCAGTCGGTATCTACACCTACGCACAGCGTTTTAGAACAGGAATGCAGCAGATTATGGCAGGAAGCCGCAATTTCAGCTTAGGATCAGTTTCAAGAAACGACCTGATGGCACTTACCCCTGAAGCAGCAGAAGTATCGGGCATCCCCTACGTCATGGAATCATATCGCGACGAGGCACTCGATATTCTTCTCGAATAATCCTTTTTCCTTTATCTTTTTTGTTCCCGCAGTCCAACCCGATGCCAGTACATTCAGGCATCTTCAACAGGATTCTATCACATACAGATAAACGGGAAAATATTGAACTGTGCGACACGGGTATTCGATATTATAACAACGGGGACTATAGAAAAAAATCATCCCCCGCAACAATGTGGCACGCCTGACGATACCAAATCTAAAGTCAGATTAGACTTTATGTAGCCATATTGACCTTAATTTTTGGTCTTGGCAGATAAATCCCATTTTCCCAAATATACAGCCACTCTTCTGTTTATCAATAAGATTTAAGTATCCTATTATCACATTGGCGTTGTGGTTACGATGCAACATTCTGCTAAAACCACTGAAGAAGATAGTCCTTTAAAAGAGGATGTTGAACGAAAAAGAAGAGAGATTATTCATACGTTCATCGAATACCTCACAAGCAATAATCTAACATTCAGATGGAAAGCGGCCGAGGCATTAGGAGAGATGCACGCAAGTGAAGCCATTGAACCCCTCATCGAAGCCCTTTCGGATGAATATGTTGACGTAAGCTGGATCGCTGCCAAATCACTGGGTCAAATTGGTGACAAAAAGGCAATCCCTCCATTAATACACTGTCTTGACAGTAAGGAACAATGGCTGAGAAAAGGGGCGGCTACAGGTCTTGGGATGCTAAAAGATAGAACGGCTGTTGAACCGCTCATCAGACTTTTGGAAGATGAAAAACCTAAAGTCAGAATTGCTGTCATAAAAGCGCTGGTGTTAATCGGGGATGAACGTGCAGCAGAGCCGATTATCCGGCGCATAAAAGACAGCCACAAAAACGTTAAAATCGAGGCAGTGAATGCAATGGTGACTTTTGGAGGAGAGAAAGTCCTCAAAGCACTCAAAGACGCTCTCAGCGACCCTGATATCAAAGATGAAGTTGTTCGGGCGATAAATCAAATCGAGAGCAAAGATGAAATGAAAAACAGGCAGGGACTATTGATTACCTGAGATTGGTATAATGATATCTAATCCTGATTTTCCCGGAAAAATATTGATATCAGCCCTCTCCTGATTCGGAATGTGTCCCTTCCGAACAGGATACATAAATCGTAAATTGAGCAGAACATAATACAGCACATAACATCCGGGTGACATGCCTCTGTCACCATTTTTTTCTCATTTTAACATGATTTTTTCTTTGAAGGCTGTTTGTTTGTCGGTTAAGCGTATCCAGCGGGTAAAATCCATTCAACGATGAACAATTGTCTTAATTTTTTTAGTAAAATCCATTAAACGCTGTAATAAGTTACACCCATCAATCACAAATCTCCCCCATTTAGCCCCAATATTATCATATTTGTGTCTTCAAAATGACGAAATGTACCCATTCGGTCTTCCTTTCCATGAGCCAGCATAAATATTTAGTCCAAAAGATATCTTTGGATTAAATTATTTTCATATTGACCAGCAGTTATTAATCTGTTCTAAAAGCAGCATTTTCACCGGTTTTAGAAAAAAAGATTTATTTTACAATCAGAACAGGACATGTTGCATGATATATTACTTTCTGACTTACACTTCCCATGAATACTCCTTTAATAGTACCCAGACCGCGACTGCCGATGACAACCAAATCAACTGCTTCTTTCTCAGCAATTTCAATTATTTCAGTTGCGGGATCACCTATTGCAACTTTTAACGTATATGGTAGACCTTCCTGATCAAAAAGATTTAAAATATCCTTAATCTTGCTTTCTGCGTCCTCCTCAAGAAGAGAATGTACATCAAAATTTGCCTGTACCATTCGTGATTGTGAAGGGGGAGTATTTATGATATATACTATGATCACATGTGAGGCTGATTCCCTGGCAAAAACTGCCGCCTCATCGGCCGCACGTCGTGCATTTTCAGATCCATCGGTTGCAAGCAGAATTTTTTTATACATGATTTTTTTTCTCCGGTAAAATTCCATAGGCAATATCCGGCATGCTATACTTTATTGATATAACCGGAAATACGGGAAGGAAGGATCTTCTTTATGTCGTTTCTAAAACCACAAAGCCTTCCAATTTATGACACTCCACGAATCCGCGATAGATCTTCATTTACCCGGTATAAACAAATAACGATCCGGCATAATTACTTGCCAAATCGCTCCGATATCTGTCATTAAAACGTGCGGGGTCGACTCTTTATGCACGCATATTGTCAGGCATTGAGTGATTCCACTTTTTTCCGGCAAAATAGTAAACATCCGAAATTATCGGGACGTTTTCTAAAATGTATGAACAAAATCTCTGTACATGATATTACTTCAGGTGAATATTTTTTGTTCACCGTAATTATTAACTGTGGAGATAGCGACTATTATTGACATAATAAAAAGAACACCGAAAGTGATATTTTAAAAAATCCTTACCCAAAGATTAGAATTAATACAGGATTTGAGTATAATAAATTTTTAAATTAAAAATTAAATATCCCCCAAATTCCTGTAAAATAAGCAAATTATCAATATTTCAAATAAACGGTGAAACATTCCTTGAACGCGCAAACAATAAAAGACGAATGGCTTTCAAATATTAGAGGTGATGTACTTGCCGGAATTACCGTTGCACTTGCACTGATTCCTGAAGCAATTGCCTTTTCAATCATTGCCGGCGTTGATCCAATGGTCGGCCTGTATGCCTCATTCTGTATTGCAGTTGTAATATCTATTGCAGGCGGAAGACCGGGCATGATTTCGGCTGCAACAGGTTCGATGGCACTGATTATGGTTATTCTCGTACGAGATTTCGGACTTGAATACCTCCTTGCAGCAACCATCCTGACCGGAATTATACAATTTGCCCTTGGTCTTTTGAAAGTGGGACGTTTTATCTCATTTATCCCGTATTCAGTAGTACTGGGCTTTGTAAATTCCCTTGCAATTCTTATATTCCTTGCCCAGATTCCGTTTATAATTGGTGCATCACTTCCTGTGTATGCAATGACCGCAGCAACAATCGGAATAATCTGGTTTTTGCCCCGCTTCACAAGAGCAGTGCCGGCACCCCTTATTGCCATTATTGTTATGACGGCAATTGCAATTGGGACGGGGTTAAGTGTCCTGACTGTAGGAGATTTGGGCACAATCACAAAAGCACTCCCTCTGTTTCATCTTCCGATGGTGCCGTTAAGCATTGAAACACTGCTGATTATTCTTCCGTATTCTGTAACACTTGTCATCGTAGGACTTCTGGAATCACTCCTTACAGCATCTATAATTGATGAAATGACAGGTACTAAAAGTAATAAAAACAGGGAAGTGAAGGGGCAGGGCATTGCAAACTTCATCACCGGTTTTTTCGGAGGCATGGCCGGTTGTGCAATGATTGGGCAATCGGTCATTAATGTAACATCCGGAGGAAGAGGAAGACTTTCTTCAATGACTGCCGGATTGTTCCTTATTTTTCTGATTATTGTTCTTGGCGACCTTCTGGCACAGATTCCCATGGCAGCACTTGTCGGAGTTATGATCATGGTTGCTATCGGGACATTTGAATGGCAGTCAGTAAAAGATATTGCCAAAATACCAAAGAGTGACGCATTTATCATGCTTACAACAATTGCCATTGTTGTCTATACCCATGACCTTGCAAAGGGTGTGTTAACCGGCGTTGTCCTTGCCGCCCTTGTAATGGCGTGGAAAATGTCAGTCATCTCCGTTTCAGGCAATATCAGGGAAGACGGAGTTAAAATTTATGCCGTAAAAGGACAGTTGTTCTTCGGAACAATGTCCGCATTCATTGACCTTTTTGATTATACCGGTGATCCCGATAAAATAGAAATAGACTTTCAAAATTCCCATATCTGGGATCAGTCTGCCGTTGAGGCAATCGCCCGCGTCATTGATAAATATCAGCAGGAAAAGAAGTCGGTTTATGTCACCGGCCTTGACGTTGAAAGCCAGAGCACCCTCGACAAAGGATTTTCCTGAAATGATACATCTCCGAAAGCAGGAACTTCGAATAAATCCCCTGCATTTTTTTTAATAATCTCTTCGAAAATAATTGAAAGTTAAGGCTTTTCGCAAAATTGTGTGAGTATACGTACCAATTACTCTCATACCAATTATCTCCATTATTCTAACCCTTACGTCCACAATCTTTCTCCCGGGAGACAGTTGCAGGATTAAATTATTGGATTACCGTTGCAGAATACACGAAAAACCACTACAACCGGAACAGGAGGGGGGCTGGAGGGGGCCCCCTCTCTTGCTCTTAATCAGATGGGAGAAGAGTGAAATACAGGGTATTTCAGTATAATGAATTATTTGAGAGACGAATTCAGCCTCCGTTTTGCATACCTACCTAAAAAACAGTGATGACCCAAAAACGGCCATATCAAAGAAGGGTTATGGATATTTTACAGCAGTTAATTCAAAGTCTCCCCATGCTGTGAAATATCAAGTCCAACATATTCCTCATCTTTTGTTACACGAAGGCCAAATACCAGATCAACCCCTTTTGCAAGTATAAGCGTCCCGAAAAACGCGAATGAAACGGCAGCAAGTACACCAACAATCTGAAGAACAATCTGGGAGGTACCCCCCACAATGAGACCACTTATTCCGCCAATTGCGGGAACAGCAAATATGCCGATTGCAATTGTGCCCCATACTCCGCCAACACTGTGTATTGCCCATGCATCCAGCGATTCATCCCAATTGTGTTCAAGTCTGAACAGAAAGCGCACCGTAGCATAAAAGTCCGGATATGGTGCCGATACATATTGCAGCCACAGACCCCACAAATCCTGCAGCAGGGGTTATTCACCCAGTGCAGCAGCAATACATTCCTCGGTAGAACCGAGAACTGCTTCTGCACCACACATATTCGGCACATAAGCATATGCCTTCCCTGAATTGACCATTATCGTGCCAAAGTGATCCATTCCGGGCGAGACAACAATACAGGTGTCTTCCCATACCTTTGCACCTGACATCTCAATTGTTCCCACAAGGTTGGAATGTGCCTGTGCCACACCTCTTGCAGCAAAGATGTAGAGAGGTTTTGTCACCGTTTTCCCTTTCAGGAGGCCTGCAATCTCCTCCAGTTCATCCTCTGAGCAGTGTGGACATCCAATTGCCACCGCATCAACAGTCCGCTCCTCAAAGATTGCTTCTATTTCATCCCCGGTGATTGTAATTGTTTCAAGGGAGGAAATATCAGTCCCGCGTTCCTGAAGGACACGGGAATCGGGGGTGATACCCTCAACATGATACAATGCCACCGCACCACTGGCAGCCATTGCCGCGCCAAGTGCCTTCAGCTGGTCGCGATTCGGCCGTAATCCGTAAAAGAACGGCACACGATTTCCCGCCTCCTTTCCGGCAAGATACCCGATGGCACCGTAATGAGCGCCATGAAGCGTTTCATCGGCTTCAACCCGGAATGCTACCTGCGGCATCCTGTTCTCCCAGAGATGCAGGCCATAATACGGGGTTTTCCCGATTATTGCAGCAGCAAGGGCAGACGGGCCTCCCTCACGATTCGTCCGGGCACCGATTACCGAGTTTGCATAACTGACGGCAGACGACTCGGACCATGCAATGTGCTCTCCATAGGACGTCCGGTTGATATAATACGGCGTACAGGTGCACTCCAGTTTAACCCCAAGCCGGCGGTATGCATCCAGGACAGCATTCTGTTTCTCCGCAAAATCAGAGGGGATGCCCATCTCCTGCCAGCGTTCACGCGGCATCCCGATTGGGTTTAACACAGAAGGCACTGCTACCCGTGCATCAAGACTTCTCAGCCATTCAAGCCCCCATTTCCCTATTGTTTTATACGATGCGCCAGCCACCTGTGCACTGGTGATTGGCACAAACTTCTCTGCCCCGAATACCTTTCCAAGAGCAACGAGAATCTCCATCATCTTCCTGCGGGTTTCGCCATATTCTCCCGCAAGAACCTTTTCATCATCTGAATCAAGGTACATTATATATCAGTCCCATTCCGCCCGGATAAACTTCTCTTCTTCACCCATGACCATGGTTGCGTCAACCCCCATCTTCACATTGGTACCATCACCAATACGACAGGGGTCAAGAGAGGAACCACGGACTCCAACAATAACCATCACATCACGGTCCGCACGCACGCGGGTTGCAATGGCATACTCCACATCTTCCATCCGGAACGGATTGATGTCCTCATCAACCACCACAACATGTTTCAGGGATGTATGAGCAGCAAAGGCCGCCATAATTGCATTCTTGGCATCACCCTGTGTGCTCTTTTTAATCTGAACAATACCGTGCAGATACCCGCATCCGCCGGTTGTGAGGACCACGTTTTTCACCCGTGTCACCCCTGCAACCGCCTGGAAGATCTTTGGCTCATACGGCATGCCCATCAGGATTTTGTGTTCATTTCCAGCCGGAAGAATCCCATGATAGATTGCATCATGCTTCATATGCATCCCGGTAATTTCAATCACCGGACCCTGACGGACCGGATCATAGGTACCGGTGATATCCACGAAAGGACCTTCTTCAGTGGTTTCACTGCCGATATATCCTTCCAGCACAATCTCTGCATCCGGCACGCGCACACCGTGTGAACAGGTATCCAGTTCTATCTCACCGCCCAGGAGTTCAGCAGCGTACTGCATCTCCTTTCCCTGCGGTACACGGGTGCAGGAAGCAAAGGTCACTGCCGGATGAGTACCGATTGTTATTGCAACAGGCAGACGTTCTCCATCGGCAAGGGCATCCTGAAGAAGAGAGTGCGTATGCCTCCCTTCCACCAGCCGGGCCGCAAGCCTTCTCTCATCTAAGACCTGCATACGGTGAATGGATGCATTTTCCACGCCCCCGTATTGGGAAAATACGACCGCTGAAGTCAGATATCTCCCTGCATCAAGAGGAAAGTGTTTCATCACCGGAAGCAAGCCCAGATCCGGAGTGTCCATATTCAGACGTGTCCCTTCAGTAATCAAGCCATTTTGACTGGTTGCTGCCAGGCGGGGCACAATATCGGGTTCAGGAATTCCCAGTGCACAGGAGAGGGACGCACGTGATGCAGTCACGTTCATCACACCCTTTCTGTCGCCGTCCAGTTTATGGAAGAAGACAAGATCATCTGTCTCGCTGGCCCGTTTTGGGGCTTCAAATACTGTCGAACAGGGTTCTTCAATATCAATGACCCGACCTTCCTCCCGCATTTTCTCAATAAAATTTCGCATTAGTATTCACCACTCCATCGTGTACTGAGCGCATGGTCAATATTCAGGTGATCAAGAACACGGGCCACAACCATATCGACCAGATCCTCAATAGTCTGTGGCCGCGTGTAAAATGCCGGGCTGATAACCATGATTGTTGCCCCGGCCTCATCAAGGAAGAGCATATTCTTCAGATGAATCCGGGAGAGGGGCATCTCACGCGGCATCAGAATGCATTTCCTTCCCTCTTTCAGGCAGACATCCGCTGTTCGGGTAATCAGATTATCCGAAAATCCGGATGCAATGGCTGCAAGCGTCTTCATGCTGCACGGGATAATCACCATCCCGTCATACCGGAATGATCCACTTGCAAGATCAGCAAACATATTGTCATTTTCCACATAGACAACATCAAACCCGGAGAAATCCACTCCTTCATACTCTGCAATACGATGTGCAATATCCGAGATAATAAGATGCACCTCCGCTTTATCCTGGAGAACGTCCAGAAGGCGCCGTGCATACACCATCCCGCTTGCACCAGTAACTGCCACAACAAATTTTTTATTCATATCGACAACTGCCTGCCTATAGTATTAGTCTGTCCTGCTTAGTTGGTTTTTTGATTGATAATACCCTGCCTGCTGCATCCGCAACGGCATCCTGCTGACCGGGTATGGTATATATTCCCAGACGCCACTGCCCTTTCCGGGCTTTATTCAGGGCAGTCAGGAGGGGAGATAGTTCTTCAAGGGGTTTCAGGTCATAATGGTCCTCGACCCTGACACCCATCCGCATCTCGGAGGGAAAGGAAGGAATGTCCACAAGCACAGTGATTTCATCAACCCCTGCCTCTGCAGCAATCTCTCCTGCAATTTCGCGTGACCGGATAATGGAGATTCCCTCCCGATATCCCTCTGCATTAACCTGGTCCTGACCCACATAGATTGCACGTTTGTAGAGGTGGCGGTCAAGAATTCGCTGTGTCAGGCTGACAGCCTCCTCTGATGGTGAGGACAGAAGCGCAGCAATAAACGAAAAATCATTCATCCGCACCATTTCATGATATGCATTCCCTCCCATCGCAGTGCCATGTGCAAGACTTGCCAACAGTATCATTGACTCCGCAATCCGTGACACATGATGAAAATACACAGAGGGGCGCATGAGTGTTCTCGCAAGAAGCAGGGATTCTGCAGAATGAATCCCACTTTCACGGATATATAAACCATATTCATCATTTATTGCACTGCTGTGAATCAGCCGGTCAGGATCGACAGTCCCATACGGCACACCGGTGTAATGTGCGTCACGCATCAGGTAATCCATCCGGTCAACATCAAGATCTCCGTGAATGATTCCCGCATATCGGTGGGTGCCGTCCACCATCGCCGTAATCTCATCCGGGTCAACTCCTGCGCCGGAAAGTATGGGGGCCAAATCTTCAATCAGCAGAGGGGCTATGTCATCATGCCCTCTCCCACAGAATTCGGTAAGCAACGGTTCTGTTGCATGCGAAAACGGCCCATGCCCAATGTCATGAAGAAGCGCAGCCGCTTCTGTGAGAAGACATTCATCAGCGTCTAAACCAAGTTCGCGGGCCATATTACCTGCCAGATACATCGTCCCGACTGAATGTTCAAATCGTGAATGGTTTGCACCAGGATATACCAGATGGGAAAACCCAAGCTGCCGGACATACCGCAGGCGTTGAACATGAGGTGCATCCAGAAGAGGGAGGAGGTCATCAGATACACGGACATGACCATGTACAGGGTCTTTAATTGTCTTCATTTCTGCCTTCAGTTAAGAATCAACATATATTTAGTGATAAAACTATTGTGTCATACATGATAACATTCCTCTCCGGCGGGACCGGAACACCGAAACTGATGCGTGGATTCCGGACACTCATGGGAGACCATGAGATGACAGTTATTGTAAACACGGCAGAGGATATGTGGTTCTCCGGCAGCCACCTTTCCCCCGACCTTGATACGGTAATGTACCTCTTTGCAAACCTCCTTGACACAGGGAAATGGTGGGGCATTGAAGATGATACCACAGTCACCAGTGATTTTCTGGAAAAGATTGGGTATCCCGAACCGGTTACCCTTGGAGATAAGGACCGTGCAGTCAACATTGCACGAGCAGAGATGC
>Ga0075124_10000471_pt1 | contig 18911 bp, 16 predicted proteins | sample AntAceMetag02UKS_FD_69809 | JGI IMG/M metagenome (GOLD analysis project Ga0075124, IMG submission 69809) | Saline lake microbial communities from Ace Lake, Antarctica - Antarctic Ace Lake Metagenome 02UKS | ecosystem: Environmental > Aquatic > Non-marine Saline and Alkaline > Saline | place... | reverse complement strand
CCTGAGGATTAGGAGCAGATAGGACTCCACGCCGATTCTGGTTATTATCAGCTAATACGATGTTCATTACGCATCATGGATTTTCTTTGGCTTGGACTTGCTTTGGGCAGCAATTCCCAATAGATTCATGGAAGAATCCTGCCTTCGAACATTAGAGCGTGTGATTTCAGATATTTTTTATGAGGTAACAATGGTCTTATTGCCTACCTGCTATAATTACTTTCATGCAAACATATAGTGACTGTTACCCTTGTGTTTTACGTCAAGCGATTGAAGCCGCGCGGATGGCGGGCGCCAAGCCATCTCAGGAACGCGCCATAGTTCTGGGAACGCTGGACATCTTGAAAACACTTCCTGATGATGCCACACCGCCGGAAATCAGCACAGAGATCCATCAATTGGTGCGGGAACTCACAGATCACCAGGATCCATATCTTGATGTTAAGCGTGAAGCCACAGCTAAAGCGCTTTCAATGGTGCCCGAACTGCGTCAATTAATCGCTTCATCTGCTGATCCATTGGAAACTGCTGTTCGTTTGAGCCTTGCCGGGAACATTCTGGATTTTGGTCCCAAACAGGATTATGACCTGTGGGATGTGATTGAACAGGTCATGGTTTCAGATCTTGCGATCAATGATCTACCAGCGCTGCGTCAGCGCTTGGGTGAAGTGGAGTCCGTGCTTCTTTTGGGGGATAATGCAGGCGAGCATGTGTTCGATATGTTATTGGTGGAAACACTGAAAATTCCTGTAACGTATGTCGTGCGCGGCGGTCCCGTACTCAATGATGTCACGATGGAAGACGCTGTTGTCATCGGATTGGATAAGATTGCTGAGGTGATTGATAACGGTGCAAGAGTTCCAGGGACGATTCTTTCAAGATGCAGTCATGCATTTCAGGAAAGGTTTCAGCATGCGGACTTGATCCTGGCAAAGGGGATGGGGAACTACGAGTCGCTTTCTGATGTAAGGGCACCGATCTTCTTCTTATTCCGGGTGAAATGTCCAGTCATCAGTGCGGATGTTGGCTGCCCAATTAACAGTGTCGTGGTTAAACGGGGTATAGGAATAATATAGAGTTGTCAAGGCAAAGTAAAAATGTCCTATAAAGTAGCAAAGTAGAAATGTTCTAAATAGATACAACAACATACTGTCCATTTAGACGATGGTTAAAATTTCTCTAGGAATGATCGGGAGCAGGTTTGACTGCTTTTCTCTCAATACCTTACGAGTAAGATAAGGTAATAAAAATAGGGAGAAAAGCCTTCCCCTCAAGGGGAAGGTGGCGCACAGCGCTGGAGCGAAGCAGAACACCTACAGAGTGCTGGATGAGGTGTTTGGTGATCCATGCACACCTCATCAGTCTGCGAAGCAGACAGCTTCTCCTCAAGGAGAAGCCTTCGCTATGTCCTGTTTACCTCCAATAGGACATTACTACTTTGCTCTAACAGGAATAATATAAAGTTCTCAATTGAATATAAAATCAGATATAATTAGCAGGATTTGCCTTCATTCCGAATTTGACAAATACCTTAGATTATCTAAGGGCTGTCAACTGAAAATTAGGTATGATAACGGTTTGATTATTGATTGACAGGAGAAATGATTTATGACCGACGAAAAGACAGCCATAGAATCGAACAAATCAAAAGATATCTCGATCTCATGGCATACCATGACCAGCACTGATGTATTGCAGGAGTTGGCAACCCCGCTTGAGACTGGCCTCAGCAGCGGGGAAGTGAAAGCTAGACAAGAGAAGTATGGACCTAATGAGCTAACAGAAGCCCCCCCGACTACCTTTTGGGAGATGCTTTGGGAGCAGATCAACAGTTTTGTGATCTATATGCTCCTTGGTGCCGCGATCATCTCAGCACTGCTCGGAGATTATACCGAGGCTGCTGCCATCATGGCGATTGTGATCCTCAACGCGATTATGGGGATTATCCAGGAAAGCCGTGCTGAAGCTGCTCTGGCTGCGCTTAAGAAATTAGCTGCCCCTGAAGCGTCCGTACTGCGAGATGGACACCGCGTATCCGTACCGTCTGCTCAACTTGTACCTGGAGATATTGTGTACCTGGAAGCCGGCAATTATATTCCCGCAGATGTCCGTCTGTTGGAGGCCGTGAACCTGCGGATTGATGAAGCGTCGCTGACTGGCGAATCCGTCCCGGTTGAAAAGAATGCCCAAACCCGGCTTGAAGCTGATATCCCGCTTGGGGATCGGAAGAACACGGCGTTTATGGGAACGCTGGTCAATTATGGGCGAGGTCGGAGTGTGGTTGTCAGCATTGGGATGAACACTGAATTAGGGATGATCGCCACCATGCTTCAACGGGTGGAAGATGAAGAAACACCGTTGCAGCGCCGGCTGGATAATCTTGGAAAGGTGCTTGGCTGGGGCTCGCTGATCGTCTGCGGTCTGGTATTTGTGATCGGCGTGATCCGCTTCCTCTTACAGCCGGGTCATGCAGACTTTCTCAGCCAGGCGGCTTTGGAATATTTTACTGAATCGTTCATGATCGCTGTCTCACTGGCTATCGCTGCAGTACCGGAAGGTTTACCTGCCGTTGTGACCATCAGCCTGGCATTGGGCATGCGCGAGATGGTGCGCAGGCATGCACTGATCCGAAAACTCTCTTCAGTTGAAACCCTTGGCTCTGCGACGGTGATTTGTTCTGATAAGACCGGCACGCTCACACAGAACGAAATGACTGTGACGCGCATTTGGGCGGGCGGTGAGTTCATCGGTGTGACCGGCAGCGGGTATGCACCCAAAGGTGAATTTACCAAAGATGGTTCAGCAATATCTCTGAGCCAGTACCCAGCCGTTAAGACCGCCCTGTGGATTGGCACATTGAACAATGACGCGCAGCTTGAACACGCGGGTGAACAGGCAGGTCAGGAGACCTACCGGATGATTGGCGATCCAACAGAAGGTGCCATCCTGGTCGCAGCACTTAAGGCAGGCGCTTCTGCGAAGACGCTGAATAAGGCTTATCCGCGCAGGCAAGAAATTCCCTTCGACTCGACCCGGAAACGGATGGTGACGGTCCATACGGTTGAGGAACCTGAAGATAATGATATTTCTCCACTTGCCGGAGATGATGATAAACGTGAGTGGCATATCGTGGCAGTCAAAGGTGCGCCGGACGTGGTGCTGGACCTTTGTTCGCATGTTCAGACTTTGAAAAATGGCGACCAGAAACTGACCGATGAACGGCGCAAGGAAATCCTGGGAGCCAATGATGCCATGACGGGTAATGCGCTGCGCGTCTTGGGCGTGGCTTACCGCATGGTGCCTGTACTGCCTGACGAGATTGACAATGATGAATTGGAAAAGGACCTGACCTTTGTCGGTTTGATTGGGATGATCGATCCCGCTCGGACAGAAGTGGCAGACGCCCTCAGCGAAGCACGTGATGCAGGGATCCGCACGATCATGATTACGGGGGATTATCCAAATACAGCCCGCGCCATTGCAGAAGAAATTGGCTTACTGCGCCCCGGTCATAAAGTGATGACAGGTGCGGAACTCAATGAGCTCTCTGATGAGGAAATGGTTGAGAACGTGAAAGTCACAGATGTTTACGCTCGCGTCAGTCCGGAACATAAAATGCGGATTGTGGACGCGCTGCGCGCCAATCAGGAAGTTGTGGCGATGACAGGCGACGGTGTGAACGATGCGCCGGCGATTAAGCGAGCTGATATCGGCATCGCGATGGGGATCACAGGCACGGATGTCGCAAAGGGCACCGCTGATATGGTCCTCACGGATGACAACTATGCCAGCATTGTCTCTGCGGTTGAGCAAGGCAGGGTGATTTACAGCAACATCCGTAAGTTTGTGTACTATCTACTTTCCTGCAATGCAGCGGAAATCATGATCATCTTCCTGGCGACCTTATTTGGCTGGCCTGTCCTGCTGACAGCGATCCAACTGCTCTGGCTGAACCTCGTGACCGACGGCGCGCCTGCGCTGGCTTTGGGAACCGAACCCGGTGATCCTGATATCATGGACCAACCCCCACGACCACCAATGGAGCCGATCATCAATAAATATATGCAGATCGGCATTGTTGTGCAGACCATTGCGATCACTGTTGTGACATTGGTTGCTTTTGCCCTCGGCAACCCTAACGGCGATATCGCTTTTGCTGAGACGATGGCGTTTGTCACCCTCAGTATTTCGGAATTGTTCAGGGCGTATACAGCTCGGTCTGAGTTTTATCCATTATTCAAGATTGGCTTCTTCAAAAACAAGCTGATGAACTGGGCTGTACTGGGTTCGCTGGTGTTGATCATAATGGTTGTCTATATTCCATTCCTGCAGCCGATTTTTAATACTGCTCCTTTGGGTGTTATGCAGTGGCTTTATGTCCTCCCATTGGTGCTTCTTCCCTCCGTTGCAGCAGAATTGACCAAGGTCTTTATCCGCAAATTGATGAAGAAGGAACTGGCGGTGAGAGACTAAAGAAATTTATATGACGATAAGAAAAGCTGCCCCTATTCAGGGGCAGCTTTATTTTATCAGGTTGATCATGCGAGTATTGTATTTCTTAGGCTTGGTTCATTACCTTGTAAGCCGTTACCTCCCAATGACCCTTTGATAAGTGATCCTGGCTGTTTGGGAAGGTCGTCCTTTGTCCACAGCTTTTCAACAAATTTCTGACCGTGTGGGGACAATCTGTGGAAAACCTTGTGGATAAACACTCTCTGGGGAAGGAAAGGCATCCCTTTCCCAGTATATTTTAAGTTAATGACCCTATTCAAATTAGGTTGCTTCCAATACAATCGAAGTGAAACATGAAGCGATTCTGGAAAGCACTTTTCATTTTCAATACGCATATCCCATCATCCTCTTGGGCTTATAGAAGACAGCTTCAGGGGTGAAACTTACGATCAGGAGAAAATAAAATAATGGAGAAGTTCATCGCGGTTGCGGGAAATATTGGCGTGGGAAAATCGACTTTGGTCAGGCTGCTGTGCCAGAACCTGCAGTGGACGCCTTTTTATGAGCCCGTAACCGAGAACCCCTATCTGGCGGATTTTTATGAGGATATGCAAGCCTGGGGTTTCCATTCGCAGATCTACTTCCTGATGCGCCGCCTGAGGATCCACCGGAAGCTGATGAACAGTCCGGGTTCTGTCGTGCAGGATCGCTCCGTTTATGAGGATGCTGAAATCTTTGCTCACAACCTCTTTCTCCAGGATGCCATTAACGAACGGGATTATGAAACGTATCAGGAGCTTTACAGGGTATTGGTTGAATTCCTACCCCCTCCTGACCTGGTGATCTATCTGCGCGCTTCAGTCCCCACTTTGCTTGACAGGATCGCGATGCGGGATCGTTCTTATGAGCGCTCCATCAGTGCGGAGTACCTGGCAGATTTGAATAATCTTTATGAGCGCTGGGTGGAGCATTTTAACCTGTGTCCTATCCTGACCGTACCGTGTGATAATCTGGATTATGTTGCCAAATCGCAGCACCTGGGATTGATCGTGGGAAAAGTCAATGATATATTGATGGGTAAAGATGAAGTCCGTTTTGAACTGTAGCCACGCACTTTCGGGTGTTGGATGAATACAAACAGACGCGTTTACGCGTCTGTTGTGTTATCAAGAATCAATTTTAAGAAGGGCTAAGGAATTTTACTCTTCTGTTTCCTGAGCTTCTTCTTCCGGAGTTTCTTCTTCTGCGATTCTAAATTCTGCAGAGTTGTCCTCCGGTGCTGTTTCCTCCAACACTTCTACCTTTGGCGATGTGTCTTCGCCTCGGGGCGTGATGGTCATCTTGATCGCTGTGCGAACCTTGCCGTCAATATCCACGTCAACAAATTCTGGTACGCAGATGATATCAATGCCATCATTGACCAGATAACCTTTGGCAAGGATCACAGCTTTGATAGCTTGATTCACAGCACCTGCACCGATTGATTGTACTTCGGCGAATCGGTGTTCACGCATGACCCCTGCGATTGCCCCAGCGACTGCAGCAGTGCGGGAGTTTGCTGCAACTTTAATGATGTTCATAATCTGCTCCCTTTTGAATACCTACGGGTTCAAAGTTTAGAATAAATGAACATTAGGAGGGTTATTTGTATGCTTGTTTTGATTTTACAGGATTTTTATTGACATATCAAGAAGCGTTTGTCCTATGTAAAGTGGATCAAACGGATATGACAACTGTTTATTCTTTTCGGAAACCTGAAATAATCAATAAGATGACTGCTCTTTCAAGTCCACTAACATCAGGCGCGGATGTGGATAGGGAAGTCAAACTCGATTTAGGTCGGGATCTGATAAACGCGGTAGCGTTTGTACAGCTTTCCGCCCAATCGTTCTGCAAGCATTGGCGTTTTCGGATTATACGCGGATGTCAAGGAGAGGTCAGCCCATTCATACCCCCTTTTCTGGGCACGTTTCAACATTTCTGAGAAAAGCATAAGGCTGACGCCTGTTCCCCAATATTCAGGCAGAACAAGGACGCTTTTGATCGCCAGACATTTCGGCTGGAGGTGACTGTACCTCAGCATCTTGAGGTAATCCCATGGATAACGCAATCCATTCACATGGTGAAGGATCTCATTAAGATTGGGAATCCCAGGAAAGAAACCCACCGTCTGATCGCCGTCATCGGCGAAGAGGACCAGGCCAGGGTCCGCGTATTTCTTAAAAGGTGCCAGAGTGTCATCCAGGGCTTGCCGGTCCCATCCAACGAAATCAACCAGGTGTGCAAGCGCCTTGTTCAGCAGGAAATGAACGCGGTCAGCTTCCCGGTCCCATTCATCAAGGCGCGCTTCCCGGATGACGGCTGTTCCGCGTTTAGCTGCTCTATCGGCGAGTTTGTGGAGGAGTTGGAATTGACGCGTATCCTGGGTGATATCCAATGCAAAGGCGATGTTATCGGGGCGCAGGGGCTTGAACCTATAATTGACCACCAGGTTTTCATAATAGGCCGGTGTATAACCGCAGCTGATCGCCGGAGGGCGATCCCTGCCTTCGATCAAGATTCCGTAAGCGGAGTCGTAATCCTGGTGGAACGGTCCCACCATCCTGTTCAGTCCGCGTTTCTTCATCCAGTCGCGAGCTGTTGTGAAGAGTTTATCCGCCACTGCCTGGTCGGTAATGCACTCAAAGAAGCCAAACATACCATCATGCAAACCGCGCGATTCATTGGAAGACCGATCCTCAGCAGCCATGATGGTCCCAGCTAATTTTCCATCCTTATAGGCCAGGAAAAAATCCGCAGACCCATGGTTGAAGAAGGTGCCGCGGTCGAGATCCAATTGTTTTAATCGCTCAGGAAGCAACGGCGGGACCCAAAGCGGGTCACCCCGATAGATCTGCCAGGCGAAGGTGATATATTGATGTCTCTGGCTGTTATTCTCAACCTTCTGGATAGATACTGTGTTCATAAGATCTCCTCAGTGGTCTTGGACTGCTGTGCATTCTGGCGGCGCACTTCAAGCTGATGGACAACATCGTGATGTTCTTTGCGGGAAAGTGGGTAGCGGAATGCAAATATGATCCCCCCGAGGAGGAACAGGGCAGGAATAGGTCCCACGATGAAGCGAATCCCGGTGATGGTGGATGTTGGCTGCACAGCTGCGTTGGGAATGTATCCGCTGAAGTCCAGAATTGTCAGCGCCAACGGCACTGCGATGGAATTGGTCACTTTGCCCATCAGGGTTACGAGGCTGTAAAACATCCCCTCATGACGCTCACCTGTCTGGAGTTCATCTACTTCAATCGCATCGGGGATCATCGCCCAGGGGAGGACGTGAGCAGCGCCAACGCCAATCCCTGCCAACACGCAAAGGGTGAACAGATAAAAAAGCGAACTGGATGGAGACACGGTGATCAATAGAATCTGGACGAGTGCCCAAAATGCGATTCCATAAATATACGCCAGGCGTTTATCAAATTTCTTTGAAACCCAGTTCCAAACTGGCAGGGAGATGATGGCTGTGACGAAGATCGCTGCCATAATCAGCTCGCTGAGATCCTCCCGCTGGACAACATATTTAATGTAATAAAGCAGGTTAGATTCGATAATATGTATGCCTGTCCAGGTGAACAGATAGATGATCGTACTAAATACAAAAGGACGGTTCTTCAGCGCTGCTTTGAGTGAAGCGAACAACTTGGGTCGATTCAGTTTGATGAAGTATGGTTTTTCGCGAGTACCCAAGAAGACGAAGAATAAGGGCAAACCTGAGGCAATACCGAGGATCAACCCCATGAGGAAGACATTCCCAGAGTTCTCGGGCGACATCTCGCCAATGATGAGCATGGGGACGACAAAGGAGATCAGGCGTGAGCGCGAAATAGGGCATTCCAACAAATGTGTTTGCAGCATCATAAATCACAAACATGAGCGTGTAGAAGATGACCAATGCGGTTTGATTTTCAATCGGAGGCTTCCACCATAGGAAAGCAAATGCCAGCGCAAAGGGCAGCGCGCCGAACAATAAGAATGGACGTCTGCGCCCCCAGCGAGAGCGTGTGCGGTCTGAGATGTGTCCAATAAGGGGATCATTAATATAGTCCCAGCTTTTCCCGATGAACAGGGCAATCGCAGCAACAGCAGGGCGGATTCCCACAACATCAGTCAGGAAGATCGAGAAATATGCTGCAATGATAGTCCCCGTCATGCTGAAACCGATATCGCCAAAACCATAAATAATCTTTGTCAGAGTCGGGAGTTTTTTCATTTTGGATTTCTCAGCATTGTTTACAGCTTACTTGAGGTGAGTTAAAAAATCCCTTTGGCGGCATGTGCCACCAAAGGGAAGCGCTTACTGATTTATTACCTGCACTTTGAGGTTTTGATTGTTCTCAATCCTATCGCTTAGGCGATTCATTCTCTATATTCTTTTTGATGTGTTCAGGCAGGTCAAGCCGATTCTTTTACACCTGGCAGTTCTTTTTGGTCAGCTTTCTTTTCCTTACGAGCTTCACGACGCAGGTGCAATTCCTCTACGATCTTATGATGCTGCTCGCGGCTGAGGGGATAGAAGATGGCAAAGATGATCCCACCAGTCAGAAGGATGGCCGGGAGAGGTCCAATCACCAGGCGGATCCCCAGCAGGGCGCTATCAGGTTGAACAACGGAACCGGATTGGTATCCTGTAAACTCCAATACCATCAAAGAGAGGGGTACCGCAATTGAATTAGCAACTTTGCCAAGCAACGTGATCAGGCTGTAGAACATCCCTTCATGGCGTTCAAAAGTCTTCCACTCGTCCCACTCGATCGCATCTGGAATGATTGACCAGGGCAGCACCTGCGCAGCACTGACGCCGATACCAGCCATGATGCACAAGACCAGGATCAACCAGAACGGCGTTTCGGGGGTCAGCAGAATCAGGGCCATCATCACGACAGCCCAGAATGCGACTCCGATGATGTAAGCCAGGCGTTTGTTCCAATGCTTGGCCGCCCAATTCCAAATAGGAAGGGCAATAATGGCGGTGACGAAAATGCTGGCCATGATGAGCGTGCTTTGACCTTCTCTTTGAATAATATATTTAATATAGAGTAAGAGATTAGTCTCAAGTACCACAATGGTCATCCAGGTAAGCAGGTAGATTCCTGCAGCGAACACAAAGGGACGGTTTTTCAATGCGGCTTTCAGGGATGGGAACAGTTTTGGCCGCTTTTCCATCATATATTCTTTTTTCTCACGGGTCCCCAGGAAAACGATCAGCAGTGGCGTCGCTGCCATAGCACCAGCTATAGCGCCCATCAGAAGGATCTTTTTAGTGTTCTCCGGAACCATTGAACCGATCACCAGCATGGGGAAGATATAGGCAGTCAGGCTGCCGGTGATGTTGAACAGCATCCGGAAGCTGGTCAGCTTGGTGCGCTCATCATAATCCTCGGTCAATTCTGGCGTGAGGGAGAAATAGGGCATATACACAGTGGTTGCCAGTGCTTCGTAAACGATATATCCCAGGGAATAATAGATTACCAAACCGGTATCACTGAAATCTGGGCTGATCCAAAGAAGGATAAAAGATAATCCGAAAGGGATCGCGCCAAAAAGCAGGAAGGGGCGCCGGCGTCCCCAGCGCGTGCGGGTGCGGTCAGATAAATGCCCGATGATTGGGTCATTGATATAGTCCCAACTACGACCGACGAAAAGGATGATCGCCACCAATGCAGGTGTCAGTCCCATTACGTCCATCATGTAGATTGTGAAATAGGCTGAAATAATAGAATTATTCATACTGAAACCAAAATCGCCAACCCCGTACATGATCTTGGTCCAAAACGACAATTTATCTTTCTTTTCGATGTTTTCCATGAAAGGATTCCTCTCTCTTTGAGTTATTTCTCAGATTAATACAACACAATTATTGACTGTAAGTTATGCTTGATGGGACATGGGGGGCGATACGGTTATTAAAAACACCTGCAGCATGCTCTCCAAACGTGCTGAGGTGCGATTGAATGCCAATATCTAGGTCAGATTGTGTGATTAACTGTTCCATAGCGAACACCATGATTGTAACATTATTAATAGAAATGAGTAATCCATAAGAGAGGCTCAGAAAAGGCATAACAAGTATCGGAAATACTGACATACCTGATGAATTGACTCGACAATCATCTGCTCGGATAAATATCCTTAGGTGTTAGGTTGTTATTGTCAGGGGGGGCAAACCGAAGCATAGAAGAGAAGAAAAAAGGCTGCCCAGAAGATTGGCTGAGCAGCCTTGCCTTGTTGCTGAATTAATTTGACGTATTAGTTTCTGTTTCCGCCGCCGCGTGCACTTCCTAACCAAAGAGGTCGTCCAAGTTCATCACGAAGCAAGACGGTTTCGCCAGTAGCGACTTTCTCAATCTGTCCTATTTCAAAATCTCCATCAATGTCGTAGAAACCCATCAGGAGGAGTTCGTCGCTAGATGCGACTGAGAAACCCTGATCAGCCAGGTAGCTGACGATCCTCCGAGTATAGAGTTCCACTGATGTTCCATCTGCCAGGGTGATGACCCACTCATTATATGATGCTGAGTCAACCATACCCTGGGTTGAGATCCATTCATCCATATCCGACATGTGATCTTTAAGACCGGTGCCTAACCCAGGGCCGGCATTTGAGCCATTGCTGCTGATTCCGTATTGATTGCCTGTGCCATCGGTTGACGGCTCAGTATAACCTGATCCATCGCCAACGCCATAGCCTAAGGCTTCACCATCTGCAATACAATCGTCAGACTCGCCGTCAAGTTTCTCATTATTGTAACCATGCTTACCACCATTCCCTCCGCCATTTCGTTCAGAGAGTTTCTCTGATTTGGATAAGGGTTCACTGCTGGTGGCTTTCGCATATGTGCGGTTGACTGCGCCGAACGCCAGTATTCCGAATGCTGCTGCCAATAATATACCTGTCAAAACCTTCTTAAACATTTGTTTCCTCGGCTTTCTTTTCTTAAGTTATTTGATTTGTTACTTGCTCGATGCCGGAGTGGCGACTCGAACTGGTTGAGTTTCGTCCATATTCAGCTTCAATGTGCTGCGTTTGCTAAAGACCTTACCTGTGATATTGGTCACCCATTTCCAGTGAAGGACGAAATGCAGCGTAGCTGCAATAAGCATCACGATGCCGCTCCAGGTATGGATCACGTCCCAGGTCTTACTGTCAAAAATGAAAAATAGACTGTTTGAGCCGCTGGGTGCGAAGTACATGAAATAAATTCCTGAAATCGCACAGACTAAAAAACTGACTGCCACAACGGTATCCAGGAGGATGTTATATGTCAGGCGTAAGCCAAACCCTTTTCTCTTGCCGACAACGACCTGCCAGGTGTGGCTGATCGTCCCTTTGATCCATGTCCAATGGATGATGATATGGATAAGTGCGGCAAAGATCATTGCTGCGCCGAACCATGTATGGATGAGATCCCAGGTCTGTCGGTTGAATACTAAACGAACACCATAATTGGGATTCCTCCCTCCCTGATATCCACCAACCGGGTATATGAGGAAATATATGCTGGATACGATCGTAAGGACTGCACTCAAACCCAACAGCATATCAATCCACCAGTTCTGGCGAAGTTTCGGGGTTAATGTGGATTCTCTTTTCTTCATAAAATCACTCCTATTCATCATGCTTATCTTATGTAATCATATCGGGTGGTGTTGGGGAAAACATGGTGAAGGTGTGAAGAAGTTGTGAAGAAGTAGCTCAAAACCAACCGTCAGGCTATAATAATTTCATGAGTACTGTATTAATCATTGAGGATGAAACCGAACTTTCTTCTGTTTTGAAAGACTACCTCGAACGAGCCAGTTATAATGTGCTGCTTGCTGAAACAGGAGATAAAGGGATTCGTCTATGGCAGGAGCATCACCCAGATTTGGTACTGCTGGACCTGAATCTGCCTGGCATGGATGGGATTGATATCGCACGTCAGATCCGCCAGATGGACGACATGCCAATCATCATGGTCACAGCCCGCGTTGAGGAGGTGGACCGTCTCCTGGGTCTCGAATTAGGAGCGGACGACTATATCATGAAACCTTACTCTCCGAGGGAAGTTGTGGCAAGAGTGAGGGCTGTCTTGCGTAGGGTTAAAAAGCCTTCCGAGAGACCGCCGGCTATCATTGAAGTCTCAGATCTGAAGATCGAACCAGAAGCTTTCCTGGTGCAGCAGTCAGGTTTAGATATTGAGTTGACTCCCACTGAATTTTCCCTGCTGATGACCATGGCAGGGCAGCCTGGGAGGGTTTTCTCCCGGCTGCAGCTTCTGGAAGCCTGTCAGGGGGTTGCTTATGAAGGCTATGAACGGAGCATTGACACACACATCAAGAACTTGAGGAACAAATTAGGGGATGACAGCAAGAATCCCCGGTATATTGAGACGGTCTTTGGAGTCGGTTATCGTTTCAAGAAGGAATCCGAATGAGTATGCGCTGGCGTTTACTGGGTTCTTTTGGGTTGATCATTCTCATTGCGCTTGGCACAGTGGCGGTGGTCTCGCGGTTCACCACCCAGCAGGAAGTTCAGGAATTTCTCGGTCATGGGGGGCAGGTTGGACTCGAAAACCTGGCGGACAGCCTGGAGTCGTATTATGAGGAAAATGGCTCCTGGGCGGGTTTGGGTACTTTACCCAGTACGGCCCGCGGGCAGGGCCAGCGGGCTGGGGGAAATACTGACACCAGTGAGCACATCCTTGCTGATTCGGATGGGATTATACTTTTCAGCCCTGTAGAAGATGATCTCGGGAAAAGACTGGGCGATGATATTCTAGCGCAGTCCATCACGTTGACCGTTTCGGGCCAGGTGGTGGGGTATCTCCTTCCCGAGGGAGGAATCACAGCTTTACCGGAGGATTTTGAAGAGATCCTGATCGAGCGGGTCAACCGCGCAACCCTCCTGGGGGCTTTGATTTCCGGCAGCATTGCCATCGTTTTTGCGCTTATCCTTGCAGCTTTTATCTTGAAACCTGTGCGCGGATTGATCACCGCTGCCAATCAAATGTCACAGGGGGACCTATCTCAGCGCGTTAAAGTCCAGGGAAAGGGTGAATTAGCTATCCTTGGGGAGACATTCAACCAGATGGCGGAATCGCTGCAGGCAGGAGAGGCAAACCGACGGGCAATGACGGCTGATATTGCGCATGAATTACGCAACCCGCTTGCTATCCAGCGAGCGCATCTAGAAGCGCTTCAAGATGGCGTCTATCCCTTGACTAATGAGAATCTCATGCCGGTTCTTAAGCAGAATTACCAGTTATCCAGGTTGGTTGAGGACCTGCGAACACTCGCACTGGCGGATGCTGGCGAATTGGCGCTTGATACGCAGCGCATCAACCTGACAGAAGTCTGCCAGGATACTATGGTGCGTTTTGAGCCGCAGGCGAAGGTAAGAGAGCTTGAGCTGTTCTGTGAATATGATTTGACGCAGTCGTTTGTCAAGGCGGACAAGGAAAGGCTCCAGCAGATTCTCGATAACCTGATGCAGAATGCCCTCCGGTATGCGCCAGATGGCGGCGCGATTGTGCTTACATTGAAGCAGGTAAGGAATATGGCTGTGATCACCGTTCACAACAACGGTCCGCAAATCCCGGATGAGGTGTTAAAACACTTATTTGAACGGTTCTACCGGGAGGATAAAGCACGGGATCGAGCCAGAGGGGGAACCGGGCTAGGTCTGGCCATTGCACGTAAGCTGGCTGAGGCGCACGGCGGGACATTGTCCGGCGAGAACCATCCAGAGGGCGGTGTGGTCTTCAAGCTGACGCTGCCTACATGTGAATTCTGAACGTTAGCATTTCTACGAGGTTCATGGCTTTACGGAGTCTAGGACCGGTTGTTTAGGTTTGAATACCAGGGGGATCACGATCAGGATCAGCAAGTTAATCCCCAATAAGATCAAGAACGTTGGCTGGTAATTGACCAAATCCACCAGCGACCCACTTAGGTACATGCCGATCCCCTGGCCCACATTGGTGAATGCCATCAGGATCGCATACATTGAAGCGGCAATCCGAGGATCCACAAAGCGCATTGCGACCGCGAAGTACTCGGTTTGATACGCACCGTATGCAACGCCGAAGAAGATCACCATCGCGATTGCCAGGATCATGCCGTAGTCTGGGTTAATCAAAAAGGTCAACGCCAGTAGGGAGATGCTCAACAGGAGTACGCCAATGACCAGTGCTCGCTTGGGTTGAAACTTTCGCATCAGCCAGCCGCCGACGAAACTCCCGCCGACCACGCCGAGGCTCCACAGGGAGGTGATCAACCCTGCTGATGAAAGGCTGATCCCGAAATGCACTTTCAGGTAGGGATTGATGAGTTGGTTTGCACCCAGGATGATCATAAACATCAAGAGACCCATCACACCCGCCAGGATCGTGTTCCGGTCAAAGGCTTTGAAGGCTGACCAGTTAAAGCGCTTCTCGACATCCCGCTGCTCCTCACGCACAAAGAGGATGAATGGGGCAGGAAGAAGCGTCAGGGCTGCCAGCACCCAGAATACGGAGAGCCAGGACACATTCTCAGCCAAAAATCCCACGACAGAAGCTGCCGCGATGGAACCAACTGCACGTCCGCCGACCATGAAACCCTGGATCGTCCCACGTTCATCATCAGGCGTGGTATCCAACGCCAGGCCATCCGTGCAGGTGTCATAAAGTGCCATACCCATCTGCAGGGTGAAGGCGAGGGCAACATAAGCCCAAAAGTGGGCACCGGGGTCAATGAACGGCGCTGCAATTAGACAAAAGAGCTGGATAGCCAGACCGATGAAGATGTAGGGTTTGCGGTGTCCCATCCCGAAAAGGTTGATATTGTCACTGATCATTCCAAGCCCGATCTTGAGTACAAAGGGGATCAGAGCAATCAAGCTAAAGATCCCCACATCGGTCATCTGCAATCCATTGTCCAGAAGGTAAAGGGCATTCAGGGCAGCAAAGAACCCCAGGATCGTCCCCTGGGTGAAGTAAAGCGAACCAAAGGTCAGGTTTCGGACAAATTTACTGCGTGGCATACAACCTCCCGTTATTGATGAATCAATAGCGATAGTATACATGAATAAGTTGACTTGTCCTACCCAGATCACTTATCCGAGTTGATGTGGATTAATAACAAAAATCCAATCCGAAAGACTTGGATTTATTAAAAGGATTGAGTTGGGGAAGAAAAAATTATTCTCTGAGAAATTTCTCAAGCGTCTTAAATTCAGTCCTTGATGTTAGATCAATGCTGAGGGGGGTTATGGATACTTTCTTTTCTACCAACAAGATATTTGCATCACTGCCTTTTTCCAGGTCTTGCGGGTTGTAGCGGATCTCATATCCAACCGGACCCTGGTCTGAGGTTGACTTCCGCTCTGCAGGTATGGGCACATAGTAGCGCTGTCGCGATTGGCGGGTCAGCACCCAGGGTGTCTCAGGCGTGGCTTCCAGGGGAATGTCCAGCTTGAGCACATCCACGTCCTCAGGGAGTTGGTTCTCCAGGATCTTGCGGGCGAATTTGTGGGTGAAGAATCCTGCAGTGCTGAAGCTAACATCTTTAGAAAGTGATAGATGATATTCACTGCTAGTCTGCATTGAAACTGCCAGTGCAGGGATACCGAGGGAAGCAGCTTCCAAAGCAGCACCGATGGTTCCCGACATGGTCACGCCGGAGCCGATGTTCTCGCCATAGTTGATCCCTGAAACGACCAGATCAGGCTTGGTTTTGATCACATCATAAATGCCATGCAGGACAGCCTGCCCCGGTGAGCCGTCCACTGCGAAGACCTGCCACGCCTTACCGTTGACGGTAAGGGTCAATTCCTCAATGGAACCGGAAGATTGGATCGGCAAGCTCCGCCCAGCACCGGTTTGCTGGTCACGGGGCGCTACGACATGCACCCATCCCAGGGTGTCCAGCGCTTCGGCTGCGGCCCATAAGCCGGGGGAGTGGATGCTGTCATCATTGGTCAAGAGGATTTGAATTGTTTTGTTATTCATTGCCGCTCTATTCTATCGGTGGAGGATCTAAGACACAATCAATGCCAGGTAAAGGTTCGATTAACACCGTCCGCAGCAAGCTGGATTGTGGTGACTGCTCATTTTTTGCCAGAAGCGCACTCCGCTGCAAAGGCTTTGATCTTCTCGATCATCGCCATCAAGCCATTTGTGCGTTGGGACGAGAGGTGTTTGCTTAAACCGGTCTCTTCAAAGAATGCCAGGTCGGCTTTGACCACTTCTCCTGCCGGCTGACCGGAGAAGACCTGCATCAAGAGCGCAGAAAGACCTTTGACGATCAAAGAGTTGCTGTCGGATTGGAGATACATCACCCCGTCGCGGCATTCCCTGTGCAGCCAGACGGTAGATTGGCAGCCGCGGACGTTATTCTCCTCTGTGCGGTATGCTTCCGGCAAAGGCTCCATTTTTTGACCGAGTTCAATCAAATAGGCATACCGCTCGTCCCACTGCGGCAGGAAGGAGAAATCCTCAATGATTGCAGATTGTATTTCCTGGATGGATGCCATAGCTTACTTACCTAATATCTTCATTGCCTTATGAATGGCAGAAACGAGCGAGTCGATATCCTCTTTGGTGTTATAGAGTGCCAGTGACGCCCTGACATTCCCTTCAATCCCGAGGGCGGTCATGATTGGCTGCGTGCAGTGATGTCCTGTCCGCACTGCCACTCCCTGTGTGTCCAGCAGGGTTCCCAGGTCGTAATGGTGAACCCCCTCAATATTGAAAGATAAGATGCTGGTGTGGTGTTCTGCGCTGCCGTAAATGGTCAACCCGTCTATTCCTAATAATTTTTGGTGTCCATAATTGAAGACCTCATCCTCATGGGCTTTGATATCAGCGAAATCCAGGGCATTGAGGTAATCCAATGCAGCAGCCATGCCGATCGGTCCAACGATATTGGGGGTGCCAGCCTCGAACTTGAAGGGCAGTTTGTTGAAGGTCGTTTTTTCGATGGTCACCAGGTCAATCATTTCACCCCCGCCCTGGAATGGCGGCATGGCATCCAACCACGTTTCTTTGCCATATAACACACCGATCCCAGTGGGACCATAGATCTTGTGACCGGAAAAGGCGTAGAAGTCTGCATCCAGAGCCTGAACGTCATGCTCAATATGCTGGACGGATTGTGCTGCATCTACGAGGACGGCTGCGCCGGCGTCATGCGCCATCCGGATGATCTTCCGGGCAGGGTTAATGGTGCCGAGAGAGTTGGAAACGTGATTGAAGGCGACGAGGCGAGTCTTGTCACTTAATAAGCCTTCCAGAACGTCCAACCGCAGTTCCCCGTTTTCATCAATGGGGACCACGCGGAAGTTCGCGCCCCGCCGCTTGCAGAGCATCTGCCAGGGTACGAAATTGGAATGGTGGTCCATCTCGGTAACGATCACATCGTCGCCAGGGTGGACGAATGCTTCTCCAAATGAGTAGGCGACCAGGTTGATCGATTCTGTTGTTCCACTGGTAAATATGATCTCATGATCGTGTTCTGCGTGGATAAAAGCCTGCACAGTCTTCCGGGCTGCTTCATGTGCTTCCGTAGCCAGGTTGGAAAGGTGATGGGTGCCGCGGTGAATGTTGCTGTTGGTCGATGTATAATACGCTGTGATTGCATCGATGACACATTGGGGTTTTTGCGTTGTCGCAGCATTATCCAGATAGACCAGGGGATTGCCGTTGATGGTTAATCTCAGGATTGGGAAATCCGCTCGGATTTTTTTGATGTCGAGGGTCATAGATTCCTTTAATTTGTTATAAACAATGATTGAATTCTACCAGACCATGATGTCATCCCTCAAGCCCATAGGGTGAAAGAATTCATACCAGGCTTCCATTGTCAGGCAAGAGAATGAATAAGAACTATGGTTCTATCCAAGAAGCAATTGTCAGTTCTTTAAAATAACCACGACCCCTGTACCTGCTTCAGCTTGCAGCTTCTCAGCAGCACTGCCGTTGACTATGGAGATAGCCAAGTACCCGCTGTTGTCAATCATGGCAACCAAGCTGCCCGGAGGAGCAAGGCCGAACGCAGGGGTCAATCCTTGAATGGTCACTCCTTTGACATTGACCAGGATTTTAGTAGAGTCTTTGGGGAGTTCTGCAGCAGATAGGTTTGTACTCAGGTTTCCGAAGCTGTCCACCCATACAATTTCAGCCTCCCATCCAGTGGAAGTCCGCTTTGCCTGAGAAATATCCAGGATGACCGGGTTGTTGACGGGGTCTCCCAGCTTCGCCAGCGGCAGCCCATTCGCCAGATGGGCGCCGACGGGGGAGAAGACATCCCTCCCATGGAAAGTTCGGCTTGGCTCTGCCAGCCAGTATTTCGGCTGGTTGAGTTGGACGATCCTGACCGGGAGGTTATTCTCTTCTGCTTGTCGGATTAGGATTGTCAGCAAGCCGTTATCCGGCGCCACGTAATAC
>Ga0075124_10000469_pt1 | contig 18955 bp, 21 predicted proteins | sample AntAceMetag02UKS_FD_69809 | JGI IMG/M metagenome (GOLD analysis project Ga0075124, IMG submission 69809) | Saline lake microbial communities from Ace Lake, Antarctica - Antarctic Ace Lake Metagenome 02UKS | ecosystem: Environmental > Aquatic > Non-marine Saline and Alkaline > Saline | place... | reverse complement strand
GTTTCGGGTGCCCATAATACCATCGTGGCGACGAGGGCCGGAAAGGACCTCATTTCATCCCTCGTATCGGGCCTTCTCTGCATAGGCCCGCGGTTCGGAGGCGCGCTCGACGGAGCGGCGATGCATTTTTCCGATGCCTATGACAGGGGGTTGACTCCGCTTGAATTCGTGAATTCCATGAAACAGAAGGGGGTTAACATTCAGGGAATCGGACACAGGGTAAAGTCCATTCATAATCCCGACATGCGGGTGACTATCATTAAGAATTATGTGAAAAAGCAGTTCAAGAATACGGAACTTCTCGATTATGCCCTGAAGGTGGAGAAGATCACGACAGGGAAGAGGGACAACCTGATCCTGAATGTGGACGGCTGCATCGGGATATGCTTCGTGGACCTTTTGAGATCGGAGTTTTCAAAGGAAGAGGCGGACGAATATATCAAAATGGGGGCATTAAACGGCCTCTTTGTCCTGGGAAGAAGCATCGGCTTTATGGGCCATTACCTTGACCAGAAGCGTCTCAAACAGGGACTGTACCGTCATCCGTGGGAAGACATCGCCTACATGGAGTAGGAGAAATTTAAAGGCCCTGCAGGCTGAGAAGGAAAAGACGGATAGCGGCGGTCGGATGTCCCGACCCCTTTCTCTTATCGAGTCCGGGAGGTGACGAAATGGATATGCCGGATTTTGAACTGGATACATCCCTCTTAGGAAACGCGAACGTTCCTGACCCCACAGTTTATTATGATATTGTAATAGTAGGAGGCGGACCGGCGGCAATGAGTGCGGCGGTTTACGCTGCCCGCAAGATGTTGAATTGTGCCGTGATTACAAGGGATTTCGGCGGACAGGTACTTGAAACATCCGAGATAGAGAACTGGCTGGGATTTCAGAGTATCAATGCGCGGGACCTTGTCGCCTCCTTCGTGGAACATGTGAATGATTTCGACATGGCAATGGCTTCGAACATGGGCGTTGCCGCGATCACGAAAGAGGATGATATCTTCAGGATAGAAGCTGAGGACGGAAATGTTTACTCCGCACGGGCAGTGATCCTGGCGACGGGTAAGCGCCACCGACCCCTGGACATACCGGGAGAAAAGGAACTTGTGGGAAGGGGCGTTGCCTACTGTGCGACCTGCGATGCACCCCTGTTTCGAGATAAAGAAGTGGTGGTGGTCGGGGGAGGAAACTCGGCCTTTACCACCGCGGTGGATCTCCTGAAGGTCGGGGCCGGGGTGATTATGGTAAACTTTATCGAGGGGTGGCAGGCCGATGAGGCCCTTCAGGAGCGGGTGCGCCGGGCTGAAAATGCGCAGCTCTTTGACTATCATCAGGTGGTAAGAATTGAGGGAAAGACCAGCGTCGAGGTGGTGGTAATACAGGAAAGAGAAACAGGGCATGAAAAACTGCTGAAGGCGGAGGGCGTCTTTGTGGAAATAGGCCTTCTGCCGAACAGCGCGTCGGTGAAGAACCTGGTTGCCCTGAATGATCTCGGCGAGGTGATTATCGATTGTTCCTGCCGCACGGATGTGGAGGGATTCTTCGGGGCGGGCGATGTGACCACCGTTTCCCATAAGCAGATCATCATTTCGGCGGGCGAGGGCGCTAAGGCGGCGCTCTCGGCGTACGATTATCTGATGAAACAGGCATTTGTCTGAGGAGGGAATCATGGCACTTATCAAGGAGAAGGACAGAGAAAAGCTTATTGGTATCATGAAGATAATCGAGGAAGACGTCAAAATCGTCATGTTCACACAGGAAAACGAATGTCAGCAATGTCAGGCTACGAGAGGATTGCTTGAGGAAGTTGCCGCCTTATCGGAAAAAGTATCTCTGGAGATGCGTGACTTCGAGGCGGACGCTGAGATGGCGAAAAATCTTGGTGTCGATAAAATTCCGGCAACGCTCATTTTGGGGGAGAAAGACTACGGTATCCGCTTTTACGGTGTTCCCGCCGGGTATGAATTTAATGTCCTTATCCAGGATATTCTGGATGTGGGGAAACGATCCCCCGGGCTTGATGAAAAGACTAAAGAGGTCCTGGCGACGATACAAAAACCGGTTCACCTACAGGTCTTTATCTCTCCCACCTGACCTTACTGCCCCGGTGCGGTTCGCACCGCTCACAGATTTGCCATGGCAAACGATAATATCTCCGCCGATATGGTCTCGGGCTCCGAGTTTCCCTTTCTCGTCGTAAAATATAATGTCAGCGGTGTTCCCCATACCGTTGTCAATGAGGAACACGGCATCGCGGGTGCCCTCCCGGAGAAGGATTTTGCGGAGGAGATAGTAAAAGCCATCGGTGCATAGAGGCATAATCACAACTCCGCTGAACTGAGGAGTGAGGGCATTCCTCTCTTTATGAAGCGGAGAGAGGAATGCGAGAAACGATACGAGGACGATGCATGTATGGAAACAGCGGAACAATACTGAAGGTAAATTTAAGTACCGGCGAAATGAATGAAGAACATTTCGACCGGGAATTCTACCTGCAGTATCTCGGGGGAAATGGTCTCATTGCGAGATTTATATACGATAACGTGCCTCCCTCTGTGGCCCCCCTTGAACCCGAAAATGTCATCGTCTTCGCCGTGGGTCCCCTGACTGATACGCCTGTCTGGGGAACAAGCAGAGGGCATGTAGGGACAATTTCTCCCCAAACGGGCCTTTTCTGTGACTCTAATTATGGCGGCGACTTCGGGATGGCTTTGAAGCGGACCGGGTATGATGCGGTCTATATAACCGGGAGATCTCCGAAACCGGTCTATCTCTCTGTGAAGGAGGGAGAAGCAGAACTGAAGGATGCAGACATCTACTGGGGCAAAACGACAGAGGAAACGATTGATGCACTGGAAGCATCGGCGGGGAAGGGCGCCGTCGCATCTGCCATAGGCCCCGCCGGTGAAAAGGAGATTGTCTTCGCAAATATTATATGCGGCGGCAAGAGAAGGGGTGCTGCGGGCAGGGGCGGTATGGGGGCCGTTTTGGGGTCAAAGAATCTCAAGGCCATTGTTGCCGGTGGGAGCCGGAAAACCAGGATTGCCGATACAGAGGGCCTGAAGAATATTCTCAGAGAACTCCTTCCCGATCTCAAGAAAAGCAAGGGAGCAATGACAAAGACGGGAACGACGGCGCTGGTCGATATGGTAAATTCGAAAGGTATGCTCGGCACACATAATAATACAAGGGAAACCTTTGACTATGCGAAGGATATTTCGGGGGACACCTTTTTAAAAACCTATAAAGACAAGAACACGGCATGTCATGGCTGCGTCATCGCCTGCGGGCAGAAGGTAAACGTTACAGAAGGCGAGTACGCCGGCCAGAGCGTCAAGATGCCTGAGTACGAGACACTTTACGCCATGGGGTCAATGCTTGACAACCACGACATCAACACAATATTCAACGGCAATCATATCTGTGATCTCATGGGTATCGATACCATCTCTATGGGGGTGACCCTTGCCTTTGTGGCCGAGTGCATGGAACGGGGGATTGTCAGAGAAGATGAAATCGAAGGCAGAGTCGATTTTGACGACGGTGAGGGAATGGTGGAGTTGATCAAGAAGACGGCCCTGAAAGAGGGAATCGGGAAACACCTTGCCCTCGGCTCTTCGAGATTAGCAAATCTGATAGGGAAAGATTCCTACAAGTATCTCTGTGCAGTTCAGGGGCTTGAATGTGCCGGCCACTCGGCAAGAGGGCTAAGGGGAATGGCTCTTGCCTACTCAACGTCCACAAGGGGAGGAAGCCACCACGATGCGCGTCCAAATTATCCGGAGCACTCGCATCCCGATCCCGGTTTTGAGGCGATACCGGAATATGTAACAGAGAGTCAGTATTTTACAGCCCTGGGAGATTCGCTTATCGTCTGCCGCTTTATTGCGGAAGGGATGATGGGGCCGAGTGCGGTCGGTGAGAGTATGGTAAAAATCCTCAACTGTGTGACGGGGTGGAATATTGGAATCGATGAGCTTAAAAAAATCGGGGAGCGAATCTATAATCTGGAGCGGCTCATAAACGTCAAGCGGGGGTTAAGCCGCAAGGACGATGTGCTCCCCTACAGGGTTATGAATGAACCAATTCCCGACGGTCCGGCGAAGGGGAGATATGTCCCGAAGGAAGAACTTGATAAAATGCTTGACCGGTATTACGAGCTGAGGGGTTGGAGCGCCGAAGGAATTCCCACGGAAGGTAAGCTCGAGGAGCTCGGTCTGAAATAAGTCCTTATTCGATTTAAAGTTATACGGGGTAGAGCCATCTGCTGAAGCGATCGTCTTTGCCGGAAACAATTTCACTCATAAGATCTGAAAGTATTTTCGTGACTGGTCCGGGGATTTCTTTGAAGACATGCTCTTCCATCCGCTTTACAGGGAGGATCTTTTTCGGCGTGCCGGAGAGGAAAATCTCGTCGGCCTCGTAAATAATATCCCTCGGCAGCTTGTCTTCCACGGCCTTGATCCCTGTTTCCCGTGCCGCTTCGAGGATTGAGCGCCGCGTGATACCGTTTAATATCGTTCCCATTGCCGGTGTCATGAGGGTGTCTCCCTTAACCAAAAATATCGATTCCGTGGCCCCCTCTGCGAGAAAACCTACCTCATCGCACATAATCGCGTAATCGAAGCCCCGATCTTTTGCATCGTTTCTCGCCATAATGCCGTTCAGATAATTGGCGGCCACCTTTGCCTCTGTGGGTACCATTCGGGGGCTGAGTTTCGCCCATTTTGAGACGCAGACGGAGGTGCCCTCAGTCAACGACACGTCGAGATCCGCGAGATCCCGTTCAGGGCCGAGTATAAAGATTGCCAGATCAAGCATCTTTTGAGGATAGGTGGTTTCGAAGGAGATCTGCGGGAAGAAACCGATGATTTTAATAAAGCCCTCGTTGAGGGAGTTTTTTTGTACCGTTTTTATGACCGCATCGAATATTGCTTCTCTCGGAAGGGGAAGCTCCATCGCAAGCAGTTTCGCCGTCTCGAAAAGACGGTTGATATGGTCGTCGAGCCTGAAGATGAAACGCCCCTTTTTTGTGGTCTGAAAACCGAGCACCTCGAAGATCGCCGAACCGCGTCCGAAGCTGTGACACATAATATGCACCGTCGCATCATGCCATTTTACGAAACTACCGTTGAGAAAAACTACAGGAGCACTGTTCATAAACAGCCCTTTCATAAGCCTGAATTTGCAAATTGTTGCTCACCTTCTCCAGTTACCACAGAATCAATCTCTATGAATAGAGCTATAATAATGATTTTTCCCCGCTTGAATATACGCGAAATATCCCCAGAGCTGTGAGATGAGCATCCCCGAAAGCATGAGCGCGCAGCCCGACAATTGCCGGAGTGTCATAACCTCCTGAAGGAGGAGCCATCCTCCGAGGGCCGCAAAAACGGCTTCAAGACTCAATATGATCGATGCATGGGCGGGATGGGCCGTTCTCTGGCCTATTACCTGAAGGGTGTAGGCGATTCCCACCGACATGACCCCGCCGTAGAGTATGGGGACGGCAGCCTGGTAAATCCCGTTTATTGAAACATCTTCGACAATGAATGCCGTGAAAAGACTGATAAAGGAAACGGCGGCATATTGGATAAAGGCAAGTCTGAGGGAATCCATTTTCGGAGAAAGCCAGCCGATGACAAGGACATGGACGGCAAAACAAAAGGCACCAAGAAGCACCAGGAAATCGCCGAAGTCGATGGTGAGCTGCTCGGTAATACTGAGGAAATAGAGTCCCGAGGCGGCACAAATGGCGCCCATCCATGTCCCCCTGTTCGTGTGCTGCTTCCAGAGGAGGCCGAGAAAGGGCACGATAACGACATAGAGCCCCGTGATAAAGCCTGCCTTACCTGCCGTGGTGTAGACGATACCCACCTGCTGCAGTGATGAACCGCCGAAAAGCGTCAATCCGGCAAGGGCTCCCCCGAGGACGAGTGTTCTTAGGTCCAGGGCTTTTCTTTCGTTGTCCCTCCTCCCGTTTGAGATTCCGTTTTTCAGGATAAAGGGGATAAGAACGAGACAGCCCAGGGCAAAGCGTATGCCGTTGAACAGGAAAGGGCCGACGTAATTCATGCCGACACGCTGTGCCACGAAGGCAAACCCCCAGATGATGGCCGTCGTAAGAAGGATGGCGTCAGACCTGAGCAGGGTTTTTTGCATGGATACCTCTTTCCTCTCCTTTCTGTTTGAGAAGGGACAATACACGCTAAGATAGAGGGAGTCAAGAAGAAGGGGTGAGAAAAATGTCCGGTGCGATCAATTACATAGATACCGTTTCCCACCACTGCAGCATGTTGCCATGCCTGTCGTGCCATTTTTCCATTGACAAAGCGGGTGAACCGTTTCTATGGTTACTGAAAAAAAAGGGGTGTGCGAGGAGGGAGTGATATGTACGATTTTTTGCTGAAACCGGAAGAACGGGCCCTCAGAGATGAAGTAAGAAAATTTGTGAAGGAGGAAATCACCAGCGATTTCCTTAGGAAGATGGATAATGATGAGATAATCTATCCCCGGGAGTTCGTGGAAAAGCTGGCGAAATACAATCTACGGGGCATCCGTTTTCCCAAGAAATACGGAGGAAGAGGGATGAGTTGGGTCGCTGATGTGGCCGCCACGGAGGAGATAGGCTGCCTCGGAATGGCACTCGGCTGTGCCTTTGTCATGCCCTCCATTGTGGGAGAGGCCCTGGATAAGTTTGGCACGGAGGAGCAAAAGGAAAAATATCTCAGGCCCTACATCGAGGGGAAACTCGTTTCCGCCGAGGCACTGACAGAACCGAGGGGAGGCTCGGATTTTTTCGGTGCCACCACCAAGGCCGTCCTCGAGGGCGATCACTTTATCCTGAACGGTCAGAAGCGTTTCGTCGTGGGAGCGGAAGGTTCCGATTTCTTTCTCGTCTATTGCAAGACAAATTTCGACCCTGATGCACACAAATACGGGAAGATAAGCCTCCTCATCGTCGATGACGGTCCCGGTGTGGAAACGGAGTATCATTACGGTCTCCTGGGCTGCAAGGGAGGGGGAACGGGACGCCTCGTATTCAGGGATGTTAAGGTTCCGAAAGAAAATCTGATAGGAGAGCTTCACGGCGGAGCCCTCTGTTTTAATCAGATGATGATCCCGGAGAGGTTGACCTCTGCCGCCGGCTGTCTCGGTGTCTGGGGCGCGCTTGATCTTGCCGTGAGATACTCAAACAGACGTGCCGCCTTCGGGAAACTGATCAGGAAATTCCAGGCCGTTAATTTTATGGTGGCCGATTCCATAACACAGCTCGACGCGGCCAGGGGGCTCACCTATATGGCTGCCCGTGCCGTGGACGAGAATTACACCAATATGCGGCGTATCGTGAGCGAGGCAAAGCGCTTTGCCACCGAGGCATCATGGAATGTCGTCAATAATGCCATGCAGGTGATGGGGGGTATCGGATATACTGACATCTATCCCGTCGAGCGTGCACTGCGGGATTTAAGACTTGCCCTCATATGGACGGGTACGAGCGAGATCATGAATCTCATGATCCAGCATGAATATTACGATGAAGTCCTTAACCAGCCCTACGACAGAAGGAAAATGGAACAGGATGCCATGAATCCAGACGAGAGCGAACGATGTTTTAACGATGAAGACATGTGGGAAGTTCACGAGAGTGGACCGGTAAAGTAGCCGGGAGAAAAAATAGGAGAGAGATTATACAGAAAGATCAATATAGCCCTCTTTGCCCTGAATTTGCAATCAGCAACCAAGAGATGGAACGCTCGGTAAATGTCTGGTTATTATAGCGGAAAGAAATGACAGGATGAATGATCGAAGGCCCCCGGCAGTGACAAGAGAAATACGCGGCATGTTTGGGGGCATTGCTCGCCGTTACGACATCATGAATTCTCTCATGACCTTCGGCCGCGATCACGCCTGGCGTCGGTATGTGATAGACATGGCCGTCCTCCCGACGGGAGGACGGCTGCTCGATGTGGGAACGGGAACGGGAAAAATCGCGCTCGATGCGGTTGCGAAGATCCCGGATGTCGCCGTTGTTGCAGCCGATTTCTCCTCAGAGATGATGCGCGTTGGGAAAAAACAGTCCGGTGGGAGGGGAATAAACTGGTGCTGTGCCGATGCGTTGCACCTCCCCTTTCCCGATTCTCTCTTTCATGCGGTAACGTCGGGATATCTCATTCGAAACGTAACCGATATAGAGAAGGCCTTCGAGGAACAGATGAGAGTGGTTGTGCCGGGCGGCCGGGTCGTCTGTCTTGACACCTCCCCCGCTCCTCGAAATATCCTGCGTCCTTTTGCACTGTTCTATTTACGGTATGTTATCCCTCTCCTCGGATCGATGATTACGGGAGACAAAGATGCCTACCGGTACCTTCCCGAATCGACAGAGGCGTTCAAGGCCCCCGAAGAACTGGCAGATATTATGGAGAAGGTGGGATTTCGAGAGGTGGTGATACAACGATTTATGTTTGGAAATATTGGCGTTGTTACCGGGCGCCGCCCCCCCGTTGAATTGAACAGCGAGCATTCCCCGCTTTCTGCGGCGGGGTTAGCGAGCGAATAAAAAACAAACATTTTCATTAACAATCGGAGAATCCCCGAAACTGGTTGCGGGGAGCTTCAATAATTGTGTTGACGTAACTGCGCTTATTGTTTAATTTGGTTATACCTGTTTTTGTCTTTACCTGTAACATAATGTTTATTCTCTCATTTCAGGGGAAAGGGGTGGTGGCGAATGAGGGTGTTTATTGTTATAGGTCCCATAATTGTAGTACTCTTTCTACTCTGGCTCTGGATAGAACGATGGCACCTGATACTCCCGGGGACATGGCCTGCCCTTAAATGGCTCGGTTTCAGGAGAACCCTGACCGGCGGGCTGCACGGGTTATGGTACGGACGTCATATTACTTCCTATCTAAATTTCCTTCGCTGGGTGGCGCGAATCTGCGGACCGAAGGGGAGATATGCACGGTGGCTTGAGAACAGCTATCATGGAAAGGTGCTCACCCACGAACTTGCCCGGTCAATCGTATCGATTGAGGAGGACATTCCCCTTCAGGATCTCGGTGTCGGGGTGATTCCCTATTCGAGAGCCCGGGATATCGTGATCAATGCGCCCCCCGATATTGTGATCACACAGTGTGGATGCAAAGAGCTTCAACGTCTGAAGGGAAATCCCTGTAAAATTTGCGACCCACCCTACATGACCTGCATGCTTATCGGGAAACCCCTTACTGATTTCCTTCTCAATCATAAACCGGAGTACAGCGAGAGAATAAGCAACGAAAAGGCTCTGGAACTCCTTGATACCTTTCATGAGGCCGGACTGGTTCATCATGCCTGGTTCAAAGACTGTATAAAAGATCAGTTCTATGTCATCTGTAACTGCTGTTCCTGTTGCTGTCTCGGATTTGAGATGAGAGAGCTCGGAATAGAGCAGTTGGCTCCGTCAGGATATGTGGCAATTGTAGACCAGGATCTCTGCCGCGGATGTGAGGAAGCATCCACGTGGTGTCCCGTGGATGCGATTACAATAGTGGATGGCAAGTCCTACGTCCTCAAGGATATTTGCATCGGATGCGGTATATGTGTCCCCAAATGTCCTCAGGGAGCACGAATGCTCGTCCCGGATGAAACCAAAGGGCTTCCGCTTGATGTCCGGATACTTGCGGGTAACGCTTAAGACGTGGAGATTGCTGAAGGAGAAACTAATGGTAAGGGAATCGACGAAAGCGCTCTTCGCAAAACACGGATGGAGAGTCGACAGGGCTGTTCATAATTATATCTACTTTGCCTTTTACTACCCCTATGTAAAGTTTGTCTATTATCTTTTCCGGTTCCTGGCGAACTACTTTTCCTGGTTCAAGCCCCTTCGTCACATCATAAAAACCGCTTTTGCCCGTTATCATGCAAAGATTATGTCCTTTGGGGATACTAAAAAAGTGTTTGAACTGAACGAAGATATCACCGCCGCCTCCGAGAAAAACAGAAAGATCATTCCCTTCAAATATGCCCATGCAATTCTCCTTCAGGAACCTGACTTTATCGCGGTTATGGACTGTCCCTGCAAGAAAACACTCAATGCCCCGGAATGGTCGATTAATTCCTGCATCAGTGTGGGGAAAACAACGTCTCGGTTCTGGATCGACCGGTGTGGAAAGAAATATAACGCACGCAAAATAACACAACAGGAAGCCCTCGATATCATAAGGAAATTCAGAAAGGAAGGGTACATTACCCAGGCCTTTTTCAAGGTGGCAACGGGCGGAACCATGGGGATAATCTGCAACTGTCATGTCGATTCCTGCGTCAGCCTCCAGGCAACGCAGTTTGCGCAGCGGTTCGATAAGAATCTCTCTATGGCCGCCGAATCGGGTTATTCCATAAGGCATGATGACGAAACGTGCAAAAAGTGCGGTACCTGCGCCGATATATGCCAGTTCGAGGCTATCGCTATAGACGGTGAAGGGTGGTCCTATGACAGAGAAACCTGCATGGGGTGTGAGCTCTGTGTCGAGCACTGCCCAGAGGGGGCAATAACCCTGTACAGAGACCCGGAAAAGACGGTGCCCCTCGATCTCGATATCGTGAGGGAGGAATATGCTGAAGGATAACAAGGGGTATGATAAGGATAGATATGTGAAGCTCCCCGCCCACAGGGCGGGGCTTCCCGGTCAATAAAACAAAAAGGGTATAAGATAAGCAAAATGAAGGAGTTACAGTAAAACAGGGAGGGATGGAAAATGCAGGCATTATTTACTTTGACGCCAGCCGAGTCTAAGAGGCTTATTGCCAAGGGTGTGGTTGCGATGCCCGAGGTGCAGGAGGCCAGGGAAAAGGGATACCTCATTGTAGGGAGGGGTTCCACAAACGGATATATTGCAGAGGAACTGCTGGACAAATCTCTGGAAAAAGAGAAATATGTTGCGGGACAGGTAATCAGGGGAATTCTCTGCGTATTGCAACAGGGAATAAGGCTGCGGCCCGTCTCATTTTACAAGGGTGAACTGATTGAGGTGGAACCGGGGACGCTCATAGAGAAGTTAGGTCCGGGAGACATCGTCCTGAAGGGTGCAAATGCCATCGACAGTCAGGGAAACGTTGGCGTCGTCATGGCGAGTCCCGAGGGAGGAACCATGGGGGAATTCTACATGGCGACGAAGGCCCAGGGTGTAGATATGATCTATCCTGTGGGTCTGGAAAAGATGGTTCTTTCCGTAGATGAGGCGGCACAGTACGGTGGCCGTTTGAACCTGGAGCGAACCATAGGGGCACCTGTGGGAATAGCCTGTGTGGCCGACGGCATCGTGATTACGGAAATCGATGCCATTGACATACTCTTCGGCATCGATGCGGTACACTTTGCCTCGGGCGGCTATGGTGGCGCCGAGGGGGCCGTTACGATTCTTGTCGAAGGCGAAGACGAAGATGTAAATGAGTGTGTGGATTTTATAGAGACAATAAAAGGAGAACCACCCCTCCCGTCCGCAAAAGGTCCCTGCAAAACCTGCCCGGTTCTCTGCAGTTTTCAGGGCAAAGAAGAGGAAGAGCTTCCCGCTTACCTCAGATAGGCTGTTGTTGTTGATGGTAATTAGTGGATAAGAACCAGGCCGATGTATGAAACGAAGGGAACATCGGCAGGTTTTGTGGAAAAACCGACGGGGTAGATGTCCCACCCTGCCCGGGACACCATCTTGAAGACATCCATTCCTGCTCCGTGCATGGAGATGCGCGCCTGAAATGGAAATCGGCAGGATTGACCTTTTGTCAATGCAGAACACGCTTCAGTGGAACAAAAGGTAGATTTGCAGGCGGAGCCGCCGAATCCCAGGGCAAGATAATAGCCGTCGTAGAATGCCATCGCCTCTATCTGCGATAGTAGTTCTGCATGTTTCAGCGCTATGGCCCCGTCGCCCTTCTTAATCGTATCGGGAGGGGCATCAATTTTTATGAGAATGGCGTAGCTGAACCCCTTTACTATTTTTCTTGTCTCATCCAGATCCGGTGCGTAAGGGGGACAATGGGCGGATGTTCCGTAGCCCTCACAGCGGGGATAGAGGCACTTCGCACGGACCCGCTCATCGATGATGGTTTCATCGGTTGTGATGATTGTTGCATCCGTTGCCCCCAGAGCAAGCGCCTTCTTCCTGTAGTTTTCCAGATCCCCTTTGAGAATCTCTACCGGAACATCTTCCATGATTTTGCGAGACATGGCCGTTTTGTACCCTTGCGTTCTTGATCTTTCTGGCTATATACAGAAGAAGCTCGAAAACTTAAACTAAATTGTAACCTTCAGGCATGGTATGCGTTATAAAAGTGACATGGATGAATGCGTTGCATTCTATAGAATTCATAAGGATAAACTCTGCTCCTATCTGATGCGGTTCACGGGGGATTATTATCTCTCCTGCGATATCATGCAGGAGAGCTTTCTCCGTTATTTCACACGGTATCGAGAAGAGAGGAATACGGCACTATTATATAAAATAGCAAAGAATGCGCTTCTGGACAGTATACGAAAGAGTAAAAAAGACAGACAGCTTGATGACGAAAACCTGGAGGCTCCATCGAGCAATCAGGAGCATGATTTAATTATTCGTGAGGAATACCGTCGTGTGATTGGGGCGATGCAGAAATTAAAGGAGGATGAGAGGGATATCCTCTCCCTTGTTGTGGGCGGTGACCTTTCTTATCGGGAGATTGGGGAACTTACCGGCCAAAGTGAGGCGAATATAAAGGTGAAGGTACACAGGGCCCGCGTCAAATTAAAGGATATCCTCCAGGGAGGAGAGTGATGAATAATTATCTGATAAGTATGTATATTGACAATGAGCTCGATCTTGATGAGAAGCTGGAATTTGTGGAGATTGTGCATGACGATAGGTCCTTCAAGGATGAAACTGTTGAACTTTTGCATCAGGAACGACTTATCCGCTCCGATGCCGTCGCCTCTTTTCCTGAAGTTGCTATAGGGGAGGAAAGGGGATTCTCCCTTTCCCGGTTCAGGGGCCTTCTGCGGCCTGCCGGGATCATGGGTGCTGCCGTTGCAGCGGCACTGATTGTGGTTTTTCTTCTTTTGCCCTCTCCTCAGAATATAGATGCCATGATTTCACACAGGTTTGTCATTTATAAACCCGATGTGGCACGGGTTGAGCTTGCAGGAAGTTTTAACGAATGGCGGAGAATAGCGATGGAGGAGATAGGAAATAGCGGTTACTGGGAAGTGAAACTCATCCTTCCGCCGGGAGAGCATCGTTTTTCCTATATCCTTGAGGGAGATGAGAAAATAGCAGATCCCACCGTAATAACAAAGGAACGAGACGACTTCGGTGGCGAGAATTCCGTCCTTCTGGTTAGTATATGATAAAACGATATATTTCCTCTGTCCTTGTCCTCGCCGCACTTTTTCTTCTTTCGGGATGTGCGGCCCATTTCTACAGGGTAGAAGGGGAAACCGTCCATTTTTACCTAAGGAATTCCGATACGACAACGGTTCTTTTTGCCTCTTCCCTGGATGGATATAAATTTCACGAGGCGAAGAGGGTCAAAAAGGGGTTGTGGCAGGTGACTGCCCCCGCCGAGAGAGAATTCAGATATTTCTATGTCATAAACGGAGAGGTATTTTTGCCCCCCTGCGAATTGAAGGAGAAGGACGATTTCGGTTCGGAAAACTGCATTTATTCTCCGGGGATGTAACCATTCGTGGGCTTATGCGTTATAGAGATATAATGCAAGAAAAGGAGTGATGATATGAAAAAAATTATTGCGATAGTATGTATCCTTTTATTCTCAGCGACAGCGGTACTTGCCGATGAGGTAGAGGATGCCCTCGCCGGTCTGGCAAACGAACAGATAATGGTTACAACCAGGCTGATGGTACAAAATGGTATCGAAAAAGATGATGCCATCGGATTGACGAAGCTTATGCTCCAGAATCAGTTTTCGCTGCAGCAGACACTTCAGGCACAGCAGATGCTGATGCAGGCCCTACAGTCAGGAGTTCCTGCAGAACCTCTCATGAGCAAGGCCTATGAGGGCATGACAAAAAAGGTAGAAAGCGGTTATGTATTGCAGGCCATGGAGAAAGTTCAAACTCGTTATTCCTTTGCCTATAAACAGGCGGGGCAATTAGCGAAAGAACCGGAAGAGATAAGCGAATTAGGAGATCTGATGGCCGATTCACTCGCCGCAGGTTTTGAAAGGGGAGATATGGAACCCATAATGACCCGCCTGCAGGAGATGACACAAACGATGGAGAGAAAAGGGGTGGATGAGGAACTGGCCACGGAAACCTGCATGACCCTGAGGGATATGGCCCGTCTGGGGGTCTCTTCAGAAGTAATTACCGAAGTTGTGTCGGAGGCCCTGAGTGAAAATTATACCGCCCAGGAGATGGAAGCCCTGCGAGAATCCTTTATGTATGCGGCGAGAACCGGATCGCCCGAGGACAAGGCAAAAGCCTATGCCATACAGATAAGACAGGGTGAAAGCCCAGAGAGCCCGGGTTCTGGAGCCGCAGGAGGAGCCGGCGCTTCGGGTGAGTCTGGTGGATCTGGCTCCGACGGAGCAGGCTCAGGCGGCAGCGGTTCGGGAAGCGGGGGAGGAAATAGCGGAGGAAATGGTGGAGGCTCGGGATCTGGCGGAGGACATAATTAAAGGGTTTTATACGTAAGTAATATTTTGTTATGGTGGCAGGGCTCAGTACAGGCCCTGCCTTTTTCATGTGATTCAGGAAAAAATCAAAATCAACGTAAATTTTTTATTAAGCGTAACCTCTTCCTCTCCCATACGTTTTATTATTAAACTGTTATGAAAGAGGAGAAGAAATATGGCGACAAGAATGATGAAAAAACATGGTATGCATATTGTGTACATTATGGTTCTTATGGTCTTTGCTTTTCAGGTTCCAACGCTCTCTTATGGCGAGGAATCAATCACCATTGCCCCCTACAGGATAGTGCTGAACGCGGAGGGAAACTCGGATGATATACAGGCGGTAATACGAATGCCCCTTGCCTCCGGCTACAGCCTTTCGGGATATGAGGTGGGGCTCTATTTTGACGACGATCTTGTCTGTTACGCCAAATCCTTCAGGTACTGTTACCTGGATGATAATTTCCTGGCCGGCTTTGACAGGGAGACAGTCCAGACGTATGCGAAAGACAACGACTTGGGTAATAACATCGTTACCGCCACGGTATCGGGCTGGTTCTCCGCCGATCTTTTCTCCGAGGGGGAGCTCGTAGATTCATATACCCAGGAATTTGTCGGGTACGATGATGTCGAGCTTAAGGCCCCGGGCAGGAAATAGGCGGCCGGGTGTAAGGTCATACCTTGTAATGGGAAAATAGGGACAGTTACTGTCCCTATTTTTTTATAGTTTCCTTCGCTCTCCCTCTCTGTCAGCGGCAATTATTGCCGCAAAAACGGACTCCTCTGTTATCGGCATCGGTTCGTTGTGAATCGATTCTTTTTCGGAGCATGCAATTTTCGCAACCTTCCTCAGGTCTTCGGGGGAAACGTCTTCAAGGCCGAGTTCCGAAAGGGTCGTCGGCAAACCGACGGATTCGCAGAAGGAATAGGCCTCATCTATCGTTTCGCTTGGCTTGTCCGTTAGAAAGAGTGATGCCAGAGTTCCAAAGGCAACCTTCTCGCCATGAAAGTATTCATGTGTCGCTTCCAGACCGTTAGGCCCGTCGTGAATTGCATGGGCTGCAGCCACGCCGCCACTCTCAAATCCAACACCGCTCAAAAGCGTGTTTGCCTCAACAACATGCTCCAGGGCAGGTGTCACCACGCCGGCCTCGGCAAGGGAGAAATCGACATCTTTTATTCCGGTTATTTTCTCAAGCGCTTTCAGCATCTCTCCGATAGCTTTTTCATCTTTTCCGCGTCCGGTTTCAGAACGCCGACGAAGAGTTTGGCATCTTGTTCCCGGGCCATCCTCACCGCAAAGTCCAGAACCTGCATTGTTTCTTCATCGGTAAGTTCCCAGCCATCTCCAGTAGAGCCGGGAATAAGGTAACCCTTTATCCCGGGTAAGATGTGGTTGAAATGGGCACGCATGCGGTCGAAGTCGATAGATCCGTCATTTTTGTAGTGGGTGAGAAGGGGGCACCATAGCCTGGGAATACCACCGGGAAAGAGGCCTTTTGTGAGGGCCTCTCGATCTGACTTTCTTTTCATGGTGATCTCCTTTCATGGGGCGTCTTCTTACGGGAAAATAATAGCACCATCCATACGCTAATGTAAGGGAATTTGGGGCACTTTGAAAAAGTGCCCGCCACTCAAGGAATTAATCAGGAAAAATCAGAAGAATCTGCCAATCATCCAGCGTACGGCGAAAAAGTATCCAATGCCGGTGAAAAAGAGGAGAAGGCAGGGCAAGACAAGATGCCGGTAGACGCGACCGAAGGTGGCATCGAAATACTGGTTGGTAAGGAGAAGACAGAGATGGAGCGGTGAAAGAAGTACTCCCACAAATCCGCTTACGAGGGCAAGGATGACATAGGCCAGAACGAAAGACCCTTCGCCCATGGAATAGACAAGGGGAATGATTATGGGGAAGGTGCTCCCCACGAATGCGATGGTTATTCCCGTAATTCCTCCCACGATAAGGGGGACTAAAACGGTGATCAATAAAAGAGGAACGGAAAGTTCCGTAAACTCTCTGCTTATAGCCTCAACGGCGTGACTATCCTCCAGCATCCCCTTAAAGATCAAGATGGCGATTATCATGTAGAACATCTTCACGAGGTGAGGATCGATAATGACCGTGCGAATAGTATCCTTCGTCATGCCATTTTGGCGCCAGACATATCCTATCGTGATCACGAGTGCGATGATCAATCCCGTTTCCTTGGCAATATCGAGGTTGGGGAAGAACTGTGAAAGAACGATTCCCGCACCAAGACCTATCAGTATCACCATGAGAATAGGGACCAGCTCTTTTACGAAGGGGGCCGCAGAACGTCCCTTTTCCGCCGTTTCCCTTGCATGTTTCAGATCAGCCCCTTTTATTGAAAGAGAACCGAAAATAACGGCAGCAAGGGTAAGGGGCCACATGAACATAATGATTTCCCAGAGGTTGATGTTGGCCAGGGTAACCGAGAGGAGTATCCCGGGGTAAAGGGGCCACCAGTACTCCCAGATATGACGGTACCAGTAGTTGATGAAACTGAGCTGGTCTGGACGGAGTTGGCTTTTATTGCCAAGTTCCTTTACCATGGGAGCGGAAAACACCGCACCTCCGGGCATGGGGAGAAGGCCGATGAGAGCGGGAAATATGGCGAGATTCAGCCGGGGATTTGACACAAGACCCCGGAAATTGACCAGAAGTCGCTCCATCTGGCCTCCCAGTTCAAGAGAGCTGCTCAAAACGAGAATAAGGGTGACGACGGCGGCGAGGGAAAGCGTTTTCGGCATAATAATAGAAGCGATGACGGCGTCGACCATGGAAGAGGGTTTTAATCCGAAGAGAACTCCGATAAGGAGCGCTCCCAGGATAAAGGCATTTCCCAGTGAAAGCTTCTTTCGAATGGCGAAGAGGATAAAGACAAAGACGATCAGGATCCTCACGATGGCCGGAATATTCAGAATAACTGACATACTGTTCACACTCTATGATTCTCCAGATGAATCTGACGCCAAAGCGCAGGGTGATAATGCGAAAAAAGTTTCTTTGTCAAGGATATAAATCAAGATGAGGAAAAATCTTTCAGAAGAGCCTGATCCTTTTTATGCCCGGTTTTTCTTTGAGTGCCTCAAAGACAACGGAAGCACATGAAATATCCTGGATTGCGAGGCCCGTAGAGTCGAAGAGGGTGATTTCATCGTCCGATTCTCGTCCCTTTTTCATGCCCGCTACAATTTCGCCAATTTCACTGTAAATATCGTCGCGAGTGATGAGGTTATTCCTGACGGGTACATTAATCTCGCCACTGTGGGAGGCCTGCGCCCAGTCATCGATGACCAGTTTTGCCTTTGTAAGGATTTCGGGGCTGACCTCCTCCTTCCCTTCGGCATCGGCACCGATGGCATTGATATGCGTGCCCGGCGAGACCTTGCGTACCAGAGGTTTTCGAGAAGGCGTGGTACAAGTAAGGATGTCCACATCTGTGGTAACGTCGTCAATTTTCTGAGAAACCACTGTTTTTAAGCCGTATCGTCTTCGTGCCCAGCTGCAGAATCTCGAGGCAAGCCTGTCGTCGGGAGAGAACTTCCACACCTTGATAGCTTCCAGGTTCCTTACCTCCATGATGCATGCGAGCTGCGTTCTTGCCTGTGTTCCGCATCCCACAAAACCAGCACGTTTCGAATCTGTTTTGGAGAGAAATTTTGCGGCTACTGCCCCTGAGGCCCCCGTTCGCATTCCCGTCAGGAAGGTGCCGTCCAGGATGGCGATGGGGAATCCCGTTTCCGGATCGGTCAGCGCGACAATGGCCATGACGGTGGGGAGGTTCAGTGCATGATTTTCGGGGTGAACATTCACGCTCTTGATGCCGGCGGCATTGAACCCCTGCCCCCATATGGAGGCGGGCATGGACCGTAAATCTCCGTGCTGAAAGGTGAGATAACATTTTGGCGGCATCTCCGTTTCACCGAGCGCATAGGCCCTGAATGCCTTTTCAACCGTCTCATTGGCAATGCCGGGCGTGAGTACCTTTTCAACATCCTTTCTCGTTATGATAAGGGTTTTCATACTTTTTTCTCCCCATAAAACGTTGGCCTCTCTTTACTGAATTAGCGGCTATGAGTCAATAACTATTTGGAAGATATGGGAAATTGGTTTACCAGACATAGGTTTTTTATCAATAATAGTGTGTTACACTTCCTTAAGCAGGATCTCTGAAAGATCTTTCCGGTGTGATTCCTGATCGCGATGAGCCGGGTGACCTATGGCGATCACGGCCAGGAGTTCCATGTCTTCGGGCATATCGAGAAGGGAGCGTACCTT
>Ga0075124_10000468_pt1 | contig 18997 bp, 18 predicted proteins | sample AntAceMetag02UKS_FD_69809 | JGI IMG/M metagenome (GOLD analysis project Ga0075124, IMG submission 69809) | Saline lake microbial communities from Ace Lake, Antarctica - Antarctic Ace Lake Metagenome 02UKS | ecosystem: Environmental > Aquatic > Non-marine Saline and Alkaline > Saline | place... | reverse complement strand
TGGAATAGGGGAGTCTACAGATGATCAGGTTAATTTTGTGCGTAATACTGGTGGTGGGGAATTTGCCCAAGTAGCTTGTGGATATAATTTTACATTTGCCCAAACTGCTGGAGGTGTGCTGTCTAGCTGTGGAAATAACGGCTCTGGACAATTAGGTGTTGGAGATAATATAACAAAACGGTTATTTACCAGTGTTAGTAAAGGTGTGGTTCGGTTTACCTGTGGTTTTGCTGGAATACTAGCACTTGAGTGGGAGTAATAACTGAGGAGAGACAGAAATGGCTGATGCAATAACAGGAGATAGTGGGACTTGGACCGTAGGTGAGAACTGGCCTTGGCCTCAGGTAAAGTTTACGGATTATTACACCTTGGTTTTCGCTATGGTCAGTACGAAACTGCACCTATTCGAACTCTATTGCACAACGAGTAATGTTTGGGTAGCAGATGACATGCAGGATCTCGGCACAGCTGCCACGATAGATCATGTGGATGTAGCTAGCTTCGGGATGTTCTATGTGATCAGTGTGGTGAGTATAGGAACTGGTCCTAACTCAGTGACTGTGGATACGTTCATCAGGAATCCTGGGACAGGCACTCCTTTGATCACACAGCTGCCTACTAGTAAGGCTCCTGAGTGTATGACCTGTTGTAACTTCAAAGGTCAGGCAATCATGGGAGGCATTGTGCAGGATGATGCCAACTTTGGAGATTTGAGCCTTGGTTGGGTAGCATGGAGTGGCATTGGGAATTTCGACTTCCGAGCAGGGACTGACAAGACAGCTGGATATGCTAAGGTACCTTGGGACAAGTGGGGAACAGGATTGGTCCATAAGGTCAAGCGACTCGGTGACACTATCATGGTCTATGGGGATGGAGGTAGAATGGCTCTAGTCCCTGTCAGTGAGCCAATGGTAACTTTTGGAGTTCAGGAGCTTGGAGGCCTCGGCATCAGTAGCGGCAACCACATAGCTGGGAATGAGGAGATCCATTGCTTCATCGACACGGACAGTGATCTCTGGTTGGTTGATGCCAAACTGAAATTCCAGAAGTTAGGCTATCGAGAGTACATCTTGGATCTGACTGGTGACTCTAGCAATCTTCCTGTTCGAGTTAGTTATCTGCCTGGCCGCCGAGAGTTCTATATCTGTGGTGGAGATCGAGGTTTTATCCTGAATGAATCCGGCCTCGCTGAGATGCACCAACTTGCTACCTCAGTAGGCGAATATCGAGGGACACAATGTGGTTTCTTCCTAGACTCTGAGGATTACGAGTGGCGATTAACCTCAGACACTATAGACCTAGCGCAACGTGGGATGAAGACTATCGGATTCTTGGAGCTAGGAATAAACCACTATAATTCGACAAGCTCGCTCAGGGATGTCTATGTTAGTGCGGATTATCGTTACGATTACCAAGCAAAGCAAGATACCTTTAGTACGCTGGATTTCACTAGGCTAAATCCTGAGGGTGCAGCCTTTGTGAACATAACAGCACCGGAAATTAGAGTTAAAGTTAAGGGTACCGACTATCGGAATGGTAGCCTTAACCTAGACTACATCAAAATGCGGAGTAAACTCTCCGACAAACGATTCGTAAGGGGGTTATATAATGTTGGTAAAACTTCTTCCTGAGCAGGTTCCGAAACACTGGGAGATCATCAGTCGTTCGGTTGTTGAGGCTTATCCACCTTTCGTAAAGCTGACTGAGGATACTCTGAATAATAACCTGAAGAGTCTCCTAATCGGGACGCTTGAATGTTGGATAATCTGTACTGATGAAGGCAAGCCTATTGGTATCCTTCTCACAGCCTTCAATGATGATTTCTGTTCGGGAACAAAGAGTCTGATCCTCTACACACTCTGGACTATCGGAGGCACTACTAAGAAGATCTGGCTAGATGGCTGGAACACCATAAAGAAGTATGCAAAAGGGCGAGGTTGTGACCTGGTTATATCCTACTCAAACTCTCCGCCGATTATCAAGATGGCTGAGCTAACTGGCGGAGAAGCCAAAATGACCTTTTTAAGGTGGGAGGTGTAATATGTTCGATAGGTATGTTCATATATTGAACAGACCGCTGTTGAATCCTGACCCTGGGCAACGCTATGATCCGTATGAGCCTTGTTGGTATGTTCAGAATATGAACAGACCGACGACTTTTGCTAAGGGTGGAGGCAGCGGAGGTGGTAGTAGTGGTGCAGTTGATTATCCTCCATATATTAAAGGTATGCACGGGCTGTTTGTTACTGGGAATAACCAGGGTTTCACGGTTGCTGGGGATGTTCCGACTAACTCGTTGATTGATGCCTTAAATGCGGCGAGTGGGAATAGTCCATTCAGTGGCGGAGCAGCGTATGATCCGGATACAGAACTGGCTGCGTTGCTGACAGCCATCTGTGCTTATGATACGGTGGTTGATGCGCTAAGTTATCAGACGGATTGGGAGGCCATGGTCGATGCGGCGGTGGATAAGATAGATGCTAAGTTTTTGACTTCGGCTTATATCACTGCTCAGATTGCAGCCTATTCGGATAATCTGGATGACCGAGTTGAGAATGAAACGTTGCCGAGATTCAAGGCTGGGATGAGGGATATTAATGGAGTCATGACCAGTGCCTTTGTGCTGGGCCAGAGTCATATTGAGGGGATGGCAGATAGGGATGTGGCTCTGTTTCAGGCAGACTTGAATCTGAAGGTAGCTGCTGAAAGAGCCAGTTTGATAGACTCAGCAGTTGGTAAAATGTCCGGTATGCATAGTATGAGGATTGAGGGTGAGAAGAATGTGGCAGCTATGACCTCAGAAGGGAATAGGATAAAGATTGTTACCAAAACTGAGCAGGTCAGGGAGGATCTAGCTATTGATGAGAAGGATGCAAGATGGGACTTGGATATCTTTACCTATGCTGGCAACATGCTTGCATCTATTACAGGTGGTACTGCAGTTCCTGGTGATAGCGATGCAGGGAAACCGAGTGCTCTACAAGGAGCTATGAGTGGAGCGGCAATGGGAGCAATGGTTGGAAGCGCTGTTCCAGGAATTGGAACTGGAATTGGTGCTGTCGTTGGTGGAATTGGTGGATTCCTAATGAGTTAATTTTGCTGGTCTGTTCAAATAATGAACAGACCTAACGAATGGATTAAATGGAGGATAAGACAATGGCAACTGGTGGATTTGATATGGGTATGTTGAGTCAGCTTTTAGGTAATGGAATGGATCCTGGTATTGATGCGAAGTTTTCTAATCCAAAGGGAGGAACAGCATGGAACGCAAATTTCTCTATGCCTATCTCAAGTGGGGAAGGTAATGCTATGGAGGCGAATCCTATGCTCTCTCCAGAGATGAACCCTATGCAACCGAATCAAGCTCTCGCTCCTGGAGCGGCAGGTACACCAGAGCCGCAGGGTATGTGGGATAAGTTTGGTAACTTCATGGGGTCGAACAAGGGCAAGGCTCTGACCTACAATCTGGCCAATATTCTGGGAGCTATGGGTGGAGGTAAGATGGGTGATCTGGCTCAGAGCATGGCCCAAGGTGGTATGTACGGACTTCGCCAAGATGAAATGATGAATAGACAGGATGCTAGTCAGAACAAGGTCCTGGCGGCAATCATGGGCAACAAGTCTCCGGATTTTACGTAAGCCCTAATGATAGTAGCATGGGATTGACTTCATTAGGGCTGACTCCAGAGCAGCAACTTGGTATGAATAAGGCTGAGACAGAGAGGAAGCACTCGCTGGCTATGTCCGGATATTACGGTGCGGCAGCGAAGAGGATGGCAGAGGAAGTGGCCAGCTCGGAGTATGCAAGGAGTGAGCCAGGACAGGTGGCAGCAATCAGGAAATCCATTGCTCCTGCTATGGCACAGGTTATGGGGCTGAGGGAGAATGCCCAGATTGCTCATGATATGGCGATCAAGGATCGAGAGGAGCTTGTTACTAAGTATAGTGGTATCAAGTTGGGTCCTGAGGTAGCTGGTATGCTTGGTTTGGATAACCTTGGAGCATTGGCTGGATTAGTTGGTGGTGAGAATGTTGCTGCTGTACTTGCATCAGTCAGCCGGATTCTAGCAAGTAAAAGCCAAGCAGAGGCTACAAAGACGTATAGGAATATGCAGATCCTTGGTGGGCTTAATGCTGATATGGCTAAGCTTTCTAAGAAGCAGGATCCAGATACGATGTTCCTAGAAATTAAAAAGCCGGAAGATCGACAGAAAGCTTTGAACCAGTGGTTGATTCTTAATCCTGGTGGTCTCCTCACTCCGGAAGATAAGCAGGCTATAGAACAAATTAAGTTCCAGCAAAAGCTCGCTTATCAGGCGATGGATTTACCAGAGCCAAGGGACTTTGATCAGCCTAAAGTTCAGCCTCCTAGAATTACAGAGGGTGACATTCTAGGTGGCGTTCCTACTCCTGGACCGACCAGAGATCTCTCCGCTGAGATGATGAAACGGCAAGGGATTGAACCTTATCAGCCAGGCAATTTTGATGTTGGCAATCTTCTTATGAACTTCCTTACTCGCTAACTGAGGTTACGCTATGCAAGTAGAAATGAATGATGGTCGACTCTTAGATATGCCTGATGACCTGACCCCAGAGGAGCAGAGGGAGTTTGTCTCGGCTAGGAAGACTGGTCCGCCAAGCTTCTTGCAACGGACTGGAGGTATACTTACACGAGGCTATGGTGGAACACTTGATACTATGGCCAACATTGGAAGCTTCCTCGGAGCCGACACCTCTGACATGTCCGCGGCAGCACAAGCTCTTGGAGAGACTGAACAGGTTCAGAGGCTTGAAGCTTATCCCGCTGAGACTTGGTATGGGAAAACAGGTACAGCTTTGCTTGAATTTGCACCACAACTTCCACTCTATGCCGCAGGCGAGGGTGCTGTGATGGCTGGACTCAAAGCTGTCCCGAAGTTGGCAGGTGTAGCCAAGGCCCTGACTGCGGTTAAGGGTGAAGGGATCCTGCCTAGCACGCTCAAGGCGGCTACTAGAGCAGGTGGAGCTGGTGCGTTGGTTGGAACGCTGGGTGCGCCCCCGGAGAGTACACCACTGGAGCGACTTAGCCATGGTGCCGAAGAGGCAGCTGGGTTCGCTCTCGCTGTAGGTACTCTGCACCCAGCCTTCAAATTGCTCGGCAAAATGGGTGGAGCTATCGGTCGCAGGATGAAGAATAAGATCCTGGATCTGGATGCCCAGGCAGAGATCAAGGCTAAGGCTGAGGCTGACATAGCTAAGAATCCTGAGAGTCCACTCAAGGATGATATTGACCAGTGGAATGAGATGGCTCCCTTGGATAAGATTGATCCAACTATGCCTGTCGAAACTCCTGTGAAATATCACCGCAGGTATGTTCAGAATATGAACAGACCTCCGAAGTTCGGTGAGCTGGATGCGGAGAGTCAAGCAATCCTGCAGCGCTCCTATAAGGAGGGAAGAGTTATTCCTCCGGAAGAGGTAATGACTCCTGAGATCTTGGTACGACTTAGGACTTTTGCTTACGATGCACCTTATGATCCTGCTAATAGGGCTAGCTTCCTCGCAACGGCTGAACATGCTGAGAGGCTTAGTCAGAAGTATCCATTTAAGCCTCCTGAGGGTGAGCTTGAACTTTCAATCCAAAACTTTGTTAAAGATAAAGGGCTGAATGAGAGGGAGGAGGCTACACTTAGAGCAGCTATTGGTGAGTTAAAGAAGGATCCTAACTTCTCACTCACTCCAATGGATGCTGAGGATAAGTTGCTTGGCTCCTATAATCTTATTGATAACCTGATAAACCTCAAGACCATCGGACAGATCGGTCATGAAATGGGACACTTTGCATTTGATCGGTTGCTTAACTCAGGTGAGCGGATCAGTTACCTCAAGACCATGATGGATAAGGTTGATGCTGGCTATAAGATGGAGGAGAAGCTGGCACTTCCTACCAATGGGGCTGATAACTTTGGAGAGTTCTTCGCAGAACAGTGGCAACAGTATCTATATTCACATAGGATACCAGTCTCACAACATGCCACACTGGTTAGACGGCTCATTGGAAAGTTTGAAGGAATCTTGCTCCATCTATTCAAGAAGGATTTGGTTGATCCAGACCTGGTTAAATTCTTTGAGCCTCATCTCAAGGATATGAAAACTAGGCAGGCTATTGCCAAAGCTGAGGCTGAGGTCAAGCCACTTTGGCTAAGAGCGGACGCGGCTAAGAAGAAGGGTGGCCCTGAGTTTGATGAAGAGGCTTGGCTGAACGAGAACGCTCCATTAAGTGGAGCTTTGAGGAGACAGGGCAAGGGACTCAAGGAGCAGGAGGGAATGAGCCTTGAGGAGAAGAAGGCTGAATTGGAGGAGGTCAGAGCTAGGGAGGAAGGTGAGCCTAGGGAACTGACTGAGGAAGAGCAGGTCATTGCAGCCGAGCAGGAGATTAAGGTTCAGGATTATCTGCGTAAGGTTAGAGGGACCAAGCCAGAGGTAACTGAGGCTGAAATGGGATTGTCTAAGGAGTTAGAGCTATTGCCTGAGGGTGACATCGAGGGGATCGGTGGTGTTGTCCAGATGATCGAGGGTATTGCCAAGGCGATACTTAAACCTGCCGAACTTGCTGAGATCGAGAGGAAGGCTGGGATCATTGAGACCTTGAGAGATAGACGTGAGGCAAGGGAGGCACCTAAGGCTAAGACTAGGAGGAGGAAGAAGGAAGTTGAGGAGCCTGAGCCGACTGCTGAGGATCTCCTTGGTGAGGACCTAATTGAGAAGGAGTTCGGGCGGGAGGGAGGGGAGTTCGCGGACCCTACTGAATATGTCAATGCTGCGGGGGAGGTCAGATGGTTGGATGAACAGTTTAGTAAAATCAAGGATAGTAAGGAGACCACTCCGGAGAAAGTAATCCGGCTCCCGAAGCACTACAATGAGGAGTTCAAGATCTGGGCTGGTGAGCAAGGTGTGGACGTCTCGACAGTCGAGCTTAGGACTAAGGCTTGGGAAGCCTATGTAGAACAGATTAAGGTGTTGGAGGATGCCAAACCTAAGACTGCCCTCGGCCAGATCTACAAGGCTGGACTTAAGAAGCTCTGGAATGCTGGAGCAGTTAAGAATCCTAGCACACGGATCCTTGAGGAGGTCCAAGGTGAGGGTGGGACTCAAGTCCTGCTGATGAATGTTGAGAAGGATATTATCCCAATGGCAGATTATATCTGGAGTCCTATGTTCTGGGCAAAAAAGATTCCTGCCTTAGAAAAACCCATCGTTGCCCTGACTCGTGGCCAGATGAGAGCTAGGTATGCCTCGCAGGAACATGGAACCACTATCAGGGCTATTTCGGATACGTTGAGTAAAGAGGATCGCCTTCGAATCAGAGGCATCATGGAGGGCAAGGTTGAGGCTAAGACTCCTGAAGAGGCTGCTGCCGCGGCTAAGATGAGGGATTGGTTCGATCATATGAGAGGGAAGTTTAAGACCTACCTTAGGGGAATTTACAAACAGGAGCTGAGTGAGAATCAGTACCTTGCACTCAGAGCCATGGTTGAGGGAATGGAGCCTACGAAGGCAGCGGCTAAGTATAATCTGGACACTAAGGTTCTTGAAACCATTGTTAAAGAATACAAGGAGATAGATAGCTGGGGCCTAGATCAGTACGTCTCTAGGGTTGAGCGAGGATCCATGAGGCTAATGACTGAAGAAGGTAGGCTGATTGGATATGTTCTCTCTCCGAAACATGCGAGGGAGAAATGGCGTGAGTTTGCGAAGAAGCATCCGGAGGTTAAGAATGTAGTCCTTGATGTGAAGAATCCTCAGGAGAGTCTGGTTGAACTTCGTAAGGGTGAATATCAGGCAGTCAATGCGGAGATTGAGAAGGAACTCCGTGGCTATATGAAGGAGATCAATAGGGAGTTGTCAGAGGAAGTGGTCAGTGGACGCAAGGGTCCGACTGTTACGCCGACCCTAAAGTTCAGTCCCTTTGAACAGGTTCGTAAGAACAGACTCGAAGGCGAGAGGGATATATTTGGGCTGGCCTTAGCCTATGCAAATAATATGGAAACAAAGATGCATCTTGATCCTGCTATCCTCGAAGCTCGGAAAATTCTACCTGATCTGCCTCCTAATGCTAAGGCCGCCCTTACTAGATTGATAGATGATGCTAAGGGGAAGTATTCATCAGGAGATAAGATCGCTGATTGGGTATTAGGCAAAGTTGAGGAGAAGTCAGGTGGAGCGGTGTCGTTTCGGAGGCAAACCTATAGCAGAGCAGTTGCTAAGGCTAAGACCTTCGAGGCTTATACTAAGTTTGCCTATCGTCCTATCGCTGGTGCTATTAACTTTGCTTCAGGCTTGAGTCACATCTGGGTCAAGACCAGTGCTGGAGCTATTAGGAATGGTCAGGCATTTCTCAAGACAGCGGAGGGTAAGGCTTTCATCCGTGAGGTTAAGCCCGACCTAGGCGTAGACATTGTGGAGTATATGACTGGAACTGGTGAGCTTAAGTTCTCGACGAAGGTTGGCCATCGTAAGACTCCTGCTGGTGGGATGACTGGCTATCTCAAAGACATAGCTCATCCGATGGGATTCTTCCAGGCACCAGAAGGCCCCCTCCGGGAGCTAAGTGCGGCAACGAACTATGTGCTGGCTAAGAGCAAGGGAGCTAGTGAGGAGGCAGCCAGAGAAGCTGCGGTCCGAGGAGTTTGGTTCCAAGAGTTCACCTATAACACGGCTGCTCTTCCGACTTGGATGCGTAGTCCGACTGGCCGACTTGTTGGACAGTTCAAACCCTACCTCGTCAAGGAGCTGGAGTTTATCTCTAGCCTACGTGGCGCTGAAATTGCCAAGTATATGGCCATGCAGACGGTATTAGGTGGACCTCGTGGCTTCATGTATGTATTGAAGAGCCTACCTGTTCTCGCCTTAGTCGTGCCTCAGTCTACCTGGAATGAGATAGATGATTGGCTGGACAGTACCGCACCTCGTGCATCTCGTGGTGTTGGTGGCTACCTCGGCGTAGACATAACTGCTCCGGCTGTGTTCCAATTTCCGACTAGGCTTGAGGATTGGATGGGACCATTCCTGAGCGATATGATGAGGCTGAAGAAAGAAGTCATTGATCCGCTACATCAAGGTGAGACCTTTGGAGTTCAAAAGCCTTTCATGAGTCCATGGACCAGTGCTCCTAGTGAGATCACCGAGTATGCAGCAGGGACCGTACCGATCTTGCGACATTGGAATATGATGTTTGAGCAGATGGTTGATAAGGATGGCTGGGTCAAGAATGAGCGTGGACAGAGGATGTTCCATATTGGAGATGGAGCATTTGATCAACTGGCCATGACCATGAGAGCGGCGGCAGGTGCTGGCTCCCTCGAACAGAGTCTAGTTCGTGGATCGCAGAGGAGAGCCAGGCAGGAGAGGACAGTTAGGAATGCCAACAAGAGTAAGCTAGCGGATATGATCGTTGATCGGTTGAGTCGAGGTGAGGATATCGAAGACGAGACCTATGAGGAGATGGTTGAGTTAGGTGTGACTGCTGCTTCTCTGCGGCGGAACTATAAGATGAGGCAGCTCGATCCTGTTACCCGTGAGTATATCAAGACCGAGCTGGCTAAGCGTGCGGAGTTGCTGGAAGGTTGGACTGAGTTCGAAGGTAGGCAGGTCGGGTCAGAGCTCTAGGAGGCATTTGAGCAGGTGCACTCCTTCGAATCCACCACTATGGATAAGTTTATAATACTTTAAGGTATTAGCAATAATAGCCTGGGCCTTGGTATCCTCAAGGTCCAGGTTACTTGCCTTTAGGATCTCCTCAGTTACCTCAAGCCACTTCTTATGCTCCTGTTGCTCCCACATATCCTCCATGCAGGTCTCTAGGTAGAACCCACACTGGCTGTCATGGTTGAGTGGACAGGTCTGAAGGTGCACAAAGTTTACTATACCTTCGAGTATCTCGAACCGCTGGCTATTCCCTAACTTCTTTAGCTCATCCTTAAGACCACTAACTTCCTGTTCTAACTCAGCTTTCGTTGGCATCATACTCCCTCCTCTGGTCTGTTCATTATTTGAACATAGTTGAGTTGATTTCGTTGGTCTGTTCATTATATGAACATACCAAAGCTATTTCCCTAGTACCTCTGTCCGAACAAGCATACGCTTGCCACCGATTGTCTGAGAGGTAGCTATACCCATGGTGAATAGGGTACTGACTACCTTGTCTAGTGTGTTTGTGTCCATGTCTTGATAGAGCTTGGTCATTATCTCCTTGTAGGAGATTGATTCTCGGTAGGCCAAGATCATGGATATTTTGTGGACCAGATCAGCTATGTCACTTTTGCCAACACCACCGAAAGTCTGCGGCATCATGACCTCAGTCTCCTGGAGAATGGTCAATGCTCGGTCGAAGTCTTGCAGATCCAGGATCATGTCCTCTCCTCGGGATGCACAGCATATCATGGACAGTTTCATGATGTGACCAGGCCGGCGCTCACAATAGCCATTGAATCTATAGTCGTCGAATGGGGATTGATTCCGTTCTGGATCTGAGTACCAATCTACCCAGTTTTCCATGAAGGCTTTGGATAGTTTGAACTGGCCATTCATCATATGGATACGCTCAAGGTCACTGGTCAGCTGCTCACCTAGCTCGATCTCTTCGGGAGATAGGAGCGGAACCGCTACCCGCTTGGCCTTACCTGAGGCATAGACGAAGATCACTCGGCTGGTCAGACCTCCTCCGATGGCATCTCTAGGTAGGGTCGATTGCAGGAGTTCAGGTGTTGTGGCTCCAAACAGGTTCACCCAAACATTTATGATCTCATCGGTGCCCATATTTTTTGTCCGATAGGTCCAAGTCTTACGGCAATCATACCAATCAGCCATGTCAGCCATTAGTTGCTGGCTATTGTAGCCCAGGAATACTGTTAGCTCTTGGCTGAAGATGGTCAGCGAGGCATGAAAGTTAGCAGTACCTAGGGTGGTATTCACACTACTGTCGGTGCTCGTTTTCAGCTCCCTGATTAGTGCCTCTCTGGTGATAGCTTCAGCAGCCATCTTGATACCTAGATCCTGAAGCATGTTATAGCCTGGACCCATAGCAGTTCCTTTACGGCAACCGCTAGGGCCCACTAGGACTATGTACATGTTAGGATAAAATGTTATGAATCCCCAGGACAGGAAGCACTTACGTTTCAGGCAAGCGGCTATTGTAGCGATTCCTGTCCATAATCTAAAGAGTGTGGGTGGCTCTGAGTTTTCCGTATACAACATAAAACTATTTAACCAATCATCTAATATCCTCATCAGTCGCTGTCTCCCCAAAATTCAAGTGCGCAAATTCTCCAAAATGTATCCGTGCCATATTATCATAGGCATGGGCGGCAGCTTCCTTTGTATCATAACGGCCAATATGTGTGTTTGTATCATTAATTCTAATTTGTGCCCGCCACTTCTGGCTCCAATTATCCCAACTAACACCTTTGTAACCAGATTTTGATTTGAAATGCTGTTTCCTAGCCCTCTTATTTTGGTGGTCTGTGCAGATACGTAGGTTATGTTTTTGGTTATCTAATCCATTTCCATTTATATGATCAACCTGCATACCTTCTGGGCAATTTACTATAACCCTGTGCATAAGAACTGTTTTTTGGTAACCATTCACCCTCTTACAACTACAGGCATAATATGTTGCACCCTTACCTCTTAGGCAGCTCCACTTATGTGTGGTCAATCCCTCAAAATCCTCATCGTCTACTTGCACTACCTCTCCTCCAAATAACATAATTTCTCTCATCTTATAACTCCTTCCAACTTTTGATGGCATATTTGCAGCTGTTCAGCCAGTCGTCTAATATTCGGCTCATCTACTTTTACCTTAACCTTTCCACCCTTGCTTAGATTTATACCCATCTCAATGTCTACAGGAATCGTAAACTCTTGGCCTCGCCACTGTAGTGGCTGTTCTAAGCTTTCCTTTATGGCAAGCAGACATTCAGCATGGGTGGACCAGGGAAAGCTAAGTGGGATCTGGAACACAATACTGTCATGGACCTGGTTAAGTAGGTCTACTGGAGCGAAGAGCTCTTGGTTGTAGTAGATATAGCTGAGCCCTCGCTGATTGATAATGTCGGCAACGGTACTTTGTGGTATCCACGCATAGGCTTCTTTGAATAGGGAGTCACCCCAGCGGTCTAAGAACAGGCGCTTGCGACCCATAGGATTTTCAAGGAGTCTACCTTGTGCGAGTTTGCTACGGATCCAAGCATGATAATTATGAACGCCTGGATAGACCATGTGGAAACGGTTGTGAAGCATCTTTGCTTCGGACTCGGCTATCTCCAGGAGCAGTGAGAAGGACTTGTATCCGAGGTCATAGTTCAGAGAGTGGTTACACTTCTTACCAAAGAACCGTTGACTGTATTGTCCACCTGCTAGAGGACAACTACCTGGTTCATCACTGACCTGATCGAGAGGTATGCCGAAGATCAGGGCGGTGGTTTGGTTATGAATGTCCTCTCTCTTATCAAACGCCTTGATCATATTCTGCTCTGGGGCGAGATAGGCAACAAGCCTATTCTCAGCTTGACTTAGGTCCATGTTATAGAGGACACAACTAGGGTCAGGCAAAAGGTAGCGGAGCATCTCAGGTGGAAGATTTTGCATGTTGCCACCTGTTCCAAAGATTGTCTTGGAGCTAGAAATACGTCCTGTCTTGGTTCCCACGGGATTGAGGGAAGATCGGATACGGTTATCAGAATCCAATTCCATTTCATAATAGGTACTCCTTAGCTTGCTCAGATGGCGGAGAGTCAAGATAACCTTGGCTTCTTCAAATCCCTTTCGAGATAGCCGCTTGAGAGCTTTCTCATCCGTAGTTAGGCTATTGGTCCCACGCTTGAAATAGGGAGCAGCCTTCCTAGTGATGTAGAAGTAGTTGGCTAGTTGTTTCGGACTAGCTGGGTTTAGATCAGAGCCACAGATAGCATGGAGTTTTTCGAGTTGGAAGGCTTCTTCTATCTTGCTTGCAGCGGCAGCCTGTTTGATTCCCTCGGCATCACAGAGGATACCTCGACGGCTCATATAGATGAGCGGGCCGAGTATCTTGGTCTGCCTCTCACAGGTCTCAGAGTTGTTCAGATCCTCAGCTTCTTTCTCCAAGGCTAGCTGACACTCAAAGGTGCAGGCACTATCTTTGGCATTGTAAATCCAGAACTGCTCATCGGTGATGCCGATCTTTGCCCAACGCTTGCCATCATCCTTGTAGTAAGGCTCTCTGGTGTAATAGGAGCAGAGGAAGCCGAGACCTTTTGGCATATCAGGATATAGGACACCCTGCATTACCATTGAATCTTTGAGGTTGCTCGATCTGATCCCATAGCGTGAGTGCAGGAAGGTTGCATCAAAGCTGATGTTCTGGCCTATCTTGCAGATACTTTTGTCAGCCAAGATCGAGGCTATCTTCCGCCAGATAATCATCTCCTGATCCAGGTCGAAGTAATGCTGACCTCGGTCGAGGAATGGAATGGAGATTACATCAAGCGGATCGAGGGCGAAGGAGATACAACTGACCTCCTCATGAGTTACCTCTATGTCGAAGGCAATCTGGGTAGCTTCCTGGCATTTGTCAAGATACTCCATCGTCTGCTCATAGCTAGGCTTGATTAGGATAGTCCTAGCAGGCAGACTAATCTCCGGACTATCACTCTCTGTCCTAGCTAGGGCTAGGTCATGTTGGATATGGTAGACATACAGGTACTGTCTGAGTGCAGCCGCTGGATGGATACAAGGGACAATTTTGATTGTCTTGTCCCTGAGCTGAGCACTCAGGATAGAGCCTCTCCATTTGGTAATACTTGTCAGGCCAGTCAGAGCATACAGGGCGACTGCACCAAGCGGTACGAACACATTCGCTTGGCTATCATACAGCTCCCGATAGAGCATGTTCAGATAGGTGTCGAACTGCTCAGTTTTGGTAACATTATCTCTCGTTCCGAACTGTAGGAATTTCCCTATGTTATTACCTGGCGGGCGTTCTTTGACCACGTTGGTTAGGTAGCAGTTGGTCTTGGCTATGCCTACATTAGACAGGACCTTTGATAGGAGCTGTCCAGATTTACCAATGAATGGACGTCCGATCTTAGCTTCCTCTATTCCAGGAGCCTCACCTATTATGCAAACTTTGGCGGTGAGAGATCCCTCTCCGAATACCATTTGAGGCATCCTTACACCTCCTTGTATGACTTAAAGGGTCTTGGTGTTGTGGTAACATGAACATCAAAGCTGTCTTTGTAAATCTTGCCATCATCAAATCCTACCGCTGGCATACCCAGATTGTAGGCAGAGAGTAGCATGTTACCGGAGCCAGCAAATGGCACAGCGACTATCGAGCCAGTCGGTGCGAAGGTGGATAGGATTGCCTCACCTAACTCGACTGGTCGTTCGACTGGATGCCTCTCACTGACTACTGGTTTGAAGCCATTATATACATTGGATCTGCCCATCTGATTAAGCCGTGGTTTGCCTTTACGGCAATAGAAGAAAGTCTCATGGCAATTTGCAAGCTGTTCCTCTGGTCTTTGCACCCTGCCTGCGTTGCCCTTGTTCCAGAAAGCTGGGATAGGTTGGGGATTGAATCCTGCCTCCTCGATCATCGCTCGGACCTCAGTATACATTCCAGTTGGGAACCAAACTAGCACCCAACTATCGTTGCGCATCTTGGGAAAGAGTATGCTCAAGGTAGAGAATAGTAACTTGCCTAGATCATCTGTCTCATGGTAGCGAAGGTCACCAGAGATCTTGGCAAAGTTTACATTATAAGGTGGATCAATCTCAGCCAGTTCGATAGACTTATCGGGAAGGCCAGCTATTCCAACAAGTACATCGACACAGAGGTAGGAATCTCGAATACCCTTGAGGATTTTATCCGCACCTGTGGTAGCTTCCTTCTCCCTCTGTCTCCGAGCTATCTCCTCAAGCAGGGCAGCTTCTTCAGCCTTGTCTAGGATCTTCAAGGCTTCGGTCTTGTTTTTGGCTTTACTAAACTCCGGCACAAGTTCGATAGCCTTGGAGAGTTTCAAATCCTGGCTGACTGAACCAGCCGAACGGGTCAGCAAATCAGCGGTGTCTCGAAGACTCCAGCCTGGTGCATCCTGAGCGGTGCTTTTCTTCTGACCGCCGTGGATCTCCAGCTGTAGGGTATGGATACGTTCAGTCAATCCAACTTCTTCCTGCCATGTCAGGTTCTCCCTCTCGATATTTTCCATCAGCTCAATCGACCGCATCTCAAGTTCACCCAGGCTAGCTTCATATATCCTGATTGGAACAGGATCTTTGTAGCCTGCCTGAACTATAGCGGTGTGCCTGCGGCCTCCAGCAAGGAGCAGGTACTTTCCCTCACTGACCTCTTTAACTGCGAGTGGTTGGATTACTCCAACCTTTTGAATAGACAGCATAAGCCTATCTATATTTTTATATTCTTGGCGGAACCTTACACCAAGCTCTATGTCCTCAATCATTGCAAGTCCTACTCTAGGCTTTGTCCTCATTCGATAGCTCCTTCGAGTGCCTCTAGTAAGGCCTCCATTGTGCCCAGGTCCATATTATCAATACTCTTATCGAGCTTGGTTTCTCTAGCCTTTGCCGGGGCAGACTTAGCTGGGTTCCGAATGTTCGCTCGAATACCTCGCAGTCTCTCCCTTAGTTCATCATCGGTCATTTCAGTTGGATCTTTACCCAAATCAATTATGTCCATTGTCTAATCCTCTACTTTCTCATAGGTCGCCTTGAATATATCTGGTTTACAGGGATAAAGCTCACCTTGAATACCTTGGATTATAAAATCATTTATCCTAGCCTCGTGCTCTCCCTCTAAAATCGGAATAAAAACTGACCCAGTTTTAATGTGTAAATCAAATTGTCCTGATGCCTTTACCCACCAATCAGGAACAATATCTACTCCCCACTGAAACGCCTCAATCACTACTGGTTTCTTCCTGAATTTCATCTCAATCTCCTCCCTTTCCCAGCATCATCCTTGCTGTCAGTCTATCCTGGAGAACCGCTGCAATTACCGCATTGCTATCAGGTTCCGCTTCGAGCAAATCTAGGAGTTGCTCCAAGAGTTTCCGATAGAGGGCTCCACCAATCCCGTAAGGTATCAGCCTAGCCATACGCTTCTGTTCCTCAGGTGTGATCTCTACAGATAGTCTGGGACGGTAGGGTCTCTGTGCGGTCCAGTTCATATCAATCTACCTTTCCAAAATGAAGGTGGCTCGGCTAGAAGCCACCCTCTACAATATGCTATGCGGGAGACTTTCTCCCACTGTTAATAATCAGGTTACTAGCCTAACCTACCACACTACGCACCTTTGACGAAGCTCTTGACCTTGTTCTTGTCACCATACTCCTCGTCACTTTCGACACCAAGGATGACCCAAGCAACCTGTCCAAGGAACTCATCTGTGTTCAGGCCACTGCCGTAGTCCACACCGAGGGCTTCACAAGCCTTGACCAGTGAGAGTTTCCTCTTGTTGTCCTGCTTCGGATCTGCCCCATCAGGCAGCATCAAGATATGATAGATGTCCTCAGCTGTTGCCTCATCCACGGCCTCAAGCCTCAGGTTCACATACTGATTGCCCTTCTGGCTCGTCTTAATGTCCGCACCAGTACATCTGACCTGGTATTCACCGGCCTCAAGAACTTCCGGCTCCACTGCATCTCCAATGTTTACATCTACCAATGCCATCTTTCTTCCTCCTTCGTTGTTGTTGGTCTGTTCATATATTGAACAGACCTTGCTCTAGCTCTTATGAGCCTTAACAAGCAGGTTAGTAATATTAGGCTCCTCTGACGCATCAAGGCGGTTGTGACTGCCGAGACGGGTCCGAGCCCGGTAAAGACCAGTTGCACGGGTCAGTAGACGGTATACGGATCCGCCACTGGTCTGCTGGACTTGGGCACAGTACAGTTCGGAGAACAGAAGCGGTATCCGTTGCTTGAGTTTCCCTATTAACTGTGGCCCAATAAACATCTTACCACTGTTCTTGTCCTCTGTGGCATCCTCATGGCAAAGCAGGACAAAGTGGCACTTGCAGGTCATTATGTCTTTGATGGCGTTCTCCATCGCACTCATCGCAGGCATGTAGTCCTGTTGGAAAGGAGGGCCTCCAGGCCTGCCAGCTTTCGAGCAGACAAGGTTCAGTGCGGCTGCGGCCCAGGTAGTCCCGGAGTCTATGACGAAGGTGCCAAGTTGGTCTAAGACTCCGAGCTTCTTCAGCCTCTTGTACTCTGTGACCCAGTTGGACCAAGCCGATGGTTTGCCAGGGTCCTCATCCTCGAAGCGAATGTCAGCGGTGATCTGAGAAGCATCATTGCGGAGTTCATCTCGAATGGAGACCATTCCACCTGGGTCGAAAGAGTGGATTAGAACTGGCTTCGGGCAAGTTGTAGCTAGGGTAGTCTTCCCGGTTCCGAAGTCGCCATAGATCAGAAAGCTGGCTAGAGTCTCACCCACCTCGTTATACATCGTTCGGAGTTTGCTAAGCTCCACCTCTATGCTTAATTGTTCTGCCACTATATCCTCCCTTCTTTGGGTTATTTGGTTAGCCTATCTATTGTATTGCTCCATCTAAATCCCAATCAGGACCATCTCCCACATCCGGCCCTGCCGCCTCAAACTCCTGTTTTGTAGGGGCTGGTAACTCTAGGTGCACATTAGCCTCTCGCTCAGTGGGATCCCAGAACTCTACCTTGAAGTCGAGTGGGACCTGTTCGAGATGCTGGAGTGGATTCACCCATGCCGCACAGTAGTCACGATAGGGACAGCCAAAGTACTTGGTGCAACTTTCGGGATTCTGCGGGAAAGCATAGAGAATCGGATCCGAATCGGTACAGGTTGTGAGCCGCTCGAACTCATAGTCGAGAAGGTTCATCAAATCTTTGACCATCCAGAACCAGTTCTGCATACTGGCTGGGGAGCGATAGACCGGGACTCGCTCGTACTGTGTTTTGGTTTTGTTAAAGATCACACCGTTGATCTGAACACCTTTAACTTCCTCTGGCGGATAGTAGCAGTAGAGGACATGGAGATAGGTACCGACCTGGAAGCTCATCTCCCATTGGTCACGCCACATCCTGCTGAGTTGTGAGCCTGTCTTGTGCTCACGGCTGATGATACCATCATCGAGCCGGAGGATAGAGTCTTGCCGGAAGTAGAGCTTCTTCTTCTCGGTGATCGGTACAGTTCCAGCAATCTCTGTGTAGAGAACCTCCTGTTGGTCGTGCTTGTATTCCTCACAATATCCGACCAAGGCTTCGAGCGCACGGCCGGGGGTTTTGGGAAAGTTAACCTCATCCATGTTCGCCGGGAAATGGTTGCGGTAATAGGTCTCAAGGCGCTGATACGCAAGCATCAGGCTCTCCTCACCGTAGCCAGTTTGAAGCAACTGCTCCATCGCTTCGTGCCAAGCGGAACCGAAGACCAGGTGGATGTTGGAGCCACTTGAATTCCAACCTAGCACATAGCGGAAGAAGTAAGCTCGACGACAGGCAGCGAATTCTTTTAGCTTGGTACTATCTGTGATCTGCCAGGTTGGATGAACTGGTACGGGATAGGTCATTTTGCTCTCTCCTCTCCGGTGTCTGGCTCCTGTATAGTGGTGACAATACCATCACGATGGGAGTATTCGGACTTCCTGTCCAGGTTATACTCTGTCCTAATCTTCTCCCATAGGATTCCCTGTTTGACAGCCACTTCCCTCTGAAGGTTAAAACATTGTCTAGTGGCCATCTGCATGATGTTCTCTATTGCCTTTGCTTCAGTGTTAAACTTCCTAAACTCCTCTACATACTCTGGTGCTATCTTGATAGTTTTGTCCTCAGCCATTATTCTTCCTCCCTTTATCTGTTCGGTAAATGTAAATTACTCCCTCTATGAATAGTGTTAGGAAGATTCCCAACACCCCTCCGGCTAACAGGATTACGAAAGTCAAATATGTATTTGTCCTGTGTAATATTATAATCCAAATAGTTCAGT
>Ga0075124_10000463_pt1 | contig 19080 bp, 20 predicted proteins | sample AntAceMetag02UKS_FD_69809 | JGI IMG/M metagenome (GOLD analysis project Ga0075124, IMG submission 69809) | Saline lake microbial communities from Ace Lake, Antarctica - Antarctic Ace Lake Metagenome 02UKS | ecosystem: Environmental > Aquatic > Non-marine Saline and Alkaline > Saline | place... | reverse complement strand
GCTTTGCATCTACCGACGGGTTTGGTTTTGGGGCAACAGGCGCAGGTAACAACCTTGATATGGCAGTAGATACTCAGGCTGACTTTACTGCAAGCATCTTTGGTTTCAGGGATAATGGCTTGCTCCTGACTCAGATTGGGAATGGTTTGTCAGATGCAGATTTGACTGATCTTCAGGTTATTGCTGACCGTATCAATGACACTGGTGTTGATGCTCAAGGCGCTGACAGTGGTGTCATTGTTGTGCAGGGTGTATCTCAGTCAGCGATCTACCTTTACACTGAAAATAATGGAGAAGATAACAATGTGGCTACCACTGAGTTGAAGATTCTCGGTATCGTAGACGCCAATGACCTTGGTGCTTCGGACCTTCAGTACGCGATTTCATAATACATTGTTTTGTACTGTTGTTTTATACCAAGAGCCGCTATACAGCGGCTCTTGGTATTTAAGCGTCGTAAAGTTGTTTTTATTAACAAACAAGATTTAATCAGAAATTATGGCAGAAAAGAAACCGGTCGTTACATGTAATGGTAAAAGTTATTTCAAGAACGATCTCTCTGATGAAGCTCGTAATCAGCTCCAGAATGTTCGCGCCACAGAGGCTGAAATCAAGCGTCTTCAGATGCAGGTTGCGATAGCGCAGACTGCCCGTAATGCTTATCAGATGGCGCTTGTTCAAGCGCTTGAGAAGAGCGGCGAATAAACGCGCGGGATGACGATGCTTGCTGAGAACGCGATTGAGGTGATTTGCCGAGGTCGCGTTTTTTTTGTTTTTATGGATAATGTGGATACTTGGCATGCTGATTGATTGTTTGTGTTGCTGGTTTTGATGAGGTTTAATTTATCGTATCTTAAAAATCGGGTATTATTATACCCTGAACAGGGAATGGTAACATGTTTCTGCGATTTGCCTGTATCAGAGAATATTTTTTCTGTATAAAGTCGTTATGCTAATTGTTTTGATTCGACGCAGATGAAGGAAAGCAAGACTTTACTGCTGGATGAGCTGAAGCGAAGCCTTGTGCCACGGGCTAAGGCTCTTCTTCCGTTCAGTCTGGTGATCATGGTGCTGACTCTGGCGCCAAGTTATTATATGCTTGAAGTGTACGACCGGGTAGTCAACAGCAGAAGTTATACGACTTTGTTTATGCTGACCGTACTTGTCATTGGTGCGTATATTGTTCTTGAAATGATCGATTACAGTCGCACACAGATTCTTCGTAAAGTAGCCCGCGATGTTGACAGATCGATTCGTGACAGCATTGTGCATGCCATGTTTACTGCTGAACTTGACGCTCTTCGGGGTACGGGTTCAAAGGCTCTTCGGGATCTTCGGACTCTATACACCCACCTCACATCAAAATCTCTCCTTGCGTTGATCGACGCTCCTTTTTCCCTCTTTATTCTTGTGCTTCTTTTTTTGATCAACCCTGTTGTTGGATGGTTTTCTGTTGGCGGTGCGCTGGTGATGGTGTTGCTTGGCGTAGCCAATGAAAAAAGTGTTCACAAGCCAATGAACGAGGCTTACCAGGCCATGGCAACGACACAGCAGTATGTTCAGGGAGTTATACGCAATGCTCAGGTGGTCGAAGCTATGGGAATGGTTGATGCAGTCCATGGCCGGTGGCACAAAGGGCACATAAAATTTATAGAGAGTCAGTCAGCTGCATCCTACGAGGCCAGCGGTTACTCCGCAGCATCACGAACTACACAGATGTTAGTAGGCTCACTTGTGTTGGGACTTGGAGCATGGTTTGTACTAAAGGGAGAACTTGGCGGAGCGTTGATGATTGTTGCATCGATTCTTGCCGGGAGGGTTATTGCGCCGCTGGTGCAGCTGATTGCTAACTGGAAGCAGATGACTTCGTTTGCTGATGCCTATAAGAGGCTGAATGGACTGATTGGGATGTACCCTCTGCCCCAGGAACGGATGTCACTGCCAGCCCCCGTTGGGCAGCTGAATGTTGAAGGTGTTGTTGCCGGTCCGCCTCAGAGCAGGCTGCAGGTGCTTAAAGGGGTAAGCTTTATGGCTAAACCCGGGACATCCATTGCCATAGCAGGTCCGTCGGCATCGGGAAAATCCACCCTTGCCAGAGTGATGACCGGCATCTGGCCAGCTTTTTCAGGCACTGTCAGGCTCGATGGCAGCGATATCTATACCTGGGATAAAAACGAACTTGGTCCATCTATCGGTTACCTTCCACAGGATGTGGAGCTGATTAATGGTACGGTTGCAGAGAATATTATGCGGTTCGGTTTATACGACGAAAGCAAAATTCATCAGGCAGCGGTGCTGACCGGATTGAACGAGATTATCGATACGCTTCCACATGGTTATGAAACACAGGTCGGTGATAACGGTGCGTTTCTCTCAGGCGGGCAGCGGCAGCGCATTGCGCTGACTCGGGCTGTGTACGGTATGCCGAAGTACCTTGTGCTTGACGAGCCGGATTCGAGTCTTGATGAAGCAGGCGATGCTGCGTTGTTGAATACCATTTTGAAACTGAAACAAGAGAAGGCGACCGTAGTGGTCATTACCCACCGTATGCGGCTTCTTGAAGCCATGGATTATCTCATGCTGCTTGTTGATGGGCGCATCCAGAAGTTCGGTCCTTCTCTTGATGTGCTCCGGGAGTTGCGCAATCCTGATAACAGTCCGAATCCGGTCAGGAAAGCTCCAGTACAAAGCGCAAAGGGGAGGCAACCATGAAGGTGTCAGACGCGATGAACGGTATGCTTGGAGGGGTCATTCGGGGTTTGCGCAGGGATATTGTTATTATCGGTGTGTTCAGCATGGTGGTCAATGTGTTGATGCTTACGCCGACTATATATATGCTGCAGCTCTATGACAGGGTGCTTTTCAGCCGAAACGAACTTACCCTGCTTGTTGTGACCCTACTGATGGTCGCTCTGTTTCTGGTGCTTGGAGGTGCGGAATTTCTGCGTTCCCGGCTTCTGGTTGATATCGGCAGAAAATTTGATCAGGAACTCAACTCTCGGGTCTTTCATGCCGCGTTTTCACGATACCTCAGGCAGGCGGGGACGAACCAGGGACAGCCGTTTTCTGATCTCTCGACCATTCGCCAGTTTATCAGCGGTAACGGGATGCTGGCATTTTTTGATATTCCCTGGACGCCGATCTATATCGGGGTGACATTTCTGTTGCATCCTATTCTGGGATGTCTGGCGTTGCTTTTTGCCGGTATTCAGCTTGTGCTGACCTATCTGGTTAACCGTTCACAATACCGGAGTATTGAGGTTGTAGCGTTGGCTGAAACTGAGAGCAGTGGGTATATTGAAGCCAAAATGCGCAATGTCGAAGCTGTGCATGTAATGGGTATGGTTCAACATCTGAAGGATCGCTGGTTCGGTCTTCATGATCGTTTTCTGAACAGTAATGAAGTGTCGGGCGAACGGCAGATCCGTTATGAGGCTTTGACCAAATTTTTCCGATATTCGATGCAGTCACTCACGCTTGGCGCAGGTGCACTGCTGGTTATTGATGGCAGCATGACGGTCGGCGGCATGATTGCCGGTAATGTACTGATGGCCAGGGCGCTGCAGCCGCTGGATCTGGTTATCGGGACATGGCGGCAGTTTGTGGAGGCAAAGGTGGCCGTCGGGCGTCTTGATACATTGCTTGCATCGTATCCTGAACGCGGTGAAGGTAAACCGGTTGAATCGCTGCGGGGGGATGTGAAGGTTTCATCGCTTTCCGCAAGTGCTCCTGAGCGTTCAGAGCCGATTCTTGACGATATTTCTATTGAGTTTAAGCCTGGTCAGATTATCGCTGTCATGGGGCCATCAGGGTCGGGGAAATCGACGCTTGCCCGATGCCTTGTGGGGATCTGGCCGGAGTATAGTGGTGAGGTTGCATTGGACGGTACGCCGATTGACAAGCTGAACAGGAGTCAGCTCGGTCCGTTTATCGGCTATGTTCCACAGGATATCGAACTGTTAGAAGGTTCTGTTGTTGAAAATATATCGCGGTTTAGGGAGATTGAGCCGGACAAGGTGATTGAGGCTGCCCGAAAGGCCGGTATTCATGAGATGATACTGCGTTTTCCGCAGGGGTATGATACCCAGATCGGTGTTGCCGGCAGCATGTTATCGGGGGGGCAGCGCCAGAGAGTTGCGCTCGCAAGGGCAATGTATGATGAGCCGTCACTTCTGGTGCTTGACGAACCCAATGCAAATCTTGATGACGCGGGTACTATGGCTTTGAACCAGGCCTTGCAAACCATGAAGGATGCGGGCTCGACCGTAGTGATTATCAGCCACAGGCCCAATATTCTCCAGATTTCGGATCGGGTGTTGATCATGAAAGGTGGTAGGATTGTGCGCGATGATGATAAAAAAAAGGCATTGGCGATCGAAAAAAAATCAATAGCCCCTCCTACAGTTTCGATCCGCTGAGTGGCGGTGTGTTCATAAATGATAATAACTGTTGTACATGAAGAAAGGATTTGGCTTCAAGAAGAAAACGGAACAGTCAGTCAATTCGGGAAGACACTCGTCAGATGTGAAATCCAACCCTGTGAGAATGGGTGTTATTGTCATGATTACCGGTTTTTTGGGTTTGGTGCTGTGGGTCGCATTGGCACCGCTCGATGAGGGGGTGCCGTGTGACGGGGTTGTATCGATAGCGACAAAATCCAAGGTTATCCAGCACTTGTATGGAGGCATTGTCAAGAATGTGTATGTCAGGGAAGGGCTACTTGTTCATGAGGGTGATTCGTTGATGTCACTTGACAAGTCCTCCGTGAATGCTGCATACGAAGAGGTGTCTCAGCATTATCTTGGTTTGAGAGCCTCAGAAAGTCGCCTGATTGCCGAGCAAAAGGGATTGGTTTCAATTGTGTTTCACAATGATCTTGTTTCGGCATCCGATAAGGCACTTGTCGGGTCGCTGATTGAAAACCAGAAACGGTTGTTTTCATCCCGTCAGGATCTCCGGCGGATATTGCAGAAGCAGCTTGACGGCATTCGTGATCTTGTCAAGGAAGGATATGCTCCGCTTGAGCAACAGTGGGAGCTTGAAAGAAGGCTTGCTGAAATGGATGCGTCAGTAGCATCCGATCTTGCAGGGATCAGGATGCAGGTTGATGCGTATGCAGAAAAGACGCAGGCGCTTGCAGAACAGCTGGAGCGCACTGAGATTCGCACGCCGGTCGATGGGCAGGTTATGGGCTTGAAGGTACAGTCTCCAGGGGCTGTTATCCGGCCAGGCGATGAGATTATGGAAATTGTGCCGTTGGAAAAGAATCTGCTGATCGAAGTAAAGATTGCTCCGCACCTTATTGACAGGATTTCGCCCGGTTTGTTCGCTGATGTACGGTTTTCCGCGTTTTCTCACTCCCCCCAGCTGGTTGTTAAAGGTGAGGTGGCATCTGTTTCACAGGATCTGCTGACCGATCCAAGGTTGAATCCCTATCAGCAGGGTTCATCGTACTATCTGGCCTTGATTTCGCTTACGCCTGAGGCTATGGAGAGGCTTGGCAATCGTCGTCTTCAGCCGGGTATGCCTGTCCAGGCCATTATCAAGACCGGTGAGCGCACTGTATTGACCTATATGCTGCATCCCCTGATAAAGAGAATGTCGGCGTCGATGAAGGAAGAGTAACAGTGCATAAGAGTTTTTTTGTTGTTACAGTGCGTTCTCGTATGGGTTACTAACTTATTAGAAAAGCTGGTTATTATGATGATGAGATTGGCGTTTATGTACGCTCTTGCTTTTATGCTGTTTTTCGTATCGCCTTTGCACGCACGAGCACTGAGTCTTTCAGAGGCTTGCGGCAAGGCTGTAGAGTATGATGCAAAATATCGAGCGGCTGAAGCTGATAATTTTGTGCAGAGAGAGGAAATCGCCAAAGCCCGTTCAAGTTTCAGGCCTAATCTGAGCATTAGTGCGGCACGCGGCAGGAGCGCCACGGAGAGCGTTTCGATGGTAACCGATGTCACCAATGATTTATTTTATAATACACAGAATTACAGTGTTGTGCTCAAGCAATCTGTTTTCAATCTGTCGAATTTTGCTTCATATAGCCAGGCAAAAGCAGTTGCATCGAAAAGTGATGCGCTTCTGCAAAGTGAGTATGCAAGTCTTATGGTCAGAACCCTTGATGCGTATATAAATGTATTGTACGCTGGTGACAATCTGGAGTTCAGTCGAGCGCATGTCGATGCTTCAAAGTTACAGCTTGAGCAGGCAAAACATCGGCTTGTATCGGGATATGGAACCATTACCGAAATCAGCGAAGCCCAGGCAAGCTATGATATGGCTCTTGCGGAAGGTTTGGAGTTTCATAATTACTTAGAGCTCAATCGCCGTGAACTTGAGAACATTGTCGGTATCTATAGTGATTCATTACAGGTGCTCGCGCCTGAAAAAATGGTGCTCGCCGTTCCTGAACCACATGATGTCGAGCAGTGGATAGCGATTGCTTATGAACGCAATCCCCTTAGAGAAGCTGCCGTTCAGGATGTTTCATATTATCGGAAAGAGATAGATAAGAACAGGGCATTACGGTATCCTGTTATAGACCTTATTGCATCAAAAGCATTTTCTGAGAGTGATAATAATTATTCGATAGGAACACAATATGACACCTATTCTGTCAGAGTACAGATGAGTATGTCTCTTTATTCGGGCGGAAATGTCAGTTCTTCGGTGCGGCAGGCTTCAGGACAGTTACGGGGTGCTTATGAGCAACTTTCTCTTAAGGAACGAATGGTTGCTTCTGATATTCGTAAATATTACGCAGGTATTGTAAGCAGTATTGCACAAATAAGGGCTTACGAGCAGGCGGTTAAGTCAAATGAAATTGCTTTGACAGGAACTATAAAAGGTTTCAGTTCGGGCTTTCGAAGCAATGTTGATGTACTCAATGCCCAGAAAAAATTATATGACAGCAAGCGCAATCTCTCCAAGTCTCGTTATATGTTTATTCTTAATAGAGTTAAATTGAAAGAGGCAGCGGGGTTGTTAACGAATACGGACATTGATGAAATCAGCGCCTGGATGAAGTAGTTCACTCGTTGTTCCGATATGAACGATAATGGGTATCTGTTGATGACTATGAAAAAGACAAAAACGAAATATCTTTCCGCCAATGTGTCGGGAAGCGGTAATCATGGAACTCTTCAATCGTGAGATTATCGGTTATTCTCTCAGCAGGAGTCTCTTGACCGAAACGACAGTTAACGCTGCTCTGGATATGGCGGTACTGCATCGGCAACCACCAAAGGGAGTCATTATGCATTCAGACCGAAGGGGTGCAGTATGCCCGGGAAAGGAAACTGCTATGATAACGCTGTCACGGAATCATTCTTCAAGACCATGAAATCCTATTGGATTCTATGGCAAGAGATTTCGGAACAAGGCAGACTTGCAGCGGAGCCTCTTTGAACTATATCCAGATCTTTTATAACCGAAAGCGAAGTTACTCTTTCTTGGGATATGTTTCCCCGGCAAAGTATCTACGCAACTATTAAGAAGCCAAAGCCTTCGGCTTCTTAATGTGTCCATTTTTTCCTTGCAACTCCAATGCGTGTCGCTACAGTTTTTACGGAGTGAGATGTTCTTGGTTCTTCCTTATTTCGCAGTGAAGAAGGTTTCGAGTTCGTAGCCTGCAAGGAATGCACGCATGTCGAGCGCTGCGAGCGCTGTTGTCCAAGGCTGGACGGCTTCAGCTTTCATTGCTACTGCTTTTTCTGCCGGGTGGAGCTTCACCATTGTCTGGAAGGCGAGCCATGAGGTCAGCACGCTGAAGCGGTGTTCGCGGAACCAGCGTTTGCCGTGGTGCTCTTCTACCAGCAGCATGCGGTGGAGGTGGCTGGTTCCTTTTTCAGATATTGTTTTCAGGGTGGCCATGAGGAGTTCCTCTTCTTCAGTGCCTTCGGACGGTTTCTTTTTATCCGCTGATTTGGCTGCCGGTAGAGGGGGCTCGGTTGTGAGCAGGCATGAGAGAATTTCGGGGAGTTCTTTGCCTTCTATGCTGCAGAGCGTTGTGGATTCGTAGAGGGCGCGGAGCGGTTCAACCATAAGCCAGTCGTCAAGCAGGTTTGTTGTGAGTTCTCCGGCAAGCCGGAGCATTTCTTGAACTGCGTCCAGCATTATCCAGTGAGTTGCAAGAGCGCTGAAGGTGGAGTCTTCGGTTTCGTTTATGCCGAGTGCTGCCTGAAGCCTTCCTGTGGGGGCCTCTTTTTTGAGGTTGGCTTCTATTTCTGCGGCAGCGAGGAAACGCAGGTGCGCGGTTTCACTGAGGCTTTTGGGGACGGCGAGCGGCTTTTCCATCAGGTCGCTGAACTTTACTGACAGGTCCTGGAGGAGCGTTTCGGCAGTTTTCTTGAAGGTTTCTCCAGCTGTTTTTTTGGCCTCGAGCTCCGGGATTGTGCGGAGCGCTTCGGTGACAAGCCTGTGAAGCGGTGAGAGGCTGATGGCAAGGACGGCCAGGTCTATTGACGGTGTGCCGGCTCCGTTGAGTTCCCGTGCAAGCTGCTCGTATGGCTTGAGCTTTGAGGAGCGGACCTCGCGGAAGTTGAGAAAGACATTGTACTTGTAGCCGTCGAGCGAGGCAAAGAGGCCATTCTCTCTGATGTCGCGGACGGAACGGATAAACTCAAGGCCGCTTGCATGGTCGCTGAACACAAGGTAGGCTCCGTCGTCATGGCTGAGTGTGAGGCCGTCGCCGAGGCAGCTCTGGCGGATTTCACCGTCCTGGAGGTAGCCGACCGAGGTTTTGATCCAGCCGGTGGCCTGTTCGAAGCTGTTGTTGTAAATGACCAGAGCTCGTTCATCACCAAGCTGGTTGGAGTAGGCGAAGATGTTTTGGTTGACCGACCCTTCCGGGGAGTAGACATCGTACAGGAAGAAGTTTTCCACTTCAGCAAAAAGCGGCCGCTTTTTCATGATGGGGAAAATCTCCTGGTAGTGGCGCCAGACGAGATGCTCGTCGGGGTGTTCGTCGTAATAGGCTTTTGCGTATTCCATGCCGTACTTTTCGGTAAACCCTTCTACCTGTCCGTGGCCGAACATTGGTAGGCCGGGGACGGTGAGCATGACTATGCAGACGCCGAAGTATTTGTCGCCCCTGCCGAATTGTTCAATGGCTGTGTCTTCGTCGGGGTTGTTCATGAAGTTGACATACCGCTTGAGAATCTGCGGATCGAACTCCAGGGTGTTCTTGATGAGGTAGCGGTAGCTGGCGTTGTCCTCTTTTTTGAGCATATGCATGAACGCGCTGTTGTAGACGCGGTGCATGCCGAGTGTGCGGACGAAGTAGCCTTCAAGCATCCAGAAGGCTTCGGCGAGCAACAGCGTGTCGGGGACTTCGGCGTGGATGCGGTCGACCACTTCACGCCAGAACTCTTCGGGAATGGCTGCGTCGAACTCGGCCATGCTCATGGCGTAGGCGGAGCGGGAGGGAACTGCGGCGCTTTGGCCGTGGAGCGGGAACCAGAGTCGCTGTATGTGGCGCTTGGCGAGCACCATGGCGGCGTCGAAGCGGATGATGGGAAACATCCTTGCTACATGGAGAATCTGCTGGATGACCCCTTCGCGAACTTCGGGGGAGAGAAAGTTGAGCTGGGCGGTGTCGTTCCACGGCATGTTGGTGCCGTCGTTGCCGTGGTATATGTAGCGGGTGTCGCCGTTCATGTGGTCGATCCGCTTGAAGGTGACGGCGGCGTCGGTCCGGTTCCAGTAGCCGTCCTCGAGCTGTATGGTGTAGCGCGGGTCGGGGCTGAGGTTCGGGCCGTTATAGGTGTAGTTGTAGTAGGGCGGCGTGCCGGAGGAGAGGAACCAGTCGGGGCGTTCGCGCACCAGTTCGGAGTCCATGCCGGTATGGTTTGGAACCATGTCGCTGGCAAGGCGCACTCCTCTCTGTGAGGCGCGGTGGCGGAGGTTCAGGTAGCCTTCGTATCCGCCGATGTCATCGGCTATGTCATATTTTTCAAGGGCGTAGGCTGAGGCTTTGGCTTCGGGGTTGCCCTGCATCTGCTTGATTTCGCGCGAGGCATGGCTGCGCTGCCAGAGGCCGATGAGCCAGAGGGCAGTGAAGCCCTGACCGGCAATGCGGTCGAGCTCTTCGTCGGGGATGTCCTGCAGGCGGTGGACTGGCCTGCCGTACATTTTGCCGAGCTGATCGAGCCAGACATAGGTGCTTTTGGCGAGCATGACCACTTCTGGCATCCATGTGGAGTCGCTGGAGTAGTTCGCCGGGCCGTCGCCGAGTGCGGCGTAGTCGGGTACGAATGCGTCCTTGTCGAAGAAGGCGCTGTCGTGACGGCCTTCCTGTTCACTGCTGATGCGCTGAAAGAAGAGGTATTTATCTTCGTCTTCAATAAGCTCTATGGCACCGGAAAGCATGGTCCAGAAGGGTGAGGCTTCAAGCATATCCGACCAGTTGAGCCGGATGTAGCGGAGCTGTTCAAGAATGGATTCAGGTGCGTGGCGTATGGGACGGGTGAGGAGGTCTGCCAAGTCTTCGTTGTCGGGGCCGACGGGGCCCATTGCATGCATGGATGATTGCAGGGTGAGTATCAGTTTCCGGTAAGCCTCTTCACGCATGAGCATGGAGTCACTGAGGAGTTCGGTGAACTGCTGGAGTGCGGGGTTCTGATTGTTGATCCATACCAGAAAAGACTCTTCAAGCAACTCATTGCGGGTTTCGTTCCGCTTCAGGGCTTCGAGGGGCTGTTCTGCTCCGGTGTATATTTTCAGGGTCGGAAATGTTGAAAGAAAGCGGGAGAGGTAGTCGGTGGAGCGGTCTTCTGAAAGCTCTTCTTCAAAACGGGAGTATGCCTTCTCGAGCATTTCGGGCTCTTTTCGGGCGATGGCTCGGGCCATGATGAAGTGTAAGAGCTCATGGAGCAATTTCATGCCGTGAAACTGTGCAGGGAGAACAGGTTTGGCTGTGCTGTTCTGTTTCTGCAGGAATGCATTGATGACGGCTGCCTGCTGTTCAGCTTTTTTCAGGCTTTCGGGGCCGGCCGATGGGAGAACAAGGAAGTCGGGGTCGGTCAGGTGAAAGAGCTGCCGCGCTTTGCGATTGACATAAAAGTGTTCCTTGTTCAAAGCTACGGGCGGGTTGTGCTTTATGGTCATAGTGTGTGTGCAATGGCGAATGGCATTGCCGTTGTTGATTGTTGGGTGGCTCAGTGCGGCATTTAGGGATTTTTCCGTAGGCTGTAAGGTACGGAATTTCTCTGAGATCCTGCGGGTGCAGAGCTAAATGAGTTGCTGGCGAGGGTGCTCGGGCAATGCCCTCAGTGTTGTTTTTCCTAATGCGAGGAGGGCTCTTTCGGGCTTGTTCTGAATTTGCCGTCAATGTAATGTTGGAGGTAGGAGACGCCAAGGTCTTTTGCGGAGCGTAGCAGCTCCATGCGTATGTCGCGAAAATCACTGTCTGGAGCGGCTTGAGGGAGGGGGAACGCAGTTTTTTCAGCGGTTGGCTGGACGGTCGGTTTATGGGCGAGGGTTCTGACTGCCTGCCCCGTGAGGATTCCGGTCAGGAAGAGTAGCGCGGTTGACTGAAGGGGATGCTTTTTGACAATCTCTTTGGGAGAGATTCCGGCTTCAATGTCGTGCTGAAGCTGATGGCCTCTCAGGCGTATCTGTTCTTCTTTTTCAGCAATGGTGTTCTGTAGTTCTTCCATGCGTTTCTGCACTTTCCTCATCGTGTCATTGTTTGTAGTCATAGAGGGAGAGAAGAATTTTTTGTATCAGGTTTTTGAGGAGCTGCGGCCTGAAACGGGTGAAAAAGGTGAATGTGGCTATGAATACCATGCTGACCATCAGGTAGCCGAGCCATATGTGGCCACTCAGTTCGCCTGCAAGAAGTGCCAGCGTGGTGACAAGGTATGCTGAGCCGGTAACAAGGACGATGGCGAGAATGAGCATGGCCGCAACAATGGCGATTTTTTCTGAAATCTCGATTTTCAGGATCTCTATCTTGGCATCAATAATTGTTTTGACATCATCCCATGTGGCCGATACGGTTTCGTCAATGAGATGGGGAATGCTCCTGCCTCCAGAGGGAGGGGTTCTGCCGTGTTCTTTTTTTGCCTCTCTTTTGTTCATGGTTCAGCGTTTTTTCCCGAACATCATCCCAAGAACCGCTCCTGCGCCGAGCGAGTAGAGCAGTGCTGGCAGGGGATGGTTGCGGATGTAGGTGCGGGTCTGTTCGGCCAAGTCAAGCAGGCTGTCGTATGAGTCGCTCTCCCGGAACCGCGCAAACGCGTCTGAAAGCGAGTCGCTGATTTCGCGTATCTGTTCGGGTATGCGGCCGTCAGCGGCAGGGGTCGGGTTATTGCTCTCTACCGGGTCTTTGGCTGCGGAATGAATGACGGGGACTTCCTGTTCCATGGGTGTCGGGTCTCAGTGTTGGTTTTTGTACGGCGGTAAAACTTTCCAGTAATATAGAAAAACTCTCTGGTCTTTTTATCGTTGGTGCACCTTCTTTATTGGAGCATGCGGCCTCCGTCCACTGTTATGACCTGTCCGGTGATGTAGTCGCTTTCCATGAGAAAGTGGAGGGTTTTGACGATGTCGAGCGGATTGCCGATGCGCTTGAGGGGAATTGCGGCGGCCATTGTGTCGGAGCTGTCCATATCTTTTTCGGGGTTGAGGGTGATGGTGCCGGGGGCAATGGCGTTGACCAGTATGGTTGGCGCGCAGTTTTTGGCGAAGACTTTTGTCAGGTGCACCACGCCGGCTTTTGAGACGGTGTAGGGGGCGAAGTTTTCCCAGACAAGGTCGGCGGAAATGTCGGCCATGGTGATGATTCGCGACACAAAGAGCTGAGGGCGCATGATTGCCGCCGCTTCTTGCATGGTGAAGAAGGTTCCTTTTAGGTTGGTGTCGACCAAGCTGTCCCACTCTTCTTCGGTTACTTCTCCAAGAGGGGTTCTGTAGAAGTTGGATGCGCTGGCAATCAGGAGGTCGAGGCGGTCAAAATGTTTTCGGAATTCGGCAAAGGCTGCTCGAATTTCCTTGGGTCTGGAGACATTGCAGCGGATCATGCGTGACTCGGGGCTGATCCACTGGATTGTTTCCAGCGTCTCCTGAGCGTGCTCGTGCGAGTTGTGCCAGGTGAAGAACACTGTGTACCCTTTTCCTGCTGCAGCGAGCGCCATTTCACTGCCAAGCCGACCTGAGGCTCCGGTCATGAAGCAGACTTTTCTGCCTGTTGTTGCTGACGGTGGGTTCATGTTCAGACTTGTTTTGTTCCTTAATCCATGGATAAGGTATCCAACCTTCAGCGAAAATAAAAAATTGCCGCTTTGCCCGGGTGCTTTCAGATAAGCCGGCGGAATGATGAGGCTTTGATGGCGGCAAAGACGGTTGCGCCGGCCTTTATCTGCATTTCATCGGCCGCTTTGCGGACAATTTCGGCTACAAGCTGGCTGTTGCCTGAACAGAGAACTATGCCGACGCGGTTGTCGGCGCTGAAGGTTTCTTTTACCCTGCACTCCAGGAGGTTGCGCGCGCTGATGGCTTCTGGGTGTTTCTGGAAGAGGATGATGTCGCGCGAGGAGAGCTCGAAGAGTGCTGATGAGCGGCTGTTTCCGTCGGAGATGAGCAGTTGCCCCTCCCCCCAGCGGTAGGCGAAGAGTCCTCCTTTGGAAGTGGCTCCGTCGAGCTCCAGGAGGTTTACATACCCTCGCTGGCTTCGGGCCATTGTTTTTCGGGCAAGCTGGTCGGGGGTTGTTTCCTGGCTGAGGCGGCCGCTTTGGAGTGTGAGGATGCGGTTCGTCATCAGCTGCATTTCCACGACGGAGTGGGAGATGAAGATGTAGGGAATCCCGAACTGTTCTGTGACGCTTTTCAGGTAGGGGATGATCTGGAACCGGAGCCCGTCGTCGAGTGCTGAGAGCGGTTCGTCCATGAGGAGTAGCCGGGGGCTGGCCAGCACCGCCCGGGCAAGGGCTACCCGCTGTTTTTCTCCGCCAGAGAGGTTACGGACCCCGCGCTCAAGAAGGCCTTCGAGCTTCAGAACGGTAATGAGTTCGTCGGGTGTGACTTTCCGGTGCTCGGTTCTGCAACGGCGATATCCGTAAAAGAGGTTCCGGGAGACTGAGATGTGCGGAAAAAGCGATGGCTTCTGGAAGACAAGTCCCACCCGTCGATGGCGGGGCCGGAGGTTGAGGGCGCGGCTGCTGCTGAAGATGCAGTCGTCGTCAAGGAAAATCTCTCCCTGGTCGGGTTGCAGATGGCCCGAGAGCATGTGGACGAGTGTGGATTTCCCGCTGCCTGATTCACCGAAAATGCCGATCCGCTTGTCGGTGATGTCGGCATTGATGCTGAAGTGAAAGTTTCCTAGCTGTTTTTCTGCTTCAATCCGGAGCCTCATGATTCCCCTCTTTTTTCAACTGTTCCGGTAAGGTATTCATGGATGAAGAGGACGACGACTGATATGGCGACGGAGACCAGGCAGAGCGAAAGTGCCATTTGGGTGCTTGAGGGGGAGCTGGCATAGTCGTATATGGCCAGCGGGATGGTTTGGGTGAGGCCGGGGATGTTGCCGGCCACAATGATGGTGGCTCCGAACTCGCCGAGGCTTCGGGCGAACATGAGGGATGATCCCGCCAGAATGCCTTTGAGCGAGAGCGGCAGAATGACGGTCAGGAGGGTGTCGAACCATGAGGAGCCGAGACTCTCTGCCGCCTGGATGAGCTGACGGTTGATGGAGTCCATGCCGAGCCGTATGGATCGGACCAGGAGCGGAAAGCCTACGGTTGCCGAGGCGATGACGGCGGCTTTCCAGGTGAAAATGAGCTCAATGCCCGCAGAATTGAGCAGTGAGCCGAGCCATCCGTGCCTTCCCAGCATCAGGAGCAGAAAGTAGCCGATAACGACAGGGGGAAGGGTGAGCGGGAGGTTGATGAAGACCTCAAGCAGGATTTTTCCCCTGAAGGTTTTGAACGACAGTAGCCACGCCACTGCAAACCCGAGGGGAAGGGAGAGCAGGGTGGCGGTGAGGGCAATCTGCAGGGAGAGCCTTATGGCGGTGATGTCTTCGGGGGCGAGCTGCATCAGTTTCCGGTTTCTTTTGTGACGAATCCGTAGGCGTTGAGAACTTTGTGTGCTTCCTGGTTTCTAAGGTAGTTCAGGAAGTCGCGGGCTTCAGGATTCAGGCTGCCTTTCAGGGTGAGGGCCATCGGGAAGATGATGGGAGTATGGAGGTTTCGGGATACTTCAAAGCGGATGGTTGCTTTTTTGGCGAGGAGGGCGTCGGTTCTGTAGACAAAGCCGCCGTCCACTTCGCCAAGTTCAGCATACATGAGGCATTCGCGTACATCCTTTGCCAGAATTATTTTGCCCTGCAGCTGCTTCTTCATGCCAGAACTCGTGATGGCCTGCATGGCATATTCACCTGCCGGAACGCTTTTGGGGCTGCCGATGGCGATGCGCTGCAGTTTCCCGAGGTCCTTCATTGACGAGACCCTGTGCTTGGTGGTGCCTGTAAAGACAATGGAGTTACGGGCGAAAGGCTTTCTCGATGTTGCATCGACAATCTTTTTCTCTATCAGAAACTCCATCCATTTGGTGTTTGCTGAAATGAAGATGTCGGCAGGGGCTCCGTTGAGAATCTGGCCGGCCAGAGCTCCAGACGGGCCAAAGTTTGGGGTGATGGTTGTGCCGGGATGGGACGAGTGATAGTTGCTAACAATGTCATTGACGGCGTCTTTCATGCCTGCACCGGCCGATATTCTTACCTCTCCGGCCACGAGTGTTGTGGCTGGGAGGATTGAGAGCATGAGGGCTGCAAGCAGGCAGCGGAATGAGTTGATGAGGCCGGGTTTCATTGTTGTGATGGCGTTTGGTTTACATCCGCTGCATTGCTGCGGCAATGTCTGAGGGTTTTCCGAAATAAACTGACGATAGAACAATAATGTCGATGCCTGTGGCGGCATAGGCTGCGGCGTTTTCTGGAGTGATTCCGCCGGCTGCTGATATTTTTATTCCGGGGGCAATGTCGCGTATGGCGTGCACCAATTCGGTGAGGCTTTCGGTGGAGAGTTTGTCGACCTGCACTACATCGGCACCAGCCGCTGCTACTTTCAGTGCCTCTTCGGGGCTGTCGGCCTCAACAAGAATTTTGTGTTCCGGCGCCTTTGCTTTCATGGCGGGGATGGTGTCGAGAAAGCTGTCGATGCCGCCCAGAAACTCGGTGTGCTGGCGGAAGACTAGAATAGATTCCGAAAGGCCGAGACGGTGCGGTGTTGCTCCTCCAGCCATAATTGCCTTGATGGCGATTTTTTTTGTTCCGGGAAAGGATTTTCTGGTGGTTGCAATGCTGACTGCAGGGTTGGCGCTTTGGGCGTTCCTCACAATTCCTGCGGTTCTGGTTGCGATGCCCGATGCATACTCAAGCATGTTCAGCGCTACCTTCCATGCCGTGTGCAGGGCGGCAGCGGGTCCTTCAGCCGACAGGAATATTGTTCCGGCTCCAACGGCCGTGCCGCTCGGGGTTGACTTGCTTACCCGGGCGCCGCAGCGCTCGAGAATGCGAGCAGCTTCTTCCGTACCGGAGAGAGTCGTCTCTTCACGGGTGGTGAAGGTAATTTGGCCCTGTGTGTCGCCAATGCCGAGCAGGGTGGTTGTCATGTCGCCATAGGGGGCATCTTCTTCAATGAATCGTTCTATGTCGGAGTCGGGGAGAAGGAAAGGGATCATTGTGTCAAGGTTTTTTTGTTGAACGGCGCTGTTCCGCAATGCGCTCTCATTAATGTAAGTGTCATCATGATAGATGATTTTTTTGTAAAAAGTAAGGCAAAAGGCATATTAGGCATTATTATTTTCTGCTCTTTGCGCTTTTTCTCTTCTTTGTGTGGTCGTTATGTTGTACGGAATATAGCGAACTGGTCTTTGTTCTGAAAAGTTTCTTTGCTGGTTTGTTCGTTTTATTTGTTCATTTTACTGTCTCATCGTATATTTACGATTAACTAAAACGAGAGCGAAGGATGCAGAGAACGCAGTCGGCAGTGCGGTACAGTAAGGAAGAGGAGGCTTTGGCCAGAATTGCCAAGGCGCTCAGCCATCCGGTGCGTATCAGGATTCTTCAGCTTCTTCTTTCAGATTCGTGCTGTTTTACGGGTCAATTGACCGATTTCATTCCTATGGCTCAGTCGACCGTATCGCAGCATCTGAAGGTTCTGCTTGAGTCAGGCCTCATTCAGGGTGAAATCAATCCGCCAAAGGTTCGTTACTGTATCAATCGGGAAAATTGGGCGAAGGCGGAAGGTGTGCTGAAGGATTTTTTCATTTCACCCTCCTCTGGTCAGTGTGAATGTAGTTGATTGCTGGTTTTTTTAATAATCGTTTATTTGCGATAAACAAAAAGGAGAAGAGGTATGATTCGGGTTAAAATACTTGGAACGGGATGTGCAAAGTGCGCTCAGCTTGCTGAAGCGGTGCATGCAGTGATTGTTGCTGATGGAATTGCTGCAGAGGTTGAAAAGGTGCAGGACATGCAGGAGATCATTTCCTATAATGTGCTTTCAACTCCAGCACTTGTGGTAGATGGCGAGGTCCGTTCGGCAGGACGCGTGCCTTCTTCTGAAGAAATCCGTTCGCTGCTTGCTTCCCAAAAGCGGGGTTGCTGTTGCAAGGGTTCTTCAGGGGCATCGGGTTCGTCCTGTTGCTGAGGGGGGAATGAAGATGACTCAGTCAATGCGATGGTGGGGCGGGTTTCTTATGGCGGCGTTGTTGTGGGTGTTTCTTTACGGTCAGCTTGAAAGCTTTGCTGAAGTTCTTGTTGCTGCTGTAGGGCTTTCGCACGCACTCCCGTTTGGTGAGGCGCTCTATTTTTTCATCTACGAGGTCCCCAAGGTGCTGATGCTTCTCACGGCAGTTGTGTTTGTGATGGGAGTGGTGCATACCTTTGTGTCGCCTGAGCGGACGAGAGCCATGCTCTCAGGACGCAGGAGAGGGGAGGGCAATATGCTTGCCGCAACACTGGGTATCGTTACCCCGTTCTGCTCCTGTTCTGCGGTCCCCCTGTTTATAGGGTTTCTTCAGGCGGGCGTGCCGCTCGGGGTAACATTTTCGTTTCTCATTTCTGCACCGATGGTCAATGAGGTGGCTCTTGCCCTCCTGTTTGGAATGTTCGGCTGGAAGGTTGCACTGCTCTATATGCTTATGGGGCTTTTAGTTGCGATTATTGCTGGCATGGTGATAGGCCGGCTGAACATGGAAAACCATCTTGAGGAGTGGGTGCAGAAACTGCAGGGCAGCACCGGGCCCGGCAACGCTGTTCCCGATGCAATGGAGTGGCCCGGACGAATGCGTGAAGGGCTGGGGCATGTGAGGGAGATTGTGGGGCGGGTGTGGGTGTACATTGTTCTGGGCGTTGGTCTCGGTGCGGGCATCCACGGCTATGTGCCCGAGAACTTCATGGCTTCTCTCATGGGCAACAGCGTCTGGTGGTCGGTTCCGGCTGCAGTTCTCATTGGAGTTCCCATGTATTCAAATGCTGCGGGAATCATTCCTGTTGTGCAGGCCCTGCTTGGCAAGGGGGCGGCTCTTGGTACCGTGATGGCTTTCATGATGAGCGTGATTGCCCTGTCGGCTCCTGAAATGATCATTCTCCGCAAGGTGCTTCGACCACGCCTGATTGCTGTGTTTGCGGGGGTGGTGGCTTCAGGAATCATGCTTGTGGGCTTTGTGTTCAACCTTTTGTTATGACTTCCTTTTGGCGTTTTCAACCAATAATGACATTGATGCCATGAATACTTCAGTGCTTGTGCTCTGCACGGGAAATTCCTGCCGAAGCCAGATGGCTGAGGGGTTTCTCCATTCGTTCGATCCGGCGCTTGAAGTGTTTTCGGCCGGTACCGAGCCTTCAGGAGTAGTGCATCCGCTGGCGGTAAAGGTGATGGCGGAGGATGGGATTGACATTAGTGCCAACAGTCCCAAAAGTGTTGACCTGTTTCTTGGTCGTCCATTTGACTGGGTAGTGACGGTCTGCGACGGGGCGAAAGAGTCCCCGCGATTGTGAATTGATGTCGTGAAACACAAGGTTTTAATAAGCTATATTTTGATGATGAGAGGAGGGCTGGTGGCAGGCAGTGG
>Ga0075124_10000457_pt1 | contig 19171 bp, 16 predicted proteins | sample AntAceMetag02UKS_FD_69809 | JGI IMG/M metagenome (GOLD analysis project Ga0075124, IMG submission 69809) | Saline lake microbial communities from Ace Lake, Antarctica - Antarctic Ace Lake Metagenome 02UKS | ecosystem: Environmental > Aquatic > Non-marine Saline and Alkaline > Saline | place... | reverse complement strand
TGTCCCCTGCTGCCTTTTCCAGACTAATCAGCTCTCTGGCTGCGCTGTTCCTCTTCTCTTCGAGGGAGGTCAGGAGGATCTTCATCGCCACCGATTCCTCCTCCTTTTTCGTGAGCCTCTCTTTTACATCGTCCCACGTTTCCTGAAGGGCGCTGATATTGCTGCTGTCATTCGCCAATTCTTGTTCATGAGAGGCGAGCTCTTCCCTTATAATCCTGATCCTCTCCAGGGCTTCAGTTTCCTCGGATTCAAGGTTTTCCTTGTTGAATGTAAGGACGGTAATGCGCTCGCCGATCCATTTAATCTCTCCTTCCAGTCTTTCAACATCTTTTCCCTTGCCGTTAATAATCAGTTCCGATTCGTGGATTTTTGCCCGCAGCTCCGATATCTGATTGTCCAATTGAGAGATAATTAAGCCCGTTTCGTTTTCTTCTTCCTTTTTACGGGTCAGGCCCGAGTTCAGCTTTTTAATTTCTTTTTCCAACTCGGCGATTTCTCTCTTGGTGCGAAGAAGAGAACTTCCTCCGTTTACCTCGCTTCCCCCCGTCAGGATTCCATTGGGGTTTATTATGTCTCCCTCGGGTGTTACGTACGTTCCCGCAAAACCATTTCTTCTCCACATCTGCATTCCTGTAGTGAGATTTGGCGTGAGGAGAACGTCTCGCAAGAGGTATTCTATAACATCCCTGTAACTCTCCTCGGCGGCTTGAACATGATCGATAAGCCTCACAGACTCCTTGAGATATTCGGGAAGCTCCGAATTGGCCTTTGTGCTCCTCATTTCCAGCGGGATGAAACTGCTCCTCCCCGATAAACTGTTCTTGAGATAATCGATGGCCTTTATGCCGTCTTTCTGACTTTTTACGATAATATACTGCAGCTTTTCTCCCAGGGCCGCCTCGACGGCAACCTCATATTCCCTGGGGACGTCGATATGGTCGGCGACCATCCCGAAGATTTCTCCTCTTGGAAAATCGGATTTGCTTTTCGCTTGCAGTATGGAACGTGTCCCTTCGTTGCACCACTCGTGATTGTCCTTAAGGTCTTTCAGGGTGATAAGGCGAGATGACTTGACCCCTGTTTTTTCTTTGAGCCCTTCTATAATTTTTTCTATATCTGCAATGGTCAACTTTGCCGATTCACGGTCACTGATCGCCGATTGCTCCCTTTCCTTGAGCACCCTTTTGTACTCCTCATCGGCAGAAATCTCTGATTTCAGGGTACCCAGACGATCCTTCAGTAATTCAAGATTCTGATTATTTTCTCTGATCTCGGCGCCTTCCGACGCTGTCTTCTTTCTGATGTCCTCGATGCTCTTTTCGAGGGATAAAATGATATTTTTCAGCCGGGCACTTTCTGCAATGATGTCGATGTGGCGTGTTTTTTCCTCCTCGACTTCTTTACTCACCCTTTCTTCCCTTTTCCTGAGAAGGTCAACTTCACCTTGCATCTCATTGATGGCGTCTCTGGTCTTGGAAATATTTTCTTCCAATTCAAGGAGCTGGGCCTTTAGAGATTCCGTTTCTTCGCCTGCTTCCGCCTTTTTTTCTTGCAGGTTTTCGATCTCTTCGAGACATTCCGTCTTTTTGAGCTCCAGGTCTTCGATCATCTTCTTGGAAAACTTGATTTCCTGTTCTTTTACGGTTATTTGGCTTTTTATAGTAAAGAAGTGTTCCTGGAGGGAGGAAAAGGTGCTTTCTCCTTCAACGAGCCTCGCCTTTGCCTCCTCGATTTGAGATTCAAACCCCTTCAGGTCTGTCTCCGTTATGGTTGTTCTTTCCTGTAAGGAGTTTCTGGAGACATTCAGGGCTGCTATCGTTTCGCTTGATTCTGAGGAGGCTTGCAGTGCCAACGTGAGCTTTGTTTCTTTGATACCCTTTCTCAGGTCCTTGTATCTTTCGGCCTTCTTTGCCTGCCTCGATATGGAATTCATATGGCTTTTCACTTCCCTCGTGATATCGTTCAGACGTGTGATGTTCTGCCTTGTTGATTCCATCTTTCGAAGGGCCGATTCTTTTCTCGTCTTGTATTTTATGATCCCTGCCGCTTCCTCGATAAACTGCCTTCGCTCTTCGGGTTTCGCCTCAACCAGTTTGGAGATCCGTTCCTGCTCAACAATCGAATACGTTCGTGTGCCCACACCTGCGTCCATGAAAAATTCCCTTACATCGAGCAGGCGGCAGGGTATTTTATTTATGGAGTATTCATTTTCACCTTCCCGGTAGATCCTCCGAGAGATCTTGATTTCCGAGTAATGTGCGTATTTTTCGGGAATATTATGCCCGTCATTTTCGAGGGTCAGTGACACTTCGGACATGCCAAGGGCGTGAGTGCCGTCACTTCCGTTAAATATGACGTCATCCATCTTTTTCCCGCGAAGCACGGTAACCCTCTGCTCGCCCATGACCCAGCGGATTGCATCAACGATGTTGCTCTTTCCGCACCCATTGGGCCCCACAATAGTGGTTATCCCATCGGACAGGTCGATCAGGATCTTGTCTTTGAAGGATTTGAATCCGAGTATTTCAAGTTTCTTGAGTTTCATACAACAAGTACCGCAGTGAACCGAATAGTAAGCACACTCAAAATCAGAAGTTTACACTGCCAGCCGGCGATTTCCCGCAACCGCACTGCGGGGCCCCTCAATATGTTTAAAAAATATCGAAAATTACTGCGCCAAATCTATCAGAAGATTTTGCACTTGTAAAGGAAAAACACAACAGAATGTGTCTCCAAAAATACGGGCACAATATGTTGTGTTTTGTCCCGTCGGCGGGATGCCGGTAGGGGGATATTCAGATTAATGAAGTGGCATGAAGAGGATGGATTTGTATGAAAATGTTATAGGGGGCTTTTTGCAAAGCCCCCTATAACCATCAGTAATTGTAGGTTAATTAGCTTAATTATTAAAAACTGAACCCTTCGGGAAGTTCTTTCTCCGCCGTTCCATCCGGTACCCACGAAAGATCGAGAATCGTGGAGGTCGGATTCAGCGTCTGAAATATCGGTACGACCCGCATACCGATTTCGGGCTCGCCAACCGAAAGATACCCCATGAGAATGGTGTCGACGCCGTCAAATTCAACGTTGATAAATTTAATCGGTGTGTTGAGGATATTGAAGGCACCAGACCGTTCGCAGACCATAAAGGTATGGATTTTTGCGGTCTTTTTGGCAAGATCGGTCATATCGATGACCGTACATTTTCTCAGGCAGTCCATGCAATAGGTCCTGAAGGGCTGGTAGATCGTTCCATGGCCCTCACATTCGGAATTATCGCATCTCGTTGCCATGAGTTTTCCCTTGCTGAGTGACTCGAAGAAGACGGCCTCACCCCCATAGGAGTGAATGTATGTCAAATCGCGAGGATTCGTGACGCCCAGGAGCTTCCATCCGTCATCGGCATCGCGAATGGGTTGATTGGGTGTTAAGTGGTGAAAATCTCCCTTAATCTTGTACTGTTTATTCTTTGAATATACCTGTCCGAACATACTCATAGTTCATTTCCTCCTTTCAGGCGTCCTCTTTTAAAAGATGGTCGGGATCCATCAGGATTGTTGCTGTGACGTGGGAGCCGACTCCCGCGTGACTGATTGTCAGTCCCCTCTTGGCATCTTTGACCTGAAGGTCGGTCCAATCTGCCGGCTTTTCCCTGTCGAATTTTTTCCAGAGGTTATCGTCACCATGGATTTCGCCCCAGCGGTTCCAGATGTGTGTAGCGATTTCAAAGACCTGCATAATGCCCGTTGCACCCACAGCATGCATACATCCGATAAGTCCACCCGATAAGTTGGATGGAAGTCTTCCCGGTTCGCCGGTATGCGGATTGGTATGATAGCAGTCACCGGACTCGACAAAGTCTCTTCCTTCGCCGTAAGGCCTCAATCCGATGTCTTCATAGGTCTGGACGTCGCTGATGGTGAATGCGTCATGCAATTCGATGACGTCGAGATCTTCCATCGGATCGGTAATGCCGCACATGCGATAGCCGTACCAGGCTGCCATTCGTGCCGCGAGAAATCCGGTGAATCCAGGATAGCGTTCACCGCCGGGGAATCGCTCACCAAGATCCTTATACTGATCGGCCGTTTCGTTCGGCAGCAGAGGAATCTCCATGTCCCGTCTGTCGGCGGGTCTCAGTGTGTGTGATCCCGCCGATACCCAGATCCGCAGCGGTTTGTTCTTGGTGTTTTTCGTGAGTTCCATGGCTGTCTTCTCATCGCAGACAATTACGCAGGCTGCGCCGACGCTCATGAGACAGCAGTCGAGGACCCGAAGGGGATGGGCCACTACCGGCGAATTAAGGACATCCTCAACGGTAATGTCCATGGCTCCATGGGCATAGGGGTTAAACCGCGCATAACCGCGGTGTTTTACGGCTATTTCTGCAAGTGTTTTTCTGAATGAATCTTCCTCTTTTCCGAAGACCTTCCAGTACTTCTGAGCCATCACGGCATAGTATCCCGTGTAGATATGCCCCAGCGGGCTTTCCCAGTCTTTGTCGGCGGCACAGGAAATGAGGAAGTTACCTTCATCGGTGGGCACCTCATCCATTCGCTCCCATCCCATGGCCAGTGTACAATCGGAATAACCCGATGCAACTGCTTTCATAGCCTCCCAGATTGTCGATCCCCCCGTTGCACCCCCGGTTTTCACGCCGATGGTTCCGAGCGGATCAAGGCCGAGACGGTCATGGATGACCGCTTCGCCAAGCAGCTGATCACCGAAATGGTCGGCAAAGTGACCATAGTAGCAGGTGTGAATGTACTTTTTCAGTTCTGCTGGTGTTTTGTCGATGAGCTCTGCGGCCTGTGTCAATGCCTCAACGCAGAGATCCTCCGTACGTTTGTCGGGAAAGGCCCGATCGAATTTCGATTGCCCAGCTGTCACCAGATAGACTGGTCGTGCCAGCTTGGGAACCTTCAGTTGCTGCTCACTAAATGTAATCATTCGTCCACTCCTTTCATGTATTTAAGCTGTCTGTCTGTTGTCCGGTGGTTATCAGAAGGTGCCTACCCACAGAACCACAGCTAATCCCCCCGATCTGTTCGCGATGATTTCCCGCTGCTGGATGGACCAGTAATGCACGGAATCACCTTCATCAAGATTTATCACCTCCCCACCATGAGAGAGCTCGACCGCTCCTTTCAGGACGCAGAGCACCTCCTGGGTATTTTTCACATTCTTTCGTGCGGGAATGCCAGTTCCCGGCTCGATTGCGATCACCGAGCTGTCTATTACCCGTCTGCTTTCGGGCGAAAAAAAACGGCGCGTTATAAATCCCGAAGCGGGAAACTCCACATCCTGCCAATCGGTCTGCCGAATTATGACAATCTTCTCCTGCTTTTCAGCTTCCTTCAGTACATCTCCCGCCCTTATCCCGATGGCATTGCAGATATTAACCAGTGTGTCCACAGAAGGCGAATTGACATCATTTTCCACCTGTGAAAGGAAACCTTCCGAGATGCCGGCCTTTTCGGATACCGTTTTCAATGTGAGCTTTCTCTTCTTTCTCCTGTCTCGTAATATTGATCCTAAATTCATAACCTTATCATTCCCTCAAAATAGTTAATATTATGTATAAGTAAAAATATATCATTACATAATATTTGATGTCAATTAATTATTGACAATTAGGTCAATATTTGATGATATAAAATTGAAGGGATGCTTCCGGTCTGCTGCTGGGTGGCAGTCCAGACCGTTGGTGTTACCGACTTGATTTTATGATTGTTACGGGGGAAGAGCAATGATCATGGCCTTGTGACGGCTGTGGTCGTCTTGGAAAACATCAAAAAGGAGTGGAACATGATAGAGTTGACGGAAGAAGAACGAATGCTGGCGGAGACCATGTATAAGTGGGCGGTTAATGAGATCGCTCCGCTCCAGGAAAAGATTGATGATGATGACTGGCTTCCCGATGATTTCTTCAAAAAACTCGGTGAGCTGGGTATGCTGGGAATCACCATAGACGAAGAATACGGTGGTGCAGGGCAGGGTATCATGATGCAGGTGCTTGCCGTTGAACAGCTGAGCAGGATATCGCCCGCCCTCGGTATGACCTATGGTGCCCATTCAAATCTCTGTGCTAATAATATTAACAAAAACGGTAATGAAAAGCAGAAGAGCAAATATCTTCCGCCCATGTGCAGGGGCGAGCATATCGGCGCGCTCTGTCTTACCGAGCCGAATGCCGGTTCTGATGCCCTGGGAGGTATGAGAACGGTGGCGAAGAAGAAGGGTAATGTGTATGTCCTCAACGGTTCAAAGATGTTTATTACGAACGGGGCTATTGCCGACACGCTGCTTGTCTATGCGAAGACAGCCCCGGAGCTTGGTCCACACGGGATCAGCGCGTTTATTGTAGAGGCCGACACGCCGGGTGTCACGGTGTCAAAAAAATTGAAGAAATGCGGAATGAGAGGCTCACCAACCTGTGAGCTCAGTTTCGAAGACGTGGAAGTGCCCGCCGAAAATCTGCTTCTCGAGGAAAACAGGGGTGTCGCTGCGGTTACATCCGGCCTTGCATACGAGCGTATAGTCTTGGCGGGAGGATCTCTCGGAATTGCGGAGCAGGGTCTTGAATATTCCATTCAATATTCCAAGGAGCGGGAGCAGTTCGGAAGGCCGATCATGGATTTTCAGATGATTCAGCAGAAGCTTGCCGATATGTACTGTCTCGTCGAGGCATCACGGGGGCTCGTTTACAGAGCCGCGCGGTTTGCCGACGGGCCTCTAGGGAAAAGGGGAGGAAAGGGGACAGAACTCGATAAGCTGGCCGCTGCTGCAATCCTCTTTGCCGCCGAGTCCTCAACAAAGATTTGCAGCGATGGGGTTCAGATCCATGGAGGATACGGGTACTGCCTCGAGTATCCTATCCAGAAGCTCTGGAGGGACGCGAAGCTCTATGAGATAGGGGCAGGCACCTCGGAGATACGGCGTATAATAATTGCAAGAGAGCTTCTTCGTTAGAGAAATATGTTCACTCGAGAAAAAGAGATACTCTTTAGGGGGTGTTCAAAAAAGGTGAAGTGTTTAAAAGAAAGGGTGGAGCCCCGTTTTTCGTAACAGGGCTCCACATATAGTTTGCAGTGGTTTAGATTCCTTTGCCGTTTCCGTTTTTCCATTCAAGGTATTTTGAAATCGAGTATATGCAGTCCTGCACATTTGAAAACACCGGGAGTCCTGCACTCCGGAAGGCATTATACATGGAAATCCGGCTTTGCTCCATATCGAGATTGTCCTGAGAATATCGAGACAGGACAGGTATCACCGGTTTTTTCATTTTCTTTGCTGATTCTATTATGATTCCGGGGCCGGTCTCTATCTGGTCCTTCTGAAAGGTGCTGATAAAATCGACGGAGAAAAAGGGGATAATGACATCGATACCGTCATCCTGGTCCATTGCCTCAATGGTGTGGGACATTATCTTGAAATCAAAGCCGAACATTCCAAGGTCAACGGGATTTGAGGTTGAGGTATTGACATCGCTGATCTTCTTGCTGATCATCTCCTGCGTTTTTTTCTGCAATTCGGGGAGCTCCAGTCCTCCGAGGGATGCAAGGTCGGTAAAGGTGACGGCTGCGCCGCCGCCCGCGGCAAGAAAGCCTGCCCTCGGACCCCGTGGCGTTTTCTCTCCCGTTGCCAGCATTGCAAGGTTGATCAGCTGCTCGAAAGTTTCGACGATAATCGCACCGTACTGTCGCATCGCCGAATCCCAGATGATAAAGTTGCTTGCCATGGCTCCCGTATGACTTGCGGCGGCTTTCGCACCCACTTCGGTCATGCCGCCCTTCAAGAGCAGGACCGGCTTGGCCTTTGTGGTCTGTTTCAGGACATCGAGAAATGCTCTCGGTTCCTTGAGATCCTCGATGTATCCTGCGATAACTCGTACCTTTTCGTCCTTTGCAAAGTATTCGAGATAGTCTTCAGCCCGTATGTCGATCTGATTGCCGTAGGAGACCACCTTGTTAAGCCCGATGCGGTTCGATATTGCGGAACGTACGAAATTGGTTGTTACACCTCCCGACTGGCCGAAGAAGGCGACATCCATGGAGGTGTCGTCCTGAACACTGAAGCCGAAACTTACTCCTGCCTCGGGACAATATATGCCGATGCAGTTGGGCCCCACGATTCTGATTCCGTTTTTGCGAGCGATCTCGAGGAGTTCTTTTTCGAGATCACGATTTCCGGCCTCGCTGAAACCGGCGGTGAAAAAGTGTATAAATTTTATCTTCCTCCGGGCAGCTGCCTCCATGACATTGAGGGATTCACGAACCGGTGTCGTCACAATAGCAAGGTCGATTCCCTCGGGCAGCTCGTCAATGGAGGAATAGAACTTTACTCCGTCGATTTCATCGTATTTAGGATTTACGGGGTAGAGATCCCCCTTATATCCAATAACTTTCAGTATGTGATAGTAGGGTAACTTCCCGCCGCCCAGTTTTGCTGAAGCACCGATCACGGCAATACTTTTCGGGTAAAACAGCTTGTTCAGATCCACAACAATTCTCCCTTCGCGCGCTGGTGGCATTCATCTATTACTAATGGGTTCTATAGTCAACAAAAAATGTGGCGATGGCAGAGAACGGTGGTGTGTAAAATTCGCTGTTGACAAAATACAGTTTTCCTTTCATATACAGCGTGCAACCTTGGGCCATGCTTTTTTACAAAAGATGTCGTGTCGAGTAATGATCATAAATTGAGAAGCGAGCTCATTCCCCGCTGCTTGCGGTGGGAGAGCGAGAATATAAAATAAACATTTTCCTTAACAATCGGAGACTCCCCACAACTTGTTGCGGGGAGTCTCCGATTGTTTGAAAAAGTTGCTTGCACTGTGAGGGAAAAACCCTTAAAGATAGGCAGTTCTTGAGGAGAGATATTGTATGACATGTGTAGAGCGGGCACCTGCGGACGCCCATGATTTAGAGAAAATATTTAACCCGAAGCGCGTGGCAATTGTCGGTGTTTCATCAAATGGAATGGGATTCGGAGCGGGTATTCTCAGTTCACTCCTGGCGATCGGATTTGAAGGTAAAATATACCCTGTCAATCCAAAGGGAGGAGAGTTTCTTGGCCTGAGAATATACAGCGAGGTCTCTGAAATACCAGGCGAGATCGATTTCGCGATTATTTCCATTCCAGCCCAAAATGTCCCTGCTGCGCTCGATGCGTGCAGAAAAAAGGGTGCGGCGGGTGCAGAGATACTCTCGGCCGGGTTCAGAGAAACGGCTACTCCCGAGGGAATAGCCCTGGAGGAGGAGATACTTGAAGAGGCCAGAAAGGGTATTCGAGTAATCGGTCCCAATTGTTTCGGTATATATTCTCCCAAGAGCGGCCTGACGCTGTTGCCGGGTCCTGATCTTTCGAGAGAAAGCGGCGAGGTGGCCTTTCTTTCCCAGAGCGGGGGAATGGCGATAGACTTCGGCCAGATGGGAAAGTGGATGGGTGTCAGATTCAGCAAGGTGGTAAGTTTCGGGAATGGTGTGGATCTGAGAGAGAGCGAGCTTCTGGATTTTCTCGGAGATGATCCGGAGACCGGCGTTATTACCATGTACGTTGAGGGTGTGGAGAAAGGCAGCGACTTCTTCGGTGTCCTCAGGAAGGTTGCCGAAGAAAAACCTGTTATCGTTTACAAGGGTGGGCTCTCCGATGCGGGAAGCAAGGCCGTTGAGAGTCACACCGCTTCCATGGGGGGGAGCGAAAGAATATGGGGCTCTGCCCTCCGTCAGTGCAATGCCGCTCAGGTTCATGGTCTCGAAGAAATGGCCGAGGCAAGCCTTATCTTTTCCCTGCTTCCCCCGAGGTCATACGAAGGGATCTCGGTCGTTGGAGGCGGCGGTGCTCTCGGTGTGGCTGCCTGTGATGCCGCGGAGACATATGGACTAAAACTGCCTATCCTAGATAAGAAAATAAGTGACAGGATTATGTCAATTCTTCCAAAGCCGGGATCGAGCGCTTTCAATCCGGTCGATGTCGCAAACCCTCTCGTTCCGCCTCAGATATTAAAAGACACCCTTTTGCTCGCGGCAGAGGACGATAAGATTGACCTGCAGATACTCATACAACTTCTCTACCATTACAAATCCCTTGCCATGGCTCTGGGAGTAGACTCCGTGAGGGATGTTACCCCCTATCGGGAACTTGCCGATTCGGTTGAAGAGGTGGTAGATAAGACGGGAAAACCCGTCATTATTGTACTTCCCAATAATAAGCGGGAGCTTCAGTGCATGGATTTGGAGGAAATGATACGCGATGCCAGGGATATTTTCCTGAAAAAGAAGATCCCGGTTTTTGACGATCTTTTTGATGCACTGAGAGCCATACATCATGTTTCGAAATACTACGCAATAAAGCAAAGGAGATGAAAGGAGCTATGAATATTATTGAAGAAGCTGTGAAGCGGGGGGCAAAGACCTTATCCGAGCATGAATCAAAATTGTTTCTGGCAGAACACGGAATCGCCGTAACGCGGGAAGTTGTTGTAAGCACAGAAGAAAATGCTGTACTGGCGGCGGAGGATATAGGATACCCTGTGGTGCTCAAGGGCTCCGGGGAGGCATTGAGTCACAAGACAGAGATGAATCTGATTGCAATAGACATGCGAAGTGAAGCTGAAGTGAGGGAGGCGTTTCAACGATTGACCTCAAATCCCGAAGTTACCGTTGAAGAAGTTCTGGTGCAACAAATGGTAAAGGGAGATCGCGAACTCGTGATTGGTCTGACCCGTGACGATCAGTTCGGTCCCTGTGTTATGTTTGGACTGGGTGGAATCTTTACGGAAATCCTTGAGGATATCTCATTTCGCGTTGCCCCCCTGCGTAGAGTCGATGCCATGGAGATGATGGATGACATACGGGGGAAAAAGATTCTCGATGCCGTAAGGGGCAAAGCCTCGGTGGATCGGGAAGTACTCGCCGATATACTCGTCTCGCTCGGGCAGATCGGACTCGACTATGAAAAGATCCGGGAGATCGACATAAATCCCCTCAAGATACTGGATGGGAAACCGATAGCCGTTGATGCCCTTGTGGTGATCGATAACGAGTGAGATCGCGCGACGTTACAAGAGAAAGACCTTCGTCAATTTTTTCCGCGCCGGGGAGACTCGATGGAAGATGATAAGTGGGTCGTTGTCTATGTGGCTTCCGGTATGATCAATGCGAATATCATTGTCGGGAGGCTTGAATCGGAAGAAATACCGACGAAATTGAGATATGACGTCGTGGGAGCTCTTTATGGACTTACCCTTAACGGTCTGGGAGAAGTGAAGGTTATGGTACCCTCCCGATATGTCCTGAGGGCCGAGGAAATTCTCTCTCATTTCTATGAAGATGTGGATATTGACTGGGAAGAATGATCGCGATGGAGGGCGCTGAACTGAACAGCGAGCGCATTCCCCGCAACTCGCGGCGGTGTTAGCGAGCGAATAAAAAACAAATATTTTCCTTAACAGTCGGAGATTCCCCGCAACTTGTTGCGGGGAGATTCAAATTTCAGTTAGCTATTGCTTTCTATAGTATGCCCTCCATTTCCGTGCCGCATTTAGAGCACTTGGAACCCTTCAGATTTAACCTATCGACGCGAAAGCCGTACCTTCCAATGATAAGATTTCCACAGTTGGAACAGTAGGTGTTTTCGCCTTCGTCCCCCGGGACGTTTCCCGTATAGACATATTTGAGTCCCGCATCTGTCCCGATCTGTTTGGCTCTCTGGAGCGTCGAAAGGGGTGTGGGCTGAATCCCGGTCATCTTATACTGGGGGTGAAAACGGCTGATATGCCATGGCGTTTCATTTCCCAGTGAATGGATAAAACGGGCTATATCGGAAAGCTCTTCATCGCTGTCGTTCAGTGTGGGGATTATGAGGGTGGTCACTTCTACCCAGATGCCGAGTTCCTTCATTTTTTTGAGGCTATCGAGGACGGGCTGTAGCCGGCCACCGCAATATTTTTTGTAAAAATCATCGTCGAAGGATTTCAGGTCAACATTGGCGGCGTCGAGGTAGGGTGATATTTTCTCGATCGCCTCACCGGTCATAAACCCGTTGGTAACGAAGACGTTTTTGATCCCCTTATCTTTAGCAATCTTCGCGGTGTCATAGGCAAGTTCAAAATAGATGGTGGGTTCGGTGTAGGTATAGGCGATTGTCTTCGATCCTGTTCTAATTGTTTTCTCGACGATTTCCTCCGGCGTCACTTCACGGCCGATTATCTTTCCCCTCTCTCGCGGCATCTGTGAAATATCGCTGTTTTGACAGAAGGTGCATTGAAAGTTGCATCCAACGGTGGCGACGGAAAAGGATCGCGATCCAGGGTAGACATGAAAGAGCGGCTTTTTTTCAATGGGATCGACATTTTCGGCTATTATGGTTCCATAGACAAGCGTGTAAAGGATTCCGCCTCTGTTTTCCCGTACCCCGCAGATGCCCTGTTTTGATGGTGATATGGTGCAGGTATGCGAACAGAGATGGCACCGAACCCTCTCATCATCCAACTTTTCGTAGAGCATCGCTTCTTTTATCATTTTTTTATCTCACGTGCGGCGCCGGGCGCGCCATAGCCGTCGGTCGCTACTTTGAGTTTCCCCTTTTCCGTCAGGGGGTCCTGAATGGTTTGTAATGAGGAAAGCACCGGTATCATGAGTCCGACAAAGGAGCCGAAGGGGTTTTTCATGACGGGGATCTTTTCTTCGATGTCGATTGCAAAGGTATACCAGGTAAGGGGAAAGAAGACGACACTCCCCCATGTTGGTGTGACATCGGGAAGTACGGATTTTACCAGTGCTTTCATCTCGATAATACTGGAGAGGTTTGAGTATTCGGTGAAGGGGAAGAGATGTTTATCCTTTATTTTTCCAGATAGAGCCGCCGGGGAATATTTGTTCCACGAACCGAGAAAGATCCTTCCCCTGCATACCCTGACCGCCTCTGTAAGCGCCGCTATCTGATCATTAAGGTTATTCAGGCATATCATTGTTACTATATCGAACTCATTATCTGAGAAGGGGAGGTCTTCGCAGTCTCCGTTTAGAAGTTCGGCCCTCTGGCCGAGCCTTTCCCGGGCCGTTTCGATGCGGTCGGCTGATGTATCGATCCCGGTTACGTCGCACCCCTTTCTTCGGAAGAAGAGGAGATTATGCCCCGTACCGCAGGCGAGATCGAGAAGTCTCTCTCCTTCACAGGGGTTGAGAAGTCTGCAGATAAGCTCCTGCTTCCGCCTGTCGACATAGTAGCCAAGAGGCGATTGAAGCCAGTTTTCGTATGATGATACCCTTTTCTCGCTCTTGAGAGTCATGTGTCCTTGAAAATTTTCTATCCGCCTATTGAAGACATACTTCTAACACATTTTTTTCTCTGAATTTCATGGCAGTTCATGGAGTGCATTCTCGGTTTGTCGAGGATAGCCTTTCTTATGAGTTCTTCCAGCTCGAAATCGCTGCATTTGGCTCTCAAAGGTCCCTTCAGATCCGATTCCCCGTCGCAGAGGAGACATGCCTTCAGGTGTCCATCGGCGGTGAGCCTGAGCCTGTTGCAGGACTCACAGAATTCATGGCTCATGGAACTGATGAGCCCTATTTCACCCAGTGCGCCCTCCATCTTGTATATCCTGGCAGGACCGTCTGCTTCACCGGGGTTTTTGGAGACCGGCACCAGCGGCCTGAATGTGTTTATCGTCTCTTTCACGATGTCACCGGAAAGATATCCGAGGCTGTTGTCGAGGGCAGGGGTACCGATCGGCATATATTCGATGAATCTGACCTGATAGGGATTGTCCAGTGCCAGCTTTGCGAAATCCACGATTTCCTCGTCGTTAAAACCCCTGATAGCAACAACATTTATCTTGATAGGCGAAAACCCCACGCTGCGCGCCTTTTCAATTCCCCGGAGCACACTGTGCAGGTCTCCGCCGCGTGTAATCTCTCTGTATTTATCCTCGACAAGAGAGTCGAGGCTTATGTTTATTCTTTGTATGCCGGCATCGTATATCTCCTCTGCAAGGGCCTCCAGAAGGATGCCATTTGTCGTCAGGCTTATATCGTGAAGTCCCTCAATTGATTTTAACCGGGTGAGAAAATCGATTACCCCCCGTCGGACGAGGGGTTCCCCACCGGTTACGCGAACCTTCACAATGCCGGCCTTTATAGCGATTTTCACAATACGTAATATCTCTTCATAGCTCAGAATATCCTGGTGGCCGATGAAGGATATCCCCTCCTTCGGCATGCAGTATATACACCGAAGATTGCATCTGTCGGTGATCGAAACTCTCAAATAATTGATATTTCTGTTATGTTTATCTATCATCCGTGACAACTCCACGTGTTGAAAATTCGGCTCCATTGAAGCTCCCCGCAACAAGTTGCGGAGAATCTCCGACTGTTAAGGAAGAACTTTATTTTTATTCTCGCTTCCCCGCCGCAGAAAGCGGGGAATGCGCTCGCTGTTCAGTTCAGTTTGATCGGTCTTTGAGACCAAAAACCCCCAACTATCATACTTCGCAGATGATGACAAGGATGGGCCCCGATTAATCGGGATTTCATGGGGGGAGTTATGGGAGACTGCCTTTGGATAAAAAACGCCGCCCGAGACGTGTTGTGTCTCGGACGGCGTTTGATATGCGGCGGAATCGCTGGTGTTTTAGTTTACGTTGATTTTTATCTTCCTGGTTTTTGTCTCCTTGGACTTCGGTATCGTGAGATTGAGAATTCTGTCCCTGTATGTCGCATCAATTTTATTTGCCTCGACACCGTCGGGAAGCCTGAAGTTTCGGTCAAAGGAACCGTAGCTGCGCTCGATCCTGAGATAATGGTCTTCCTTCTTTTCCGCTTCCTGTCTCTTCTCGCCTTTTATCTTTAAGACGCCTTCGACGAGCGTTATTTCAAGGTCCTTTACGTCAATACCGGGCAATTCGGCACTTACCCTGTATTCCTTTTCGTTTTCAGAAATATCGAAAGCCGGCACACAATTTGCGTCCTCGTTTAGCAAAGTTGATACGTTGCCATCGGAGAAAAACCTGTTCCATATATCCCTTGTCGGGGAAAGCGAGCTTCTGCTCGGAATCAATTGTATCATTCTGTTCATGTTATATACCTCCTTACGTGAGATAGTTTTTATTTGCTAACAAAGTAAGCACGATTCTTTTTTCGTCAAGAAAATGGAGAGGTAAGGCGCTAATATTATGTTATTTTATAAGGATAAATGGTGAAATGTTGAGGAGTGCTAAACTGAATAGCGAGCGCAATCCCCGCTGCTTGCGGCGGGGTTAGTGAGCGAATAAAAAATAAAAATTTCCCCTATCAGTCGGAGATTCCCCGCAACTTGTTACGGGGAGCTTCCAAAAAGTCAGTTTTCCTTAGAAATGACATTCAGCCTCTCCCGTGCGAGGAGTCCGAAGCTTGATTCGGGGCTAATCCTGAGTACGTTCTTAAAGGCCTGGGAGGCACTCCTGTTGAGGCCTTTTTTCAGATAACAAATCCCAAGCCAATAGTGAGGCTCTGCAAGGGTTGGCGCTATCTCGACCGCCCTTTTGAAATGGAGTAGCGCCTCATCAATATTATACTCGTTAAGGTGTGCCAGGCCCACATTGTTATGAATTATCGGGAGCAGTATCGTTTCGGGTTCTTTTCGGAGCGCCTTCGTGTAGTGTTCTATTGCCTTTTTGTTGTTCCCCTTTTTGTAATAGGCCCATCCGATGTTGTTCAGAGCAACGGCCGGAGTTTGGTAAAGGACATTTGCCAGCGCACGGCTGAATTCTTCTATCGCCTTGTCGTAGAGTTTCATTTCCAGGTAGACCGTACCGAGATAGTTGTGGGCCTCCGGATAATCGGGATTTAACGAGAGGGCCTTTCTGAATTCCTCTGCCGCTATATCGTTCATACCCTTCCCGTAATAGGTTAGTCCCATGTAGTAGTGTATCTCGGCATCTTTCGGGTTCATTTTCTGAGCGGTCATCAGTTCACTGAGAGCGGTTGTATATTGTCGGGACTTTATATAGGCAATTCCGAGATCCAGATGGACACGCGACAGCTGCTCCTTATTTATTCGCTTTGCACCGCAGCCGAGAATTAAGGAGAATGCGATAATAATACAGGGAAAAACAACACAAATTCTCTTCAGGGTTTTCTTTTCCATCGTGACCGCCTATTTATTGTTAGCGTTTACCCACCAATCGCTTTTGTCTTTGAACCACCATTCGGATGAGTCGGTCTTGATTATGACTTCAGCAAGCTCCTTTGCGGCTTCCGTTGTCAGCCTCTTTACGGCAAATTCTATCCATTCCTTACTGTATTTATTTCCGAGGTCACCATATTCTTTCAGCTGAAGTATCAGTGACAGTTGATCGGCATCGTGTGCTACGATAGATTCCCGTGTCTTTTTTTCATTGAATTCAGCCAATGCCGATTCGATTTCATTACCGAAAGAGAGCGTTTCGGCGAGTTCTTTTATTGCTTTTTTTTCATCCACATCGACATACTTCTTGTTGACGTAATTCATATCGCCCGTTCTTGCCTCGGGAAGGTCGTGAAACAGGCATATTTTGATGACCCGTGATTCATCGATATCTTTTTCTAATTTACACAGAGTGTACCCTATGAATATCGTTCTCAGTATGTGTTCCGCTACCGATTCATTACCAGAACCGAGAAATCGAAACCCCGTTCTCGGGGTTTTTTGCAGCATACCTACTTCAAATAAGAAATTGGCAATTTCCTTCATTTCATCCCTTTTTTTATTGTTTCCATTCTGTTCATCATCATATCGGAAAGTTTCTTCATCTCCAGTTGAAGCGATGAAATGCCTTCGGGCTTCATGGCAATTAATGTATCGAGTCGCTCCTTCCAGTGTTTAATTACCGATATCTCGTTTTCTTTCACCTTGGTTTCGAATCTTTTCTGAAATTCTCTTAGAAATGCTGAATCAGTATCGAGCGAACCCATATCGATTCTTCCTTTCCCGTAGATTTGTCTTCCAAAGATGCGCGTATACTATATCAGTTGCCCCTTTGTTGCAACACAGAATAACCGGATGCCCAGGTGTTGTAATTTTAACCCTCTGCGTGATGATGCAGACAGTGGAAGCGCGAGAAGTCAAGGATTTTAATGTATGAAGATCTTCTGCCTGTCAAATTGGGACGGGTCCGGAAATATATCGAATTGACTTTCAAAACCATGTTAAGTACTATGATTCGCAAAGTAAGTACCTCACCCGGAGGCAAATACCATGGGTAACAGAAAGATTTTACTCTTTATAGGCGCATTTTTTGTATTCATTTTGAGTAGTCCCTCTTTCGCCGCCGTCGATGAGGCTACGGTCCAACTATCCTTTAAAAAAACGGCAAAATCGATAGTGAAAGACGCCAGGTATACAGTAAAAAGGGGAGACTATCTGCTCGGCATCATAAAGAAAAAGTACGGAGTCTCAAAAGAGGAGAATCGGAATATACTGAAGAAGGTGAGCCGTTTAAATCCTGCGATAAAGAATGTGAATCTCATTTATCCGGGGCAGCTGGTCATTTTCCCTGGGGAGATTACCGAAGAGATAGTCTCCGAGGGGGAAGAAGAGAAAACCACGTCCGTCTACATTGTCAAAAAGGGCGATTCCATAATAAAAATTGTGAGCAGCCATCTTAGAATTACGCTTGAAGAGAGTCGCAAGATACTGGAAACGATAAGACATCTGAACCCGGAGATTTCAAATTTGAACAGGATTTATCCCGGGCAGAACATCATTATTCCGTCAAAAGGTAGGGAAGGGGAGAAGACAAAGGAAATGCCCCCTCAAGAGAAAATGGTGGAGAAGAGATTTCTCTCCCATGAAAATCAGCTTTCCATCCTGAGCCATATGCTCAGTCGCACAGGCGGATCGATCATTACCGAGGGGGGTTTTTATATACCCCTGAGACCCCAGGGACAGATAGAAATCAATTGCTCCGAGGTTCCCGTAGCGGAACTCGCAGACGGGAAAACGGTGCTTCTCGATTTTTCCAATCACATACCGAATAATGTCCAAAAGATTGTCGAGTCCACCTGGAAAAATTACTCCATAATCAGCACTACCGGTGAGGGGAGATCTATGCTGGAAGAATTCCTCAGTACAGCGGGCATCTATACCCTCACGAAAAAGGGCGGCTATGTCGCTCTGGGGAGAAACAATCTGGTCAGTCTCTTTGCGGGCTGGATTGTCAGGTGGGAAGGAGGCGCTGTCCCCTACGCGCTCTGTATAAATTTTATCGATGGTGATTCACCGGTAGTACCCGGTAATATTCGTAAGTATGCTATGAAAAACGGTTTTGATCTTATAGAAGTTTCTGAAGATGCAGTCATGACTGATTTTCACATGCCCTATCAATCGATGGATGTTTCTTTCCTGCACTGGAATTCTAAAAGAGAACTGGCGGAATCATTACTCTCGAAAATGGGTTATTCAGTTTCCAGGGATTCAAGGGTAGGGATATTTACTATCGAGGATGACGGGTTCAACCTTTCGGTCAAGGCCGATCTCATGGTCGAAACAGAAAAAGGCGACACAATTTTTAATTTTGAAAAGTTGCCCGAACAGTTTTCAGATATCCTCATGAAGAGGGGGGTCCGAATGGTGTATCTCTCCGAGGAGGAGGGTAAGCGGAAGACGGTCACGTCAGTGCTCAGTGCCCTGGGGAGTTCTTTCACTTCCGATACCTATCGATTCCCATTCTCTGTTGCGGGTGGCAAGAAGGTGTGTGAGATATCTTTCAGGGCATTGAAGATTGAAAATGGCGGCCCGCCACTCTATCTCGTTGAAGACGAGATTGACAGCGATATATACGGATTGCTCAATGGGAAATGGGAGGTTGAATTACTACGATATTGAAGATTAAAGGAATTGGGCTTTTTTCGGGCGGTCTTGACAGCATTCTTGCAGCAAAGGTTATAGAGGGACTTGGAGTGGAGGTTACCTGCGTTGCTTTTGAGACCCCCTTTTTTGATGCCATCAAAGCAAAAGCGATTGCCCATAAGATCGGACTTCCGTTGATAGTGATGAACATTACGGACGAACACCTTTGTATGCTCGAAGCGCCCCGGTATGGCTATGGAAGGAACATGAATCCCTGTATCGACTGTCATATCCTCATGCTCAAGAAGGCAGGTCAAGTGATGGAGGAGGCTGGTGCCGATTTTCTCTTTACCGGTGA
>Ga0075124_10000455_pt1 | contig 19201 bp, 20 predicted proteins | sample AntAceMetag02UKS_FD_69809 | JGI IMG/M metagenome (GOLD analysis project Ga0075124, IMG submission 69809) | Saline lake microbial communities from Ace Lake, Antarctica - Antarctic Ace Lake Metagenome 02UKS | ecosystem: Environmental > Aquatic > Non-marine Saline and Alkaline > Saline | place... | reverse complement strand
GGATCCACCCCAATGACGTTAAATCCCGCCTCGGCAAAAACAACCGCCAGAGGTAGGCCAACATAACCAATTCCAACAACACCAACTCTTGCGGAGCGGTCTTCGAGTTTTTTCATCAGGGTTTCTTGAGTTTTATTCATCTACGTCTTCCTAATTGTTCACTTTTTCAAAAAGTGAATTTTATCACATCCTGCTGTACTCTTCATCTTCGTAAGGAATTAGAAAAGTTTGAGCTGCTCAACCCCAGTTTCATCTGTCAGGTTCTCTTCAGTCTCAACCTGATTCATCGCTGTCAGGTTGGGGTTGGTGCTTCGGGTCTTTTTCGCTTTTACAATCAGACCCGGGAGTTTGCTGAAATCCTGTTTGATCACATTCCGCAGCGAGGGTTGGTGAAGTGCAGCTGCTGGGTGATACATGGGCACAACCATGCGTCCATTCCACCAATAAACTCCTCCATGGATGCTGCTGATCTTGCCGTGATTAATGAAATGAGCCATTGAAAACCGTCCGAGGGTCACAATTACATCCGGGTTGATCGCGGTAATTTGCCGTTCCAGATATGCTTTACAGGCTTCCAGCTCTTCTGCCTGCGGATCCCGGTTTCCCGGCGGGCGGCATTTGACTACATTGGTAATAAAAACATTTTCACGGGATAATCCCGCTTCTACTAAGAGTTCGTCCAGGACCTTACCGGCTGCGCCGACAAAAGGCAGTCCCTGTTGATTCTCGTGAAAGCCAGGTCCTTCACCAATGAACATGATCTCTGAATGAGGATCACCAGCCCCCGGGACAGCCTTTTTTCTTGAATGATACAATTGACAGCGTGTACAAACAGCCGTCTGTTCTGCTATCTCTTTCAACACCTCTTCCGGGTTCATATTTAACCTCCATCATGTATTTATAAGAATAATCATCTGTTGCTGCGTCAGGCTAACTGGTTTTCACTCTGGGATTGGCGCTGAAGTACTTAGATAAATTGGCGCGAGACTAACAGGATCATCTGTCTGACCCTTCATCAACCGCTCCCAGCCAATCTCAGCCAGAAAGCTTGCCCGCCGCAGACACCTGGCAGGAGAGGCGATGATCGCGTTCTTCCAGCGCCTCCCCAGAACTGAACGAGCTTCCTCAGAAAGTTCACCGCAAATCAATGTGGGTTCATGGATGGTCTTAACCAAATCCTCAGCGTCCATCACAGAAGGCGCCCCTTGGGGTTGCCAGGAGTCATTTTCAACCTTGTAAGTGACATACGCCAAACGTGTTCTGCCGGCATGAAGGACAGTCAGCATGGGTCTATCATCCAATGGTTGAGCAGCCGCAGTCACATCCAAAGATGGCACACCTACTACAGGAATGTTCAGTGCTAAAGCCATCCCTTTAACAACAGCCAGACCGATCCGTAAACTGGTAAACGAGCCGGGGCCAGTGGCAACAGCCAGACCAATCAGGCTTTCTTGATCTGTCCCGGTTTGCTCAAACAACTGATGGATGGCAGGGGCTAACTCGACTGTATGATGATGCTGACTCTGCCATGTGGTTTCGTAAAGAACGAATGTGCCATCATATAGCGCCAGACTGATCCAGGAAGTTGAGGTATCAACAGCTAATAACACTAGAAGTCTCCATATAATTTCCGTCGTAAGTTTTCCACAATTACTTCAAATCGTTTCCCTTGCGGGTTAAGCATCATCGCACGATGTTCCATACCTGTGTAGTTTAGGGTGATCCAGAGGTAAGTTTCAGGCAGCACCTCTTTCACCCGTTCTGCCCACTCGATCACGATAATCCCTTGTTCCAGCATCCGGTCAAAATCCAGATGCTCAGCTTCAAGAATATTTCCCAACCGGTAAGCATCAATATGATACAACCGCTTTTCATCCGGGCGCCGATACTCATTCACAATGACATAGGTCGGGCTGGACACAGGGTCCATAGTGCCCCAACCCTGAGCAATCCCTTGCACAAGAACGGTCTTGCCTGAACCGAGGTTGCCTTCCAGGCAAACGACATCACCTTGTTCTAAGTACCCACCCAGATGAATACCCAACCGCCGCGTTTGGTGGGGGCTGTGGCTGAAAAATTCGAAATTCCTGTCGTCTAAGATCGGCATAACTCTATACTAATGATATCAGGTTCAGTCCTGTTTGACAGCCTGAATAATTTTCTGAGCGATATTCATTGACGCATCCGGACGGGCAAGTTTCTTTGAAATCCTGGCTATCTTCTTTCTTTCTTCAGGCTTCTCGATCCAGTATCGCAAGACCGTGACAACCTGTTCGGGGGAAGATGCCCAAACCCCTGCGCCCTTCTCAATCACATAATCCACATTGCCTTCTTCCTGGCCGGGCATGCGCGAGTAAAGAATGATCGGTAGACCTGCAACAAAGGCTTCAGAAATGGTGCCGGGACCGGCTTTTGTGAGGATGATATCAGCAGCGGTCATCAGGTCAGGCATATTGTTCACAAAACCGTATATGAGTGCATTTGTTTGCAGATTGGCGCTTTCCAGATTGCTTTTGAGAGTCTCATTTCGCCCGGCGATGATCGCCATGGTGATGTCCAAATGCGCCTGGTCAACTGTACAAACAGTCTCCTCAATTGGACCCATTCCTTCGCCACCGCCTACCATCAGCACCACGACCTGATCATCAGGCCATCCAAGTTCCTTCCTTAATGCTGCTTTCGGTGAAGAGGGACGGCGAAACTTGTCTGCAATGGGCTGCCCGACTACCTGGATTTGATCATTCGTCATGCAGATATCCAGACCCCGTTGTTTGGCTTCCTCCGTTGGCACCAACGTCAGTGTGGCGCTTGTGTTGTACCAGAACGCATGTGTGGTGACCAGATCCGTGACCACGATTAGATATGGGGTATGCTCCGGTCCTAATGTGCGAAGAATGGGGGGGTTAATGATGGGATGCACGGAGAGGAAGAGATCACATGGGTGTTCCTCAACCAACCTCCCTGCCGCGTTACGGATATATGGCCAAAGGATTTCCTGAACAAGTTTCGAGCGGTACTTGCCATTGCTTAATTTATAACCGAGTTCCCATAAATCAGGCACCTGAGCCATCGGCGCGTAGGTCGTTACTGCCAGATCAAACGGCGGCGGCGCGTATTCAACGAAGAAATCAAGCATCTCCGTCGTGACCTGATCTGGAAAATAGATACCTAATGCTTCAATAATAGCCTGTGCAGCGCTGCGATGCCCTCCTCCAGTATCAGAGAAGAGAAAGAGGACATGCGGTTTTTTATCCTTCTTCAGCATGGAGACTATCACCTTTTTGGACAATTGCTTTCATCCGATTCTTTAAAGAGCGCCTCTCAAGCATGATCCTTCTGCCGCATCCAAGGCACTCAAGCCCAATATCCGCGCCCAAACGGACAACCCGCCACTCGTATCCCCCACAAGGATGCGGTTTTCGCATCCGGATAATATCGCCAAAACCAAGTTCTTCTAACACGGTAGGATTATACCACTCAGAGAAATCTGCCCTAAACACACCAAAGACCAGCTCCGACCTGTGTTTGCAGGTTGTAAATAAATGGATGAAAACGACTTCGATCCCCGTCGTTTACTTTGCAAAGCCTGGGATTATGCTTCCCCTTCAGTCAGAAGTTCCTGCAGTCTGGGGTGGTTTGTATAGAAACCGCGATAGCCTGGCGGCAGTAGGACAGCAATCCGGCACATGATCTCATCAGTATAGCGTGCCAGCCATCCCTGACGGTCGTCCATGTCGAATTCGGGAAGTGTATATGGTTTGCCAACCCGGACCGTTACCGAGGGTCGGCGTAAATGTGACCAATGCTGATTGATCTTATCAGAACCAATAATGCCAACCGGGATGATGGGGGCGGATGCCCGTGCAGCCATCAAAGCTGCTCCCTGTTTGCCTTCCAACAACCCTTTTGAATCCCGGCTGCGAGTCCCTTCCGGCGCAATCCCGATGATAGCGCCTTCCCTGAGATAATCCAGCGCTTTTCTGACAGCGGCAAAATCCGTCTTCTCACGGTCCATCCAAACAGTCGCAGCCACCTTTTCAAGAATCCACTTGAAGAAAGGCTTTTCCTTATATTCCTGGGCGACAATAGCTACCAGGTCTTCTCGCTCAGTGATAGCAAGCAATAACGGCGTATCCAGCCGGCTGAGATGGTTGGTGGTCAATAAGACACTGCCGGTCTCAGGTATTCGCTGGGGATTGACAACATCTAATTTAACCAGCTTCCTTACCAGAAAGCGAATTGTGTTCAGCAAAGGATATGTGCTCATAAGATAGCGCTCCATTTAGGATTAACAACGAAAAACAAGGAAAGTTTCAGTGAGTCCGGTTGCATTTTTCCTGTTATCATCATTTCATATTGAATCCACACCGCCGCTATCCAAAGCAGAATTGACGAGTGTTTGTTTATAGAAATGCCTGCGGATCAAGAACAAGCTTACAGTAAAAAAGATAAACAAGGCAATTAATGGCGTATAGAACACGAACGATTGCCAAAATGTAGGATCAGATCCATATAAATAAAGAGGCGCTACACCAGAGATCAGACTCAGCACATTCCAGAGCCCATGCAGAAGGATCGCAATCAGTGTCATTAGCACCTGAAAAGCCCATTTTCCTTCACGCCATGCCTTCGCCAGACCCCAGCCGATCAAGCCAGATCCCAGCATATGGAGTACCGCCGTCCCAGCCCGTCCGATTGTCATAAAGAGCCAATCCTCAGCCACAATGAACGTGGAGATATAAAGAACATTCTCGAGTAAAGCGAAACCGGCTCCGCATAAGATGCCGCCAATAAAACCTTCTCGTGGGGTAAGCTTACTTCCAGCCAGCGACCAGAGAGCCAGAGGTTTGATAACCTCTTCAATAATAGGAATAATCCCGCCAAAGACCGCTGCTGTCCAAAAAATGACTGCGGGTTGCAGTAGATATGGTTCAAGCTGCTGGAAAAGGATTTTAAAATCCTCCCCAGCCAACAAAACCTTGTTGAATATAAAATTCAGGGTGTGTTCCAAAGAAGGATCAATGGTGATTCGGTAAGTCATCCATAATGTTGCAATCAGGATGAGCAAAAGCATGGTTATCAACTCAACAAGAATGGCCAACATCGGAGTGACCACCAGGCTGAGTCCAAAAATGCGCCACTTCCTAAGCTGAGAACCTGTCTCAAGTTTCCATTGCACAGTGGTATACGTCCACAAGACCGGTAACCCTGCAGCAATGATATTTATGGGACCCAACAGAAAAGCTGCTGTTTTAGGGCTGCCTGCAACAAGCCAACCTAAAAACACAACAATGGGCCAGATAACAATCAGCCACCTTACGAATTTTGAAATTGTCGGTCGGCTGGTATCCAGCCAGTTTGGAATAGGTTGATCCCTCAAACTGTAAATGCTTAACAATAAAACAGGCAGCAAGAGAATCCCCCCGAGAATGGATGCCCAGGCTAATAATCCTATCGAGACTGCCTGGGTCATATCGGCCTGAGCAGTCACGATCTCCGTCAACCAGAGAACACCCAATGCCAGGGACTGGATCAAAAAATATAGGATTCCCAAAGCGCTCAACACCAGGGAAAGGACCAATTGCCAGTTTTTCTTTGGCGGCTTCTCTGTCATCATTTGACGGACTCTCTCCGAATCACTCTACAATGATTTCTATGCCATAGATGATTGTCGCGTCCTCAAAACCAACAGCTGTCTCATCATCACGTAAAGCGATATCATCCAGGACATCCAGGCTGTCCTCCTTAACCTGACCAAAGATTGTATATATGCCATCCAAATCTGTTTGAGGTGCAAGGGTGATAAAGAACTGGCAACCATTCCTATCCGCAGTTGAAAAAGCCATTCCCAATACTCCGGCACTATCAAAACTCAGGTCATTGTCTAACTCATTGACAAACGTGTACCCGGGTGTCATCACACCCCGTCCGGAAGGGTCACCAGCTTGGGCGACGAAATTTTCAATAACTCGATGAAAATAGACATCATCATACCAACCCTCTTGTGCAAGAAACACAAACGAGTTCACCGCAAGGGGAGCAGCGTCCGGGAAGAGTTCAATCTCAATCTTGCCAGCGCTGGTATCTACCACTGCGGTATATGAGTGTTCCAGGTCAATCACCCAGGGCGGACACGCTTCATACGCGTCATATTCACTGATGCTGATCAAACTGATTAGGTCAGGGAGGCCATCACTGTAGATCCGGTCATTGATGACAACAAATGGCGTATAGTTCATCCCCATTGAGATCCGCTCTGTCCCAAGCGTCTCCAATGAGACTCTGGCTTCTTCATCCAGCATATCAGCTTCAAATTGATCGACATCCAGTCCCAGCGTTTCCGCCTGAGACTTTGTCCAATCAATGAATTCATCATCGGAAAAGTAATACCAAACGCTCTGGTTATCATAGAAAATATCATGCATCTCCCAGAACTTGCCCTGCGCACCCGCTGCCTCGCCAGCCATCCCTGATAGATATGCTTTATCATGGATTGAGGCAAGCGGCAGATGTCGGAATACAACCTTGATGCTTTCGGGAAAATAATTGATCAACCATTCTGTATAGCCAGCGAAACCTACGCAAGCTGAACATTGAAAATCAGCATACTCATAAATCGTGATTGGTGCATCAGGGTTCCCCCTGATCCAATCATCTTCAGAAAGCGGGGGGAGCTGGTCAACAATCGCCTGGTAATAATCCGCCTCCGCTGTGGTCTCATAGTCAGTCACCGTTGAACAGGGCATGGTATCTGCGGCAGAATCGCCCGTTTCATCCGCCGATTCATCTTGGGTTTCTTCCGTCGCGGCGGCTTCTGGTGTCGCAGTTGGCTCAACAGTTTTCGTTGAACAAGCCGAGATCAACAACACACCCACCATCAATATAAACAGTATCTTCTTAAGCATAAAAACCTTCCTTATTAATATTCTTCGTCCCATTCAAAGATTGTCACGGACGATATCAGATCCCCTTTTGCTGAAGCCTCTTCATAACCGCGCTGCGCATGGCATCCTGTACTTCCTCTCTTGTCCTGGCAGCATCAATGACAATCCAACGTGTAGGCTCTGCTTCCGCCAGTGCAAGGTATCCCTGCCGAACACGTTTATGAAACGCTTCCGCATACGCATCCAATCGGTTCCACTCGGTCCTATTATCTTTTTTTCTTCCCATTCCCGCATTAACAGGAATATCCAGGAGGAGTGTTAAATCAGGTTTGAGTCCCCCTGTTGAAAATTCCAACAAAGTGTGTAATATATCCAGATCAGTTTGGTGCCCATATCCCTGATAAGCCATGGTTGAATCGCTGAAACGGTCACATAACACAATCTTACCTTTTTCCAGAGACGGACGGATCAAACCATCGACATGTTGAGCACGTGCAGCCAGAAACAACAAGATCTCTGTTCTCGGGACAATGGACACATTCTTGAGATTCATCAGAACTTCTCTGATTTGATCTCCCACAGGTGTGCCCCCCGGTTCTCGGGTCACAACCACCTCATATCCGGCATTTCGTAGGAATTCTGCCAATGCGGGTATCTGTGAGGTCTTGCCGCTTCCCTCCGGTCCTTCCAAGGTGATAAACATACTCAATCCCTAAATATCCTAACGTGCCGTTGAGGCTCTTTTCCATAAGAATGGGAAACCAGGTCTGCCTGACGTGCCATATCATGCTGAAGCCGCCGAACGGTCGCTGAGGCAGGTGCAAGATCCACCCAACGCTCGCCATTGAGGACAGCCTGGATAGCTGCCTGGGTCTGGTCCACTACAACGTTTTCCGGTTTTGACTGTTTTGAAACACTGGAAAGGTTGAAAAGGTCTACCAGGAATTGTTCCATTTGCTGGCTGGTGTTGACGCGCAGGACAAAAATAGGCAGCCCTTGTTGTTCTGCTTCAACAACTGGCTGCTGGCGCTCACGGTAATAACGCCGCAAGGTCAGCAGGGTATCGGCGTCCTTTAAATTACGGACGATCTTTGCCGGCACATTCAACTGTTTAGCTGCCTGCAGCAAACGATTGCGCGCGACCCCATAGGGATAAATAGCAATCGGCTTCAGCGCTTGACTCTCCTCCTGCATCATCGTAATAGGCTCTTCCAGCGAACTTGCAGGGATGTCTCCTTTTTTCTGACGCTGGCTGCCGCCAGAACGATTGAATGGCGTCGTCTCGCTCCGTTTACTCCGGCTCAAGGCTTGAGTCGCAGTGCTGAGCACGGGCGGTGATGGTTTTTGGATGTGGATCTTGTTCTCATCATCACGATATCGTATTTCCGGCGGCAGGGGATACCCGCGTAAAAGCGAGTCCACCGCAGCGGAAACATCACTCTGAACAGCAATGCGATCGCGATCCTGGATTTCCACCAATACGTCAAAGGTTGGTGGCGCTCTACGCTCAAGCACGGTCTTTTGAGTGCCCCGTCGGCGCGCTTCATCATCCGAAAGTGTGACCGACTCTATTCCACCTACCAGGTCTGAAAGCGTCGGGTTCAACAATAAGTTCTCCAGCGTATTTCCATGGGCAGTGCCAATCAACTGAACACCCCGTTCAGCAATGGTTCGGGCAGCCATGGCTTCCAGCTCACGCCCAATCTCATCAATCACGATTACTTCTGGGTTGTGGTTCTCCACAGCTTCAATCATTACTTCATGCTGAAGCGACGGTTTGGCCACCTGCATCCTGCGGGCAGCACCGATCGCCGGGTGAGGAACATCCCCATCCCCGCCAATCTCATTGCTTGTATCCACGATGATCACTCGGGCAGTCTCTGCTAAAATACGGGCTGATTCACGCAGGATCGTGGTCTTTCCAACGCCAGGTCTTCCCAGGATCAGGATACTGGCTCCAGATTCAATTAAATCCTGGATGATAGCGCTCGTGCCGTAAACCGCCCGTCCAATCCGGCAGGTCAGTCCAATCACCTCATGGTGCCGGTTGCGAATTGCGGATATCCTGTGCAGTGTCCGTTCAATTCCCGCCCGGTTATCAGCATCAAACTCTGAGATTGAGCCTGTGATCGCGCGGATGTCTTCGTAAGTGATCTCTTTATCACTCAGTACTGCTTCACGTTGAACAAAGCGTGCTTTAGATAAACGCCCAAGGTCCATAACGATTTCTAGCAGGTTTTCGCTGTCATTTAATTCCCGAACCTTTTCAGAGATATGCGGCGGAAGGACGTCCAGTAATAAATCCAGGTCGTCTGTTATTTTTTGATGTTCCAGCATATACTTCTTCAATTTCTTTTCCGTTTTACTTCTTAATTTTTATACCAATGGCACAATATAGAATTGTATCCGGTTTTTCTTATTCTTCCCGAAAACTATCTGCAATGTTCACCTGTCGTCTCATCCCTGCTGCTTTTGTATCGGTGCCAGAGGAGCCATTGGTTCAGGTTTACCGTTCTCTAATGCTGCAAATGGAAGGTCCTGAGTGACCCGCTGACGGAGCGCCAGATATCGGACCATTAGTGTTTGTTCCAAACCGGCTTCGCCCGGAAGGCTGCTCAACGCATTCTCGATCCAGGGCTGATATGAGCGAGCGGTCACCACCACCGGTCTGCCCGCCACGTCCGGCAAAGCAGACAGCAAGTTTGCCAACAAATCGGAAGTATCCTCAACCGTCTGTGGGTTAACGAAGGGCAGCACCCATACCCCGGCTGGACCATAGACCAGGTCAGCAAAGGCTTGGATTTCACCCGAGCCATCATCATAAACCATCCCCAACATCTCAAGCCGTGTCAGCGGTTCAATGGGTTGGATTAATGGCGGAACAAGCGCAGCATATAGAATCCGCATGTCATGGATATCTTCGCTGGTCCATATCCGCCACTTTCCTCTGAGTTGGGTCATCGGTGAATTCAGTGATTTAAATTTGAACATGCGGTGTTTAGCAAGGACGGAAAAACCAGCTCTTCGCATGTGGAGAAAAATATCTGAATCCGGCAATATGTTCGCGATAACTTGTTTCGCACCCCAGCCGACTGCCTCAAGAGTCAAGCCTTCCAATAAGGGAATCAAGCCTTCAAGATCACCACTTTCCGGTGGCAGCAGGTAATGGATATACGCACTGGATAATCTTGGAGATTGATGGATTTGCCCAAGCCAGGATTGTTTGAGCCTATCAGATTCATGCTTGCCGGTGAAAACGTGATCAATGGAATGAAAAGAAGCCAACAAGCTCGTCCATGATAGTGGCATGCCGCGTGTTGAAGCTAGAATATTATCCAGGCTTTGCAGCCTGCCGCGATGCTGATAAATATGAAGCCAATCAAACCATGTAACCGGAAGAATTTCTATTGGGTCAACTCCACAAAATATTGGTGGAAGCGGGTATCTGACGTCAATTCCGGATGGAACGCGGTCGCCAATAAGCGTCCCTGCTGGGCAGCAACAATGCGCCCATCCGGCAGTGAAAGCAGAACCTCTGCGTCACCTGAAACAGATTTGATGATCGGCGCTCGAATGAAGATAGCATGATATGGTCGGTCTTGACCATCCTTCAGGAATGAGACTTCCAAATCCACTTCAAAACTCTCCACCTGACGGCCAAACGCGTTCCGTTCCACCCGAATATCCATCAGTTGAAGCAGGGGCTGATCGTGCTGAACATCATTCGATAGGAAGATCGCACCAGCACAGGTTCCCCAAACAGCATGCTCACGCCCGAACTCACGCAAGGGCGCTAACAGGTCAAATGCTGTCGCCAGCTTCCCGATCGTGGTCGATTCGCCGCCCGGGATGATCAAGCCCTGAATGCCGTCAAGATGTGCTGGCAATTTAACCAGACGAGGGGTGACACCAATCGTTTCCAGCATGTGACAATGCTCAATGAAATCACCCTGCAGGGCGAGGACACCAATTTCCATTTATTCTTCGCTCAAAGCCGCCGGCTCACCAACCGCGAGTGGCGATCAGTTCCGCTTCAGGTATATCGGAAACCTGGCGTCCAACCATCGGCTCACCCAGGTTCCGGCTGACTTCTGCGAGGATCGCAGGATCATTGTAATGTGTGGTTGCTTTCACGATCGCATTGGCGCGTTTAGCAGGATCACCCGATTTAAAAATACCGGAGCCCACAAAAACGCCCTCTACGCCTAACTGCATCATTAACGCTGCATCTGCTGGGGTGGCAATCCCACCAGCGGCAAAATTAACCACAGGCAGATGTCCTAATTCGCGAGTTTCTTTCACGATCGCATACGGCGCGCCGATTTCCTTGGCGAATGCCATCAGTTCTTCTTCTGGCATATTTTGCAGCTTGCGGATTTCGCCCAGGACACTGCGGGCATGGCGCACAGCTTCAACCACATCACCTGTTCCGGCTTCCCCTTTGGTCCGGATCATCGCTGCACCCTCACCGATCCGCCGCAGGGCTTCACCCAGATTACGGCAGCCGCACACAAAAGGCACTTTAAACTCGTGCTTATTGATGTGATGCGCTTCATCAGCGGGAGTCAGCACTTCAGACTCATCAATGTAGTCCACACCGAGAGCTTCAAGGATCTGCGCCTCAACAAAGTGACCGATCCGGCATTTTGCCATCACGGGAATGGAGACTGAATCCATGATCTGCAAGATCAATTCAGGGTCACTCATCCGGGCAACACCACCGTCGGCGCGGATATCCGCCGGGACTCGTTCCAGAGCCATCACAGCTACTGCACCAGCATCCTCCGCGATTTTAGCGTGATCGGGTGTGACCACATCCATGATCACCCCGCCTTTCAACATTTGTGCCAAGCCCTTCTTAACATTAAATGTTGCGACCTGCTGTTCCATAACACCTCCAGATTTATATTTCATTGGGATTCTACCACGTGGAAGGTCAACGTTCAATGAATGTAACCATTCCTGCGCCTTTTTTCTCAATTAATCTTGAACCCCATTTATTAGAGCTCATCAATATACCTGGTCTCGTCCAAAAGGTCCTTCTCTTCCTTTTGAGCTACGTAGCCTTCTTGTTCCACCTGATCCATGTTCAATTCAGCTTCCTCTGCTGCCTGTAATTCGCCTGGCGCCGCACGCCTGGTTATCACCCATTTGCCGCAATGCTCACACCGGTCGAGCTTGCCCACTACCAAGTTCATTCCCCAGATATGCCGGGGAAAAGGGTGCCCACATTTCGGGCAGATCGCTCTCCCCAATAGACCATAGTCACGCTTATCACCTCTTCGGGCAGAGGCCGTTTTCTTGTTTTTAAGAAGAAACCCCTGCACAACCATCGCAATCCCCATCACCCCAATCAAAGTACCGCCTATCAACAGCAATACCTGTGTCAATTCCTTTTGGGCCTGCTCATGAGTGATGAAGTGATACTCTGCAGCAGGGGTGTTTTCTTGGCTTCCATCCTTGAATTGCACCTCAGCAGATAGCCTATGATCCCCAGAGTCAAAATCATCTGTGCTGAATTGATATTGGAAGGGCGGCTCTTGGATAATACTGAACACTTCACCATCTATCAAAAAGACAACCTCCTCGACAGCCTCCTCGTCGCCCACCAGAGAAATGGTGAAGGTCCCCTGAATGTCGCTCCCCCATCCATACCCAAAATCCCTTTCGACATGGACAGTGAAATCACTCCCCTGACCAAGGACGACCGGAGTCATGCCAAATAATAATAATATTTCACAAATCAGGATGAATATCTGTATCCTTTTCTTTACATTAACCATGGTCATCTACTTCCAATGAGTCAGGATATTCTCTCGCTGAAAAATATCCACGCCTAAATAGACCATGCCAATATCCACAAGAATCATTCCCGCAATGAAAATCAGCATGACAAATACATTGACCACAATCACACCCGCAAGCTGCGCAAAGAGCAGGCCGAGAATGGGAACGATCAATACTGAGGCGATTTGTTCGGCAACACGCGGGTCATTCACACGTGAAGAGACGAACAATGCAAAATTGACCGATGCAATCGCCATTAGCGGACCTGCCACAAATACCGCCAGCAGCCATGTCGGTCCAGCGATATAGTTGATGACAGTCTCGCTAACACCTATTACTGGTAAAGCCACCAGGAAGACACCAAAAGAAACCCACCCGGCCATGATCGCCGGAAGGACAGCAGCCAGGCTTTTTCCAACGATGAGTTCCATTGTTGTGATAGGGGTTGCCAGCAGAGGCTCCAGACTGTGTGTCGTTTTTTCGCCAACAATACTGTAAGCTGCAATCGTTACCGGAATGATCACGGGCATCATCAAGAAGATCAACAAGAATTGATTGACGATGTAAATCTGCACACATTCACCACTAGTCATATCCTTTTCGCAAACTGAAAGGAATTCAACTGGCATATCCGTTGTGTAAACCCCGCCCATATCCCCCAAGTCTCGACTGGTGATAAACAGTATCACTAAGGGTAAAATGGTGAAGATTAAAGGCATGAAGCTCATCGTAAAAACAACCATGCGGTTTTTAAATACTTCAGCCCACTCTTTATTGATAATCGTGCGAATATGCTTCATGGCTTCACCCCAATATCCTCTGAATCCTTAATCGTCTGCAAGTAAACATCTTCCAGGGAATGCCTGATTTCACCCACAAATTGAATGTCCGCCCCCTGTTCAACAAGAATACGGATGATCTGCGGATTCAATGTCTCGGGGTCGTCCAACGAGACAACCAGCCTCTGGCCAACCGATTTCACTTCTGAGACTCTTGGCAGCGCTCTGATTGGATCAATCCATGCCTGATCCAACGCCCTGAGGTGGAAAACAACTTTGCGCCCATAGAGTTTCTGGCGCAGATTCTTAGGTGTGTCAATTGTTATCAACCGGGTTTTAAAAATGCCTATCCGATCACAAAGTCGATCTGCTTCGTCAAGGTTATGCGTACAAATGAATATCGTCCGACCCTGCCCTCGCAATATCTCGATAAACTCCCTCACCAGCCGGGCAGCTTCAGGATCAAGGCCGCTGGTGGGCTCATCCAAAAAGAGCACGCGTGGTTCGTGCAGCAGGGCGCGTGCAACTGCCAGTTTCTGGCGCATTCCTTTTGAGAAGCTCCCTACGGGATCGTAACGCCGAGACCATAAATTGAGCATCTGCAGATACTTCGTCAACTGCCTATCCACATCTTCAACATCATACAGATTGGCATATATTTCTAGGTTTTTCCATGCGCTGAGCCGTTCGTACAGGCCTGGGCTTTCTGTCAAGATCCCCACCGACCTTCGAATTTTTTGATCATCTTTTCCAACTTCAAAACCGTTTACCAAGGCAGCGCCGGATGTCGGAGCAATCAAGCTGGTCAACATACGGACAGATGTCGTCTTCCCAGCGCCGTTGGGACCTAAAAAGCCAAACACCTCACCCTCTGCCACGGAAATGGTCAAGTCTTTAACTGCTACGACATCCTGGCTGTTCTTGACCTGGAAAATCTTTGTCAAACTCTTGGTTTCAATCATTTATTCCTACCTGTAGAACATACATTGTTACACCTCATCCGTTCCAGAACTAAATTTCAACCAATATGCAGCGATTCCCAATGCCACCTCCACATTCAAGGATGTTTTTTCTCCCTGCATCGGGATTGCAAGTACGGTCTCACATAAGGCAATCAGCCCGGGATCCACACCTGCCTGTTCGTTGCCAATAATCAACAGAATAGGTCGTTCTCCAGCATCGTGAATATTAAAATTCGAGATCGGCACAGCCCCTTCAGTACACTCAAGCCCCAGCAGGAGATAGCCCTTTTCTTGTAAATCATGGGCCAGCCAGCAAGCATTTAGGTGGCTCGACCAGGAAATTTGTTCTTCCGCACCTAATGCTGTTTTTTCAATAGAAGGATTGTCGCGCGGATTAGGGGTAATACCGCACAGGTAAAGATGCTCCACCCCTGCACCATCGGCGGTACGAAAGACTGCGCCTACATTGTATATACTGCGAATATTATCCAGAAGTATTGATAGCTTATGTTTTCCCTGCCGCTGATATTTGATTCCTTGATGCTGGTAGGATATGACCTCGTGAGATAAAGGTGCTCCACAGCGTGGGCAAAACTTTCCCTGATGAACCTCTGGATTAATTGGCATTCGTAATCCGCAAACTGGATTAGTACACTGAATAATTTTAAAACCAATCACCTCTACACCTGGACATTCAAAAACCATTGTTTCCCCATGCTGTGCTTTGATTTTATCATAAATATGCTTTGTCTTCTCAAATCAATGTCTTCTCTACAACAGCGATGGCACAATCCCTTTTAACGCGCCAAACGCCTGGGTGAGGGGGGCACCCAGACGTTCGACAACATAAATATAGCATAATCCAGAGCCTATGGCAAGTGCTTTGTATATAAATTTTGTTAATAATTTTTAGGTTATATTTGATAGAAATAGAGGACCTTAAACACTTCCTAAACGGTCCTCGGAAATATGGGCAATCAGCGCCTGGGTTGAGAATTCCCGGTTATGGGTGTCAACAAGATACCCCGGCGCCCAGAAATCTCTGGTTTGATTCCCCGTGTGCAAGTCTGGGTAGACATGAAAGATACGCTCTGACATTTCCCTGCGAACCGCCTGCAGCATTTTTTGGAGCAGTGATTCCGGGAAATCGCTCAGAGTCCATTTGATATAATCAGGCCGCACTGAGAGAAAAGTCAGCTGCCAACCATATCGTTTGCAAACAGCAGGCATCCAATCCCTCATCCGGTGCGATAATTCACCAAGAATATAGTGTGTTGCCAGCCTCGGCACGAGATAAAACGTCGTTTCTGAGACTTCCTCCATGTCTGCCTTTTCTGCTTGGACAGAAATTGGGGAAGTGTCATCATCACTCAGGCTGTATGTTTCAGTTCGAGATTCATGGGATTCAGTGTGTTGTACTCTCCACAAACCTGCACCCTTGAGGTCGTCCGCCCCTTCAAAATCAGCATGAAGGATATTCACCAGATCATCACTGGGATGCGGTAACTCGCTCAGGGACTGCCAGGTTTCTTGTCCTTGCTCTAAAGCCGCCTCTTCGACATCAGGGACAGGTTCCAGTCCGACCTCAGTATCCTGAAAAGACTCGCCAATGAGATGCCAGGGAATATCTTTCTGCTCAGGAGTCACCTTTGGTGATGGAACATGAGGAACGCTATCCATAGGCGCGCCATATGTCAGGTAGCGTTTAGGCGAAGCTGGCGCTTTGCGGTCAGGTTGTTCGGGTTGCACGGTCTTTTCCTGTGACACGGAACTATCCTCAGCGTGATTCAAATCTTGATCTTGTTCCAGATGCCAACCAGAAATCAAAGGTTTAATTTCTGCATCCGGTTCAGATTCCAGGGCTGCTTTAGGTTCATCATGCAAGGATTGTTCCAGTAGTTGGTTAGCATCTGGAGAGTCCAGGTCAGATTCAACGATCGCCCGTTGGATATCCGTCATATCCTGACGAATTCGGATCAATGGCGTCTGAAGAGGAAAGACAAGTCCAAGCAGGTGGTTGCCATCCGGGAGGAATTTAGCAAACAATAAGAAAAACCGCCCATCCAGGGAAAGTCCGATATACCGGTTTAGATCGTGTTGGGTTTCATCCGGCCAGTACTTCAGCAGGGCAGTCTTGAACGAGAGGAATCCCTCCCTACTCAACGCGCCTCCACTGACCGCGACCGAACTCCCCCGCAGCACCATCAACGCGGCTGCGCGAGATGCATTAATCAGAGTGTTTAAATCCTGCTGGTTATGAACCATAATCCCTGAGTGTCTATAGATGATCTCATCCGTCAACCATCAAAATAAGTTCCTTAATTATACAAGAAGATTATTCAATTTACCTTTCAATGAGGTTGTTTTATTCTTGAAGGAAATCGTCAATCCTGGTCGCATTTTTGAAAATATAGGAAAAACTCAGGCCGCGCCAAAGGGGTATAATGATTTCTTAATAGAATGAATTTGGATAGCTTTTGTCAGATATCTAGTCAGACAGAAAGTGAGATCTCTCCGACATGAATGAATATGATGTGATTGTGATCGGTGCTGGTCCCGGCGGTTATGCTGCCGCCATCCGCAGTGCCCAACTCGGTTTGAAAATTGCTATCGTTGAAAAACGATTCCTGGGTGGTGTTTGTCTGAATATCGGCTGCATCCCCTCCAAAGCACTGCTCCGAAATGCGGATATTGCCCATACGCTGCGTGAACGGGGCAAAGAGTTCGGGTTCAGTTTTGAAAACCTTGAATTGGATTACAGCGTTGCCCACAAGCGCAGCCGCAGGGTTTCAGACCGATTGGTGCGAGGCGTTGGTTTTCTAATGAAGAAGAACAACATTGACGTGCATATGGGTGCTGCCAGGCTGACCACAAGAGATACTGTGGAAATCACACCGGATGATGGCGAAAAAGAAACCCTCAAAACGAAGCATATCATCATCGCCACCGGTTCCCATCCCTTCACCGTCCCCGGTGTCGAACTGGACGGTGAGAAGGTGGTGGACTATGAAGCTGCCATCCTGCGAGAGAAGCTACCCAAGTCCGCTGTGATCATCGGCGGCGGCGCGATCGGCGTGGAATTCGCTACGGTCTGGAACGCTTACGGCGTGGATGTGACCATCATTGAGATGATGGACCACCTCCTGCCCGTGGAAGATGAATCTGTCGCCAAGGTCCTCGAGAAAGCGTATAAGAAACGCGGCATCAACGTGATGACCCAATCCAGGGTTAAAGGTGTGGCGACGACAGAGACCGGCACGAAAGTCACCGTTGAGACCGAAGGCGGCGAAGAGACCATCGAAGCTGAGTTGACCCTGGTGGCGATCGGGTTCAAGCCCAACAGCGGCAGTTTGGGGCTTGAAGAGGTCGGCGTTACCCTGAACCAACGCGGTTTCGTCGAGATTGACGAGCGCATGGCAACCACTGTCGAAGGCATCTGGGCAGTAGGCGATGTGACCGGCAAGCTGCTCCTGGCGCATGTCGCTTCAGCTATGGGCGTGGTCGCCGCGGAGAACATCGCTGGCGTGGAGACCGTCACCCTTGACTACAATATGATGCCGCGAGCCACCTACTGCCACCCGCAGACTGCATCCTTCGGCTACACCGAAGCACAGGCTATAGAAAAAGGTTACGACGTCAGCGTTGGCGAATTCCCCTTCCAGGCAAATGGCAAAGCCCTGGGATTGGGCGACTACGAGGGTTTCGTGAAGATCATCAGCGATAAGGAACATGGCAAGGTCCTCGGCGCACAGATGGTCGGACCGGACGTCACTGAATTACTGCCCGAATTGACCCTGGCGCAGCGCTTCGACCTGACAGTACACGAGATCGCCCGCAATGTGCATACGCACCCCACCCTCAGCGAGACGCTGATGGAAGCGGCGGAAGCCGCTCTAGGCAAAGCAATTCACATTTGAACAATTATTTGTTAAAATGAAATCAACAGGCGAACCAAATCCCCTAAAGATAGTGCCGCTGCGTAATGCAGCGGCACTATCTTATTTCCTGTATGTTATGCATAATAAAAACTGAAAAACAAGATTTTATCACATAGGCTTCGCCATACGTGACCTACATGATTTTGTGAATTTCACCCTGCGTAATCTACAAAACCACCTGTAACTGCGACCCCTTTGCTGTCTTCTCCACCTCAATCCGCGTCGGGAAGGCTTCTTTTAACTCCTCCAGGTGGGTGATCACCAGAATCTTCTCGAAGTCATCCCGCACCAGGTTGATCGCCTCCACCAGGCGCTGCCTGCCCTGGGCGTCCTGGCTGCCAAAGCCCTCATCGATCACCAGGGTCTGCAACCTCGCCCCAGCCCGCCGCGCCAGCACCTCCGAAAGCGCCAGCCGGATGGAGAAATTGATCCGGAACGACTCCCCACCGGAGAACATCTCGTAATCCCGTTCGCCCGCACTGTCGCTGATGACAATATCCAGGGTCTCGCGCAGGTCTCCCCGTTTCGGGTCCTTGAATTCCCGCTGGGTCAAGAAGCTGAAAGACATCTGTCCATTCGTCAGCCGGGAGAGCAGGTCGTTGGTCATCTCTTCGATCTCGGGCAGTGCCTGTTCGATCAGCAAAGCCGGCACACCGTCCTTGCCAAAGGCACGTTCGATCTGCTGCAGGTCTGCAATCCGCTGCGTCAGCCCCTCGCGCTCTGCCGCTAATGCCATATTGCGTTCCTTAAGCGTCTCCAGGACCGCCACTTTTTGCTGTGCCGCACCGACCTCCAGGCGCATACGGTTCTCGCGCTCCTGGATATTGTGCAGGTCAGACTCAGCCTGCCTC
>Ga0075124_10000453_pt1 | contig 19246 bp, 23 predicted proteins | sample AntAceMetag02UKS_FD_69809 | JGI IMG/M metagenome (GOLD analysis project Ga0075124, IMG submission 69809) | Saline lake microbial communities from Ace Lake, Antarctica - Antarctic Ace Lake Metagenome 02UKS | ecosystem: Environmental > Aquatic > Non-marine Saline and Alkaline > Saline | place... | reverse complement strand
GTTTGGGTTTCTGTGTCGGTGTCTATTTTTTCTTGACACACCTCTTTATTCTTTATTTTCTTCTGCTGGAGCTTCAAATAGAGCATCGAATTTTTTGGAGCCTTCTGTTAGAACTTTTGTGTTGATCTGAATTGTGAATAGAGAAATTTCTTTTCCTCTTACTGTTTTTCTTAATCTTAATCCTTTTGGTCTTTTGTTGGTTTTCTTTTCTCCTTTTGGTTTTTTGTGCATTCCTCTTCCGTATCCTAGGAGAACTTTGTGTAAATCTGGTCCGTCTATTTCTGGTGAGCCCATGAATCCTGCTTTGTCTGATGTTCCGGTGATTTCTATTTCGTAGCCTGTTAGGTCTTCTGAGATTTCTTCGCCTTTGATTTTGTCGCCGATAGAAGAGCCGACTAATTTTTCGTCTTCAGTCTCGACTTTGAATGTCTTTCCTTTGTATGCTACATTTATTTTGAATGCCATTTTTTAAGTTTCCGAGTTTCATTAGCGTTTAGCTTCATCTCAGCTTATAACTGTAATATTTTAGAGGAATTTGGGTTTTTAAGTTTATTGGGTTGGGGTCATTTGGAGAAGCCATTTGGAGAACTGAGGTTCTCATATATTGTCGGGGTTCTGCGGAACCCCTTCGTCGGTCGCTTCGGCGACCTCTCGTCGTCGCGATTATATTTTTATTAGTTCGTGGTAAACTTGTGCTGTTATTTTGCAGTCGGCTAGGGCGTCGTGGGCACGTGTATAATCGATTCCAAAATGTTCTGCAACTGTTTCTAAGTTGCTTCGTCCTTGGGGGACTAGGTCATTTTTTTGGAGGTTTCGCCACATCCACATTGTGTCTTCGTGTTGGTGATGGAATTTTGAGAGGGTGTCGCCTTGGTCGAATAGGGAGCTTAGGAAATTTTTATCGAAGGTGATGTTGTGTCCGACTAATAGGGTTTCATGTAATATATTTTTATCTATGAAATTATTTATTTGGTCGCAGGCTGTTGTTGGGGGGATTGCTATTTGGTTGTGTTGTATTAGGTCTATTTTGTTTACTGACATTGCGCCTTTGGATGCGTTGTAGTGGTCGTGTTTTATGAAGATGTGGTTTTGGTCGAGAATGTTTAGGTGGGATTTTTCTACGTCGATTAGGAGGAGTCCTACTGTTAGGGTTTTGTGGAATCTTGGGGACAAGCCGGTTGTTTCGGTATCTATCACTAATCTTTTCATGTGGTAGAAAAATAAGCTTGTTATTTAAGAATTGCTGTAGTGTCTGTTTATTTTGATATGATTTTGCTTTCGAAAGATTGGGTGTCTCTGTTAAAATTGACTTTTAATGATAATCTTCCTGGGAGACTACTTCTTTCGTTTCTTATTTTTCTGGGTTCTTGTGGTTCGCTGTCGAATGAAATTTTTGCACTTGAGTATGGATTAAATCCTTTTCTTGATCCTCTGAGAAAGGCCCTGAGATTTTTTTGTGACTTTATTGGTACTGGAGCGTAGAGGGTTCTTTCTCGTGTGTCTTTTTCTACGATTCCTATAACTCTATATCTTTCGTTTCCTGTTGTCATCATGAATGTTAGGCCTTTCCAGTCTACAAAGCGAGTTTTTTTTGTTGGTGTAAAGTAGCATTCCATGAATATGTTGTGCTTTTCAATCTTTATAAGAATTTATGTGATTAAATTCCCCATGTTGTATTTTCTCTTCTTTTGATTTGTGCAATTTCTTGTAGGGCTGATTTTTCCTCTGCTGACAATAAATCTTTATGTTTTTTGAATTTTCGGAATTCTGTTTCTGAGAGGTTTGTGTAAAGAGGTTCTCCTACTTTTAATTGTCTTTCGAAATTTACACCGGGGATTGAAACTGCTACTTCTTGTCCTTTTGTTGCTTCTTGGACATTGTTTTTTTCATGTTGAATTTCTTTTATTTGTCCGATTTTTACATCGTCTTTATTTATGAATCGCTCTCTGTTTTTTAGTATACCACCGTTTACCTCAACTCCGAAAACTGCTGGAGAGGAATTTCTGAAAACAAAATCTAGAATTGTTAATTTGCATATTCTTGGGAGTTCATCTAATTTTTTTCTTTCGCTTTCTTGTAATTTTTCATCTTTCCATTTTTCTAAATCTTCAATTAATTTGTATACTACTGGGTTCGTTAAGACTTTGATATTTTTTAACTCTTCTAATTCTTTTATGTCGTTGGCGATTTCTATATTAAAGCCTAATAAAATTTTATCTTCTTCTGGGAGCGTGTTTGTTAGGTAGATGTCTTTTTTTGTTATTGGTCCGATTCCGGCTTTTATGATTGGGATTTGTTTTTGTTTTAATAGCATGATTAATGCTTCGAGGGAGCCTAGCGAATCTGCTTTTACTACGATTCCATAATTATCGGTTTGTATTTCTTCTTCTATTTCTTCTGAGAATTCTTCAGATATTTTTTCGAAGGTGTTTTCTTTTGTAATAACTTGAAAGGGCATGCCTGGGAGGATTTCTTCTTTTGATGTAATTTGTAATTTTATTCCGGTTGCTGCTTCGACTTCTGATTCTGTTTTGTATCCTTTATTTAAGGGTTGGGCTTCTTGGATGTTTCTGATTTTTGTTTGTATTGCTTCGTTTTCTATTGATGCGATTACAATCTCATCTTTGCTTGATAGCTTTCCGTCGTATAAAATACATTCTAAGAAGTTTGATGCTTTGTCTTTTTTGACTTCTAAGACTACGCCCTTTCCTTGTTTTTTTACTTCTATTCTTTTTTTCAGAAATTTTTGTGAGAGTGCTGTTATCATTGCTAATATTTCATTGATGCCTTCGCCTGTTTTTGCGGAGCATGGGATGATTGCTACGTTTTGTGTGAAGTCTGTGATTTTGGAATACATTTCTGCTGTGATTCCGTGAGAATGTAGGGCTCCGATTATTGTGTAGAATTTTTCTTCGAAGTTTTGTTTTACGTTAGTTGCTTGGCTTTCTGGGAGAGTGTCGGTTTTCCATCCTGAGATGTTGTCTATTTTATTTAGTGCGATGACGAATGGCGTTTTGTTGATTTTTAGGATTTGTAGGACTTCGGCTGTTTGGGGTTTTATTCCGTCGTTGATGTCGATTACTAAAATTGCTATGTCTGCTAGAGAGCCTCCTCTTTTTCGGAGGTTTGTGAATGCTGCGTGGCCGGGTGTGTCGATGAATAAAAGTCCTGGGATTTCTACGGGGATTTTGAATTTTTCTAAAGTTGTTTGGGCTCGTTCTTCAATGTTTTTTTTTGGAAGAGTTGTAAATGAAATTTTTTGTGTGATTCCTCCCGCTTCGCTTTCTTGGATAGAGGTTCCTCTAATTTTGTCTAGGATAGATGTCTTTCCGTGGTCGACATGACCGGCTACAGTTACGATTGGTTGTCTGATTTTTGTCATATATAATTCATCACGATATTCTTTATAAAGATTAAGATTATAGATTGTTATGGGCGAAGTTTCTGAAGGTGGGCCGAGTAGTCGAATAATGTATGATGCGCTTGATAGTTCTAATGTAGAGAGGGTTGCAGAGGATGTTTTATGCGTTGCAGCTAGGGTAGAAGGTATGAGGTCCTCTTTTTCAGGAAATCTAGTAAGCGGTCTTGTTCTAGAATATATAATTTCTTCCGAAAAAATTCGAAAAAAGGCAATAGCAATAAAAGCTTTGTATCCTAGAAAAGTAGGGGATTCTTCTGGGGGAAAATGGGAATATTATTTTGAGGCGTTTAAGCAATATCAAAGAGAACTAGCGGAAGAAGAACATAGGCATAATCCTGAACTTGATTGCGATGGTGCATGGTACAAGGCCCAACAGAGACTTGCGGAGGAAATTATTTTGGGTAGATATGATAAGGTAGAAGATTCGGGTAAGGGATTATAAGATTAAGGGTTTTGGATTTCTCCTTGATATTTTTATAAATATTAAGATTATAATTTAAAAGAATTATTCGAGTTCTTGTACTAAACAAACTTTTTTTTGTCTGAGATTTTTTAATACCCTGGGAAGTTCTTTTAGAAATAAATTAGTAGCATATTTTATTCTCTCATTATTTTTTGTGCTATTTTCTGGAATAATGTATCCTGCAGAAAGTTCGGAGTTTTGTCTTGGAACTATTTCTGCTGAATATTTAAATTTTCCTTTAACGGGGTTCCCGACAGGACTAATAAAGCGTATGTCTGCAGGGATATTTCCATTTCCGTTTGTATGCATTTCTTCGTTTATTTTTCCCTCTAAACCAATTGCTATTGTTACATCTGTTGTTATCTCGATACTTGCTAGGGATTGCACTATGCTATTACTAAATTCATAATCATGGAAGATGACATTCCCAAATCTTCCTAAATAGATAACGACTTTATTGATGTCTCTTTCTCGTTTTTCTGGCTTTGCCTTTAGTGTGTATCTTGCCATCAAGACTTGGGTAAATAATGTTTTATAAAGATTGTTATGCTCAATTTCATAATGTTTAAGAACTTAAAGTTTAATTGATATATATGAAGACATTATTGGAAATTCAGGAAAGATATAATTTAGAATTAGATAGGATTGTTAAGGAGGTGAAAGTAAGTAAGTCGAAATCGGTGCTTCTTCAGCTTCCGGATGGAATGAAACAATATGCAACTTTGATACTGGACTATCTTGAAGAAAAAACAGGTGCACAATTTAAAATTTATTTAGGAAGTTGTTTTGGGGCTTGTGATTTGCCGGACAGCGATGCTGATTTGGTTGTTCAATTTGGGCATGCACCTTGGAGATAATATGAAATATGAAGTTTTTTTTAATCCAGAGAAAGTTTATAAAAAAATGCTTCTTGATATTGGGGTTGCAAAAAAAGAAATTCTTTTAGAGACTTATATTTATGGTAATGATAAAGTTGGTCGGGAGTTTAGGGATGCTTTGATAAAAAAGGCTTTGGATGGTGTTAAGGTTCGGGTTTTACTTGATGCATGGGGCTGTAGTATTCGAAAAAAGTTTTTTAGAAAATTGATTGATGCTGGGGGAGAGGTTCGGTTTTTTAGAGAACTTCGTTATGCTTTTAGATTTTTTACTGCAAATCACGAGAGGAATCATAGGAAACTTCTTTTGGTTGATAAGAAGATTTCTTATATAGGTTCTATGAATATAACTGCTTCTTGTTTGAATTGGAGAGAGTTGGCTTTGAGAATTGAGGGGCAGATTACAAATTCTTTTAGGGTTTCTTTTAATAGAACATGGAAAAGATTTAATTTATTTAGTTCCAAGAAAATGAAGAAAATAATTTTTGAAGGATTTGAGATTTTGCAGGATTTTCCTTCTCGAAAAAAGGGGATTACGGAAAGGAATTATAAGAAATTAATTAAGAGGGCTGAAAAGGAGATTTTGATTGAGACGCCGTATTTTATTCCTTCGAGGGGTATCAGGGTTGCTTTGAAAAAGGCTATAGATCGTGGTGTTAAGGTTAAGATTGTTCTTCCTCGTTGTTCTGATTTAAAGTTTTTGGATATTTTTAGAAATAGATATTTGGGAAAACTTTATAGGGCGGGGGTTAAGATTTATTATTATCCGAGGGTTTTGCATTCTAAGTTGTTGATTATAGATGATTCGTTTTTTTTGCTTGGTTCGTCTAATTTGGATTATAGAAGTTTTAGGCATCAGTATGATATAAATATTTTGGGGAAGGATAAGGAAATGGTTGATTCTTTGAAGCGTTTTTTTAGAAGAGGACTTCGGGAGGCTAGGGCTTTTAATTATGTTGTCTGGCAGAAGAGGCATTTTATGGGGCGTATTGGGGAATTTTTTATGAGTCCTTTTAGGAAATATTTTTAGAATTGGATATAGGTTTTGAAAGGGATTTGGGTTTGCCCAGTAGGTACTTCTGGTGAAGCATGAGTTTTTTTATGTTTTTGAGGATATAAATCTTTATAATGGGTCGTGATTGTTTTAGGGTATGAAAAAGGGTTTTGATACGGAAAGATATCTTGAGGTTCAGTCGAGGGAGATTTTGAATCGGGTTGCTAATTCGGGGAAACTTTATTTGGAGTTTGGTGGGAAGATTTGTCATGATTTTCATGCGGCGCGGGTTTTGCCTGGTTATGATGCTGATGCTAAGATTAGGATGTTGCAGATGATTAAGGATGATTCGGAGATTGTGTTTTGTGTTAGCGCGAAGGATATTGAGAATGGGAAGATGCGGGCGGATTTTGGTTTGAATTACGAGGCGGCGACTTTGAAATCTATAAATGATTTGAGAGGTTTTGGTTTGGATGTTTCGGCGGTTGTTATTAATAGGTTTTCGGGGGAAGAGAAGGCTTTGAAGTTTAAGAAATATTTGGAGAATGTTGGGGTCCGGGTTTTTTTGCAGAAGGAGATTGCGGGGTATCCGGCTGATGTTGATAAAATTGTGAGTGAGAGGGGGTATGGGGAGAATCCTTATGTGGAGACGAGGAAGCCGATTGTTGTTGTGACTGGAGTTGGGCCCGGGAGCGGGAAGATGTCTTTTTGTTTGTCGCAGTTGTATCATGATAATGTTCGTGGGCTTAAGTCTGGGTTTTCTAAGTTTGAGACGTTTCCGATTTGGGATTTGGAAATTGACCATCCTGTCAATCTTGCTTACGAGGCGGCTACTGCGGATATTGGGGATGTGAATATGATTGACCCGTTTCACTTGAAGGCGCACGGTGTTGCTGCGGTGAATTATAATAGGGATGTTGAGAATTTTCCGATTTTGAAAAAGATTCTTGAGAAGATTGGGCAGGATGTTTTTGCTTCTCCTACTGAGATGGGAGTTAGTAAGGCTAGGGTTGGTGTCGTTGATGATGAGGTTGTGAGGGAGGCGTCGAAGCAGGAGGTTGTCAGGAGGTATTTTAGGCATAAGAAGGAAAATATTTTGGGGATTGTTGAAAAGGGCGTTGTTGATAAGATTGAGAAATTGATGGGGGAGTTGGGGATTGATGAGGGTTATCGGAAGGTGGTTGTTCCGGCGAGGAGAGCTGCTGTTGCTGCTGTGAATCAAGAAGAGAAAGGTAATAAAGGATTTTATTGTGGCTCGGCTATTCAGATAGGGGATGAAATAATTAGTGGGAAGAATTCGGAATTGTTGCATTCGGAGTCCGCGTGTGTTGTCAATGCTTTGAAATATGTTTCTGGGATTCCGGATGACATTCCGCTTCTTCCTGAGTTTTTGATTAATAGTATAAGGGAGCTGAAGAGGAAGACTGTGAAAGATTCGAGTCCGAGTTTGGATGTTAGTGATGTTTTGATTGCTTTGGCGATTTCTTCTTCGACGAATCCTACTGTTAAAAAGTGCGTGGATAATCTTCCTTTGCTTCGGGGTTGCGAAATGCATGCGACTCATTTAGCTACGAGGGGGGATGAAAAAGGGCTTCGGGATTTGGGTGTTAATTTGACGACTGATGCGGAGTTGAGTCCTACGATTTATTTTAGGGGTTAGGGGTTAAAAAGATTTATAAGCTACTAATACATAGTAATAACATGCAAAGGTCAACCGTGAGAGGTGACCGGAAGTGCATGGTGTTCTTAGGAGTTGTTATGCTTTTATTTTTTTCTTTTGAGGTTGTGTCTGCGAGTTATGTCGAGAGGGTTGTTGGAAGTTGTGCATCGGATAGTTCTCAATTCTACATTGACGGGGAGCAAACTGCTTCTTATTCAATAGATTTTGATTATGCAAGGGGAGAAGATAGTGATGCAAGTTCTCTTTTTTTTAATAGTATTGATTTAGGATATGACACAAGTATTACAGGAGGATATTTAGATGGTTATTATACCCTTAATGGAGAAACCTCAAATCCTCGGAATTTTCCATATACACAAGATTGCTCAGAAGGATGTCTAGAAAATGCAACACACGACTCCTCTGGTGGCTGGTTTAAAGGTGTTTACCGTGGATGGAATGGTTTTTTAGATTATGGATGTATAGACCCAATATGTAATTATCATGTTAATGAATTTCAAGAAGAAGTAGAAAAAACAGCAATATGTAGGGGGAATAAAGTAACATATAATTATTCAGGTATTTATTTCAGTGATCATTCTAGTAATGAGGATACTGATTGCAATGCAGATATTTATTATACAGAAGTCTGGAATGGGTCTCCGCCAGAAGAGTATAATTGTGTTTTTCCCGTGATAGAGAATCTTACAATTTATCCAGAATATGACTCATTAAAATATACAAATAGAACTAATCTAACTTATGAAGAATTTTTTCCAGATAATAAATTAAAACCATATATTAATTTTACAATAATTTATTCTGATGAAAGTGAACCAAGTGATGATGAGAAGTTTGTTGTGAATTATACAATTAATTTTACTTATCCTGCAAAGTTCCCATTAGATTCTTCTTATACCAGTACTTATAAAAATTCTACAACTTGTTCTAAGGATTGCATGATAAATATTCCAGAAAATTATATTGCTAGAGCACAAGATACTTTAATTTTAGTTGAAGCTCAGGTTTTTAAAGATGGAGTAGCAAGTAAGAAAAACTCTACAGAAAGATATACTCCTTTTTTTGATATTGTTGTTAATGGAATTGACGCTGGAAATGTGCTCTTTGGATACGACGATTTAGTTGAAAATAAACCAATTGCTACAAGAGTAAATCTTACAATTTATTCTTACTTGAGGAAAGTTGATTCTTCTGATTTATTTATGCATTATATAGATTCAATAAAAAACATTAGTGTTGATTTTATTGTTGATGGTAAAAAAGAAATGAGTTCAAATGAAGATTTAATATATTATGGGGGTATTGAAGAATTAAAGCAAAAAGTTGTTAACAAATCGCTTAGTGTTAATGAAAGAAGAAATGCTATGCTGATTTTGCAGGACATTCATAAACAAGCAAAAGATACGAGGAATTTTATTGGCTATATTCCAAAAGGAAAAACTGGTAGTATTAATATAAAAGTTGAAGTTGTTGATGCAGAGGATATAAATGAATATAAATATGGATATGGGAAATCTAATAATTATTTTTCAAAGGAATATGTCTTAAGAGTTCAGAAAGATCCTGATTTCAAAATTTTATTTACTGGATTAAATATGCAGGTTCCTGGGCAAGGCTATCAGATAGAAGATTATAATAAAAATATCTTGAGAATGAAAGAAACATATAAATTTATTAAATCTGCATTTCCTTTTGATCCCACAAAAGTTTCTGTTACAATCCGCCCAAGTCTTGCTTTTGTACAGGTAGATGATATTGATGATGATACATTCTCTTATATTCAGAAACAAGCAGATGCAAGTGGTTATGATCTCGCTTTTGGAGTTATTCCATCAGGGGTCGGAAAATTAATCAGCCCAAAAAAATTATTTGCTGGATTATATGTTCCTGAGGATTATAGCAAGGCAGTAATTATTATAGAAGATAGTTACTTTGGTACTTATGCACATGAGGCGGGGCATTTATTTGAATTATATTTAGATGAGGAGCAGAAATCTGGACCGCCATGTCCTCCTGAACAGTATGGGATTATGGATGTCGGTTTATTAGCTTCAGATGGAGCGTGTATGGATTCTGAAACAGGAAAACCTTGTAAGGCTGTTGGACTATTTGCTCCAATGGGTTTTAATGGGGTGATGATAAGTATCTGGAAGGATAGGGGGACCCATATTGGTTTTTATGCTTCAAATGATGCTCCAATAGATTATAATTTATTACCTTTTGATCCAAAGGAGCTTGTGAATCTTAGAAAATTTGATATTATGAGTCTTTCAAATAGTGTCTGGATGAGAAAAGACCCTACTTATGATAAATTAAAAAAGAGGATATTAGTAGCATGAAAAAATCAGAGAAGAAATTGACTAGAAGAAACTGCTTAAAAGCGGGAGTACTCGGCTTAGCTGTACTTACTGGAGGAAAGTTAGTTTCAGATTATTGTTCTCGACCATCTACATTAGTAGAAAAAGTAAAATTTCTAGGGGGATTTGAGGGATTTCAAAAAATTGACTCTTATCCAATTGCTCTTGCTGGTCAAGATGCGAATGGTGTGTCATTTTTATTAGGGGAGAAAGATGAAAGGCCGATTTTGGGGCATTTTTTTCCTAAGCCTGATCAACTTGGAATTTATGTGGCTGATGGTTCTGTAATGAAGAGGGTAAGAACCTTGCCGGTTTCTTTTTCTAATGCATGTGCCCCTCAGGGTTATTCTGCTATTGGTAAGGGGCCAGACAGATATGATTGTTTTAATTCAACAGGATTTGATGTTGGGGTGGTGAGAACCAAACTGGAGAGTGGATTATCTAATCTTCTTTATAGTGATAAGGGATCAGACACAAGAATCCGGGCTGCTTCTGGAAATTTGATTCTTTTAGAAAATAATGCTGGGGAAGAATTTGTTTTTGCGGATTCACGGAATGGAACTGCAAGTTATTCTACTTCCCAAAAATTAAGATTTCCAAAGGGTGATGAATGGAAGGATATTGAAGGCTATATGAGAAATAATTCACCTAAGCCTTTCGAAAGAGTAGTTAATAATTATCTTAAAAGAGCGGAAGTGAGATTACAACTTGGAGCTGAACTTGAAGATGCTGGATATAGGGGCCCTAACAATCCAGGATTTAATTTTTCACCTTCAGGAATAGCAGGAGACTGTAAGGCAACATTTGGATTTGTTTTAGATGGAAAAAAATATTTTATTGTAAGAAAAACAATAGGTGGGGTAAAAAAATGAAAAAAATAATTATCTTTTTATTAATCTCATTATTTTTAATAGGGTTAGTAAGTGCAGAAAATAGGATATTTACCGGAAAATTTAATGATACTTATTTTAAAATAACTCCGATAATTCTTGCTCATGAAAGTGTTGATGCCTATCCTTCTGGAGATAGTGATTTTTCTGCTAGGTTTTATCCCTCTTCTGAAGAATATCATGTAAATGAAAGTAATTTATATTATAAAGGAGATAAGAATCATTTTTATTTTATTGCAGATGTTCCATCTAATACAGAAAGTATCGAATTTTATTATATAGGTGATCGAATCTATGAAATAAATACTGAGAATAGCTTTTTTTTAGATGATTTTAATATTGAATATGAAAATGGAAATCTTTCTTTTTCATGGAATGCTAATCTTGAAGATTATTATGCAAGTGTGTATTATTATTCTGGGGAGGTTTGGAGTCCTTTGTTTTTTGAGTTTCCATTCCAGAATTCATATAATTTCAATGTTCTATTAGATTGGGTTTATATATCTGAATACACTAATTTTAAATTAGTTGTTTCGGATGGATTTAATGAAGTTGAGTCTTCTTTGTGGTTTAATGTTCCAAAAATTATTTGGTGTAATCATTCTGATTTTAATGAGGATGGAAGAGTTGATATTCCTGATTTTATGACATTAAAAAGAAATTATGGAAAAACTGGAACAAATGATATGGGAGATGCTGATGGAGATGGTTATATTGGGTATAATGATTTGAAATTGCTTCAGAAAAATATGGGGCGGGCAAATTGTAGCTTGGATGTTGTATTTCCTGAAATTCCTGAGCAGGTGGTGATGGAAGCTCCGGTACCACAAGCAAGTGTTTTGGTTTCTAGTTCGGGGAATTCTGGGAAAAGTTCTAAAGAGGTAGTTGTTGTATCTGATGAGGAAGAGAGTTCGAGTTCTATTATAACTGCAAATTCTGTTAAGGTGCAAGATGATGTTGTGGTAGATGAGGTGGTGAGTGTTGAGAAAGCTGTTGTGTCGCCATTTGTAAGAACAATCAATTTTCTTAAAAAGATAATTGGTTTTTTGTTTTATAGAATTTGAGCTAAAACTATATGCAGTACAATAAATTTTAAATAGTTTGGTAGGGGTTTTTGTTTAGGATTAAATAAAGATATAAATACTATTATTTTCTTTGTTACCTATGAATAAGGGGGATAAGAGGGGGATTGCTAGTATTGTTGCAGTTGTTTTAAGTGTTTTAATTGCAGTTGTGGGCGTTGGAGTTTTATGGGCAAATGTCTCTTCTCAACTTGGACAGAATATAGAAAATGTTGCTGAATTACCCGATTTTTCTGTTGTTATTTCAGAAGGATATACTGTTTATGATTCTGGATTGAGTATTGCTTTGATTCAGGTAAAAAATGGGATAACTGATGTTAATGTTTCTGAACTGCAGATTATATTTTTTGTTGAAGGAAATAGTTACGAATTTAGAGTTCCTTCCCCTGAAGTTAATAGTGGTTTGCCTGATATAAATGAAGCAAGGGTTTATTGGTTTAATTTTACAAAAGAGGGTATTTCTGGCGTTCCTGATTATGTTTCTATTGCGCCGATTTATTCTGATGGGCGGATTGGAGATGTAATTTCAAAAGTTGAGATGCCTGTTAAAAAAATTATTCTAAAGGAGAATGAGTTGGAAAATCTTAAAGATAAATTTATTTCGAGTTATTCGGGTGGTTCTGGCGGCGGCGGCGGAGATTCAGGAAATCCTGATCCTGTTTTGGATTCTCAATGCGGAGATTTAGTTTGCAATATTACTTTTGAGAATTGCTCAATATGTCCTGTTGATTGCGGAGTGTGTAATCCTCAGAATTTTATTTTAGGAACTACTGGAGACGATATCTTTCAGATTTATAATGAAATAGTATGGTTGAATGGAATCGAGGTTAATTCATCAGATAATGCAACTCTTTTAGGAAATGGGGGAAATGATTTATTTGTTACGGTTGGGGATGGCTCTCAGATGATTATTGGAAATTTGGATGAGCTTGATTCGTATTGGATTGATTCTGAAGATTTAGTAATCAATTTAGATGATAATGAGAGAGAATATAATTTTCATAATATTAGTGGGTATGAGCAACCGTGGACCGATGATCCTGAGAATGAGGATTATGTTGGTTTAGATTCTAGGGGAGAGTCGATTAAAGATCCGATAGCTGAAGGGATTATTTTTAATGGGCATGGCGTTGATGTTTTTTCGAATTATACTGATTTTTCATCATATCCTTTATTCAGAGGGAATCCGAATTATACAGATATTAGGCAGGGTTTGATTGGGGATTGTTGGTTTCTTGCAGGTCTTGCTGAGCTGGCGTATAAGGAGCCTGAAGTAATTAAGCAGTTAGTTGTTAGTATCGGGGATGGGAATTATATTGTAAGATTTTTTGAATTAGAAGCGATGCGTACCGAATGGGGTGCTGTTTATTCCCATGATACCGTAGGGCAAATATATTATAAGGTAGATGCTGATTTGCCTATATCTGTAAACGGGGATTTAATGTTCGCAGGGCTTGGGAATAGAAATAGACAAGAGGCAATAAAAGCAGGAACAGATGGGGTTCTTTGGGTTGCCTTGGCAGAAAAAGCTTATGTCGATGTTAGAAGTACTAGAAATTATTACTGTGATTTAACCGCGGGATCTACCACCACATTATTTGTTGCTATTGCTAATAGGACTAGGCATAACGTTATATATACAGAACCTTTCAGTTCTTTAAATTTTATGCCTGAGACCGATTTGAATAATATTCCGCTTTGGAATGTAAGTTTTTTTGATAATAATGAAACTCTTTTCGGTGAGAGATTAAATCAAATCATTAATATTGACAATTCTGTTATTGGTGCGACATCATCTTATAATCCAGATGAATATGGTTGGCCTTTTGCAAGGGGTCATGCTTATGCCGTTCTTAATAATCCCCTTGAAGATTCCGGTTTTTATTTGAAAGTCTATAACCCATGGGGTTGGGATGGAAACTCTTATTGGGATGATAATCCTAATGATGGGGTGTCAAAAGCGAATAGAACAATAGCAATGGCGGGATTTAGGAAGTTTTATTATCATTAACAATCTTCGGGGCAGTTACAATTGTTTTCTGCGAAATCACAGATTGAATTTCCACAATCAGAGCATAAGATTATTCCTGATAAAAATTCACATCCTAAAAAACCTTCATCAATTATCCCTAATCCATTTAAATTATCACAGCATTTATTTCCGGGGATAACGGCCATTATTTCTCCTGCGGGATAACATGTATCGGAATATGAGTAATTAATTGGAACTCTTAAGTAGCCATCGAAAATAGGTTCTGGCTTTTTATTGTTTATTATTAATATTACTGATACTACAATTAGAATCGTAATGAGTATTGTTGGAATAATTATTTTCAACCTCATAAAAGATTATGATTAAGGTTATATTTAAATTTATCTTAATGATTTTATTTTATTTTTTATGAGTGTTTTAGAAAGAATACTTAGTTTTTTGTATTATATTATGATTAGTTGTTACAATGCGGATGGGATTGCTTTTGTTGATTAGTCAAGGGGTATTTTGAGGTACTCTTTGAGTATAATTAATTTTAAAAGTTGATTTGTGTAGTAAAGGGTATGGGAATATTTGGATTTGGAAGAGGGAAGACTTTGTATTATCCGGGGTGTTTGACGAAGGGGGTTTTGAAGGAGCAGTTTGAAAATTATAAGGAGATTTTTAATAGGCTTGGGATTAATTTTGTTTTGTTGGATGATGCGGTTTGTTGTGGGTTGCCGGTTTTGAATGCTGGGTATCGGAAGGATGCGAAGAAGTTGGCGGAGAGGAATTTTGATATTTTTAGAAAGGCGGGAATTAGGAAAATTGTTACAAATTGTCCGTCGTGTTATCATGCTTTTAAGGAAGTTTATCCGAAGCTGGTTAGGGATTTTGGTCGCTCGGCGACATATCCTAACGGCGGTTGGGGCAATATTGAGGTTGAGCACGCTACGGTTGCTATTTTGAATGCTTTGAAAAAAAAACGGATTAAGTTCCGAGGAGTTGACGAAGATAGGGAGTTGGTTGCTTATCATGACCCGTGTTATTTGGGGAGGCGTAGTGGAATTTATGAAGAGCCGAGGGAAGTGATTGAGTTGCTTGGGGGGAAGATTATGGAAATGAAAAATAATCGGGAAAATGCTATTTGTTGTGGGGGAAAGGTTTCTGCGAATTTTTCTGAGCTTGCTAAGGATGTTGCTAAGTTGAAAGTAAGAGAAGTTTCTGGAGATGTTACTAAGATTATTTCTCCTTGTGGTTCTTGTTATTCTAATATTACGAGCGGAGTTTCCGCTCGAGTTGGGAGTTCGGAGTCTGGAGTCGAGAGTGAAGATAAATTAAAATCTGTGGAGTTTTCGAGTTTTGTGCTTGGGAAGTTGAGGGGGTTGAGATGAATAAAAGAATTTATAAACTTGAAAATCTATATAATAATACTTTAAGTCCCCGGTATCTCCTTTGGACATGCCGGGCTTTATTTTCTCTTGGAGGTTTTTATGACTAAGAAAGCTATGCTATTTATTGATGCTAACAATTGGTATCATAATCTAAGACATTGGTTTAGGCCAAGCGGAATAGATATTAAAAAAATTGCAGATTTAATTTCAAAAGAAAAGAGTTTGGATATTTTGGAAATAAGATGGTATGTTTCTATGCCGAATAGGGAAGATAATGAAACTATTTATAAAAATCAGAGGGCGTTTTTGGGACACTTGCAAAAACAGGGAGTAAAAATTATCACAAGAAAATTGCAAAAACTTTCTAATAAGGAATTGAAAAGAAAAAGGCAGGATTTGTTGGATTCGTGGGACTTGTGTGAAGTTTGCAAACCTATTGTTGAGGCGAGCTTTTTGGACATAGACCCAAATCAAAAAGAGAAGGGAATTGATGTTTGGATTGCAATTGACATGGTGAAGGAAGCTGTCCAAAACAATATTGATTTTTGCGTTTTGATTTCTGGTGATGCGGATTTTGTCCCGGCGTTAAATTTAATTAAGGAAATTGGGAAAGAGGTCTTATCTGTTTCTGTTCCTAGAGGATATTCAAATGAATTAAGGCAGAAATTCCCTTATATGATTTTGAAAAAAGAAGTGTTAAATAAATGTCTTAAGGAATATAAAAATGAATAAAAATTTAATGAAGGCTTATGAGACTGATGCTTCGCGGTTCAGGGGTAGGGCTTTGGATGTTGTTTTGCCTAGGACGATTGGTGAGGTTATGAAGGCTGTTGTTTCTAATAATAGGATTGTTCCTCGTGGGGCTGGGACTGGTTTGGTGGGTGGTGCTGTTCCGCAGAATGGGTTGGATGTTGTTTTGGATTTGTCTAAGTTGATTGTGATTAGTAATTTTGATGAGGAGAGGATGACGGTTGAGGTTGGGGCGGGGGTGATTCTTGATGATTTGCAGGCTTATGTTTCTCGGAAAGGTTTGGAATTCCCGGTTAATCCTTTGAGCCATGCGGTTGCTACGATTGGGGGAATGATTGCTACTGATGCTGTTGGGGGTCGGGCGGTTAAATATGGTCAGACTAGTCGTTGGGTGAAGTGGGTTGAGGTTGTTGATGGTTCGGGCAATTTGCATCGTAAGGGAGCTACGGAATTGTCGGATTATTCTGGGATGGAGGGAATTACGGGAGTTATTGTTAAGGCTTGTTTGAAATTGTCGTCGAAGAAAAAGCGGACTGCTTCGTTGGTTGAAGTCGATAGTATTGAGAATGTGGTTTCGGTTGTTCGGAATTTGAAAAGAGATAGGAGTGTTTCGATGATTGAGTTTTTGGATAGGCGAATTAGTGCGGGGTTGGGGCTTGAGCCGATTTATCATTTGATTGTTGAGTATGAGGACAGCTTCGTAGTCGGTAGTGAGCAGTCGGCAGTGAGCAGTCGGTTAAGGGGGGAGGAGTATGAGAAGGTTCTTGCTTTGAGGGAGAGGGTTTATCCTTTTGTTGCGGGAGAGGGGTATGCTAGAATTGAAGATATAAAAATTTTGGTTGATAGATTTGAGAAGTTGATGTCGTGGCTTGAGGGGAATGGGATTCCGACTTTTGGGCATTTGTCTCTGGGGATTTTGCATCCGTGTTTTAATCATGAGCAAGAGAAGTTGATTCCTGAGATGATGGCGTTGGTTAAGAGAATTGGTGGGCAGATTAGTGGGGAGCACGGGATTGGTATTTTGAAGAGGGGATTTGTTGAGATTAATGACCAAAAGATTTTGAGGAATGTGAAGAAGCGGACGGATACTATGAATAAATTTAATGTGGGGAAGGTTGTATGAAAATTTTTGATTTTTATATAGGCGCTGTTGCGCCGAGGGTAGGCTTTGCCGATGGTAGCGACTTTGTCGCGATGGTAGTCGCCTTTGGCGATGAGGATAGGCGCTTTGCGCCGGGGCTTGAGTGGCTGGGGGAATGTGATGGAAAGATTTAAATATGTTGGAGGGCTTTGTTAGGTATAACCTCCCCGGTATGACGCAAGGAATGCCGGGAGTCTTTTTTTATGACAACTAAGAAACGTGCGATTATGTTTATTGATGGTAATAATTGGTATCATAATGTTAAGTCGGTTGTTGAGAAGCCGAGGTCGATTGATTTTAGGAAGATGGCGGATGTGATTGCTAAGCGTTTTGATTTGAATATTGTTGATATTAGATATTATAATTCTACTCCTGACATTGAGTTTAGCGAGGAGGTTTATTATAAGCATATGGTTTTTTTGGCGGGGTTGAAGCAGAAGGGTTTGCTTGTCAGGACAAATAAGCTGAAGAAGATTAATGCGAATGGGAAATCGTTGAGGGTTGAGAAGGGGATTGATGTGATGATTGTTGTGGATATGATTAAGAAGACTTTGCTTGAGAAGGAATGCGAGTGTTGTGTTTTGATTTCGGGGGATTCGGATTTTGTTCCGGCGATGAGGTTGGTTAAGAGTGAGGGGAAGGAAATTTTGACGGTTTCTGTTTTGAAGGGTTATGCGAGGGAGTTGTTGCAGGGGGAGTTTCGGTTTTGGATAATGAAGAAGGGTGATGTTGTTAAATGTTCGGGGGGTAGGCATGAAAATTTTTGATTTTCATGTAGACCGCCTTCGGCTGTCAGATCGTTTCGCTGTCAGATCGGAACTTCGTTCCTGTCAGACCGCCTTCGGCTGTAAGACTGACTTGGGCAATGTGGAGGATTGTTATGACTGGTAAGAAGGTTAGTGAGGCGGATAAGATTGAGGCTAATAATTTGTTGGAGGAAGTTGGTGAGATTTTGGAGTCGTGTGTTGGTTGTGGGATGTGTAAGTCGCTTTGTCCGGTGTTTAAGGTTTTGAGGGAGGAGGGGGTTTCGCCGAGGGGGAAGGTTATTTTGTTGTCGGATAAGATTTTAGATAAGGTTATTTTTCAATGTACTTTGTGTGGGGGATGTGAGCAGGCATGTCCTTTGAATGTTAAGGTTTGTGACGCGATTCAGAAAGCGCGTGAGGCGATGGTTTTGAAGGGGCGGGGTTTGAAGTCAAATGAGGAAATGATTGAGAATGTTCGGAAGTTTGGGATGCCTTTTGGGAAGGTTGGGGATTAGGGGAGAGTTTGTTGATTGATTCTTCTGTCCAGTTTTGATCCATAATGAACACCTGCTATTGCGAAGAAAATGGAAGCTGCTAATGTTAGACTGTAGTATATCGCGTTTTCTTTTGTGAATCCTACCTGACTTGCTAGTGCTATTGTTGGAGCTGCGAATCCTATTAGACCTGTTATTATTGCGCATAGATTTTTCATAAAATATTTTATCTAATGTTCTTTATAAAAATTATTGTTTTATTCTAGTGGTGTGTAAACCAAAGTTCTAGTTTGTTTTTACTTTTCTTATATAATCTTACAAATCCGAATCTTTCGAATTGGATTGCTGTGCCTTCTTTTAGTTTTTCTAGTTCGGGTTCTCCTAGTCCTTTTTTGATTTCTCCGTCGGGCATTGTTACTTCTACGTTGATGTTGTATGGATTGTGTGGAAGCCAGTGGATGTACTTGGTTCGCTTCGCTGGTAGTTGGTAGTTCGCTTCGCTGTTAGTTGGTAGCGGATCTTTGGAGATGAATGAGTATTCCCTTGGGAGAAGTCTTTGGATGTTGTCGGATTTGAAATTTAGTAAATGCATTAGTCTGTAGTTTCCGTCTTGCATTATGCTCACGTCTTGTTGGGATATTAGAAATTCTTGTCCTGTTTGATATGTTCTGAATCCCAGTTTTCCATTTGGATGAAGTGGAAGTTTCGCGGTTAGGTTTGGAGTTCCTTTGATTGTGATTTTTTGTGGGTTTTCTACGAAAAAATATCTTGGGGCTTTTTCTAGGAGTTTTTTGTTTAGAGTGTATAGAACTTCTATTGGGATTTTTATATTTGTTTTTCTTATTCCCATTCCTAAAATGAATTCTCGAATTGCCTCGGGCTTAATTCCTCGGTCTCTAAGGGATTGGAGTGACCATGTTCGGGGGTCGTTCCATCCGACGTATTTTCCGGAGTGTACTTCTTGTGAGCCTTTTGATTTGGATATT
>Ga0075124_10000452_pt1 | contig 19251 bp, 12 predicted proteins | sample AntAceMetag02UKS_FD_69809 | JGI IMG/M metagenome (GOLD analysis project Ga0075124, IMG submission 69809) | Saline lake microbial communities from Ace Lake, Antarctica - Antarctic Ace Lake Metagenome 02UKS | ecosystem: Environmental > Aquatic > Non-marine Saline and Alkaline > Saline | place... | reverse complement strand
ATCACCACCTGCGAATAACCAGAGGGACCGAAGTTTATCCAGCCCGCCATGTCGCTCCAGCCGGAGCCGGACAGGTTCCCGTATCCGTCGTTCGTCACTCCATAGTCGCCCGCACCGGTATTGCCGGCTCCTGCAATGCCGTCCGCATCAAGCTTTATCCAGCCCACGTTCTCATGCCGGATATAACCATACACGCCACTATCCGCTACCGTCGCCCCGCCATAGTTGGGCCTTAAATCAAACCACCCCGCGTTCTCTCCCCAGGCCCACTTATCCGTAACGTCGATGTTCCCCACCGGTTGCACCGGCGTAACTGTGGGCGTGGGCGTCTGCGTGGGCGTAGTCGTCGGCGTCGGAGTTACAGTGGGAGTTGACGTTGGCGGAGGTGTCGGTGTAATGGTAGGCGTGGGCGTTATGGTCGGTGTCTCTGTCCGTGTCGGCGTTTGAGTGGGAGACGGCGTAGCTGTAGGCGTATAGGTTGGGACACCTGGATCCCATGTGGGAGTAAGCGTCGGTGTCGGTGTACTGGTGGGAGGCGCTGACCCAGCAGAAAGACCATAATAGTATATCTCCGGGTTGGCGACTCTATAGTCGCACCATGTCAGGTGCATTTTGCCCCCTCCGTATGCCATGTATCCCATGGTCCAGTAGGTTGTGGTAGCTGCTGAACTGGTTATTAAAAGATCGCTTTCTATGACGTTGCCATCGCTATCTACTTTCATGTGATGGAGCTCGGCATCGGTCGTCTCCGATCCACCCCAGTTTTCATACCAGGTGATATGAATATTGTCACTGGAATCTATTGCCGAGGCAGGGTGGTTGGATTTATTCCCGTCATCAGCCGTAAGCGCCGTATCGCCGTTCACCTTAACGGCCGCCGGATCAGCCGCATCACCGTCCTGATCGTCGATCGAAGGATCGAGCTTCATGAAGTAAATCTCTGGAGCAGTTCCCCTCATGTCCTGCCATAAGATGTAAACATTGTCATCTGAGCCGACACAGCAAGTTTGCCACTTCGAGTTATAACCGTCATCACTGGTCAACAGGGTGTCAGCTATGCGTGTAGTACCGTCGCTATTAAGCATCATGTAATGAATCTCAGAGCTGTCGGGGACTGGGTAGGGATTACTGCGGTAATCGTTGAACACAACGTGAACTTTATCAGAAGAATCTATGGCCACATCCGGCAACGAACGCCAAGTCTCGCCGGGCGAGGCAATGGCTTGGGAGCCAATTACAATGTCACCGGAATTATCAGCCTTTGTGTACCAGACGACCTCATAATTATCAGTATCCTCATGTACGATATGGATACTGCCGTTAGAGTCCAAAGCTATCTGGGGATGGCCAGATTTACTTCCGGCTGAAGTTATTACCTTATCAGACACCAGGGTAATTAACGATTCATTAGCAGCACCACCGCTGAGGTCGTCCAGGTAAGGATCGAGCTTGGTATACATAAGCTCACCACCCGCGGCATTGGACCTATCCTGCCAGACAATATGCACCTTATCAAACGCGTCCACCACCACTGCGGGGCGCTTGGACTTCTCCTCATCGTACGTTGTTATCAGAGTATCATCGATGAGGGTGTTGCCGCTGCTGTCCAGCATGCTGTAATAGATTTCATAGCTTCCCGCCCTGTCATCCGCCCACACGATGTGCACATTGTCATTGGAATCCGTGGCTAGCTGAGGTTGATCGGATCCGGCGTCATCATCGGTTATCCCCATACCCAGTTGTATTGGTGTATTAGTGGGAGTACTAGTCGGAGTTGCGGTGGCGGTCACTGTCGGTGTGGGCGTCGGCATGAGTAAGGGGTCTGACCCATTTATATATTCCTCTAAATCACTCGAGCCGTCTCCGTCATAATTACTGGTTTCATCTGCAGTTGTTAAATTACTAAAATATTTAATCTCCCACCAATCACCAATGCCATCTCCATCAGTATCCACAAATTCATCCGCCCCTATGTCAATACCAGTCCCATCAGGTCTTGCTTCATCGTCTATATCGAATAAAGGCGCATCCTGGCCCTCCCCCACATTCCAGCATGGCGAGCCGCTCCTCAGGTGATAGTTATCGGCTATAAGCAGGGGATCATCATCTATATTTCCATCTCCCCAGTTTATGTTTCCAGAGCCGGAAACCCCGCTCCCATCTTTATCTTCAATATCGCAATAGCTTACTGTCGGATAGGGGCTCTGAGAAACTCCCATCTGAGAGCCTGAAGATACTGCCGTGTTAAAATATAGAATATCATTTATGAGACTCGTGCCGGAGTATTGGCAATATATCCCTCCACCAACATCGCCGGCATTATTTTCACATATTGTGCAGCTCATTATCTTCAAAGACGACCAATTAGAGTAAACACCGCCCCCATCATTGCCGGCAACATTCTCCGTAATGACACAGTTTTCTATAATAGAGGACGAAAAGTGGCTGTAGATGCCGGCTCCATTGGTGGCAACATTACCGTTCAATATGCAGTTCTTAATTGTGGCGGAACTATAATAAAGGTAGATCCCGGCTCCATTACCCTCACTGCCATTTATTATTTTAAATCCAATGATAACCGATAGTTTTTCTTCATTACTGTTATACAGGTTAAAGCCCCGGGCGGATTCTTCGCAGTCTATAACCGTGTTTCCAGGACCCTCTTCGGAGATTAAAAGTATCTTTTTCCCATTAAACTGAATACTTCTGTTATCCGCCCCTGTATAGGTCCCGGCCTTTACCAATATGATGGCATAATCTACTGCTGCGGCATCTATCCCTTCCTGAATAGTATTATAGGGGAAGTCCACACTGCCATCCTCTGTCCCTGTAGTATTAGAGCAATCTACGTATATGTTGACGGCAGGGGTCGATGAATCATCATTTGCATATCCTCCCCCCGTGTATTCATAATAGTTGGGATAACCGTCTCCATCAGAGTCTTCCAGGGAATCATCCACTAAAGGATTGGTATCATTATTAATATTAACCTCCCAAACATCCGGCATCCCATCGCCATCGGTGTCAGAATTGAAAGGATCGGTCCCGTAGGTTATTACCTCTTCATAATCAGTTAGGCCATCGCCATCGGTGTCGGGGACTTTGGGGTCGGTCCCATATCTATACTCATCTAAATCAATCAGGCTCTCTCCATCATAATCGGTAGATCCATTGGCGGTTCCCAAGTCGCCAAAATATTTAACCTCCCACCAATCACCAATGCCATCTCCATCAGTATCCACAAATTCATCCGCCCCTATGTCAACCCCAGCCCCATCAGGCCTGTCTTCATCATCTATATCGAGTAAAGGCGCATCCTGCCCCTCTCCCACATTCCAGCATGGTGAGCCGCTCCTCAGGTGATAGTTATCAGCTATAAGCAGAGGATCATCATCTATATTTCCCTCTCCCCAGTTTACAGTCCCATAAACTCCGCTCCCGTCCTTGTCCTCAATATCGCAATAACTTAATGTCGGAGAGGGAGTATCATATACATACATTTGAGGGCCTGAAGATCCGGCCGTGTTGGAATGCACAATATCATTCGTCATGCTCAAACCGGATTGGTAGCAATATATGCCTCCGCCTGAGCCGGTGGCATTATTTGCGGATACTGTGCAATTCACTATTTTTAAGGACGCCAGATTAGAATATATACCGCCCCCCTGGTTTGCTTCATTTTCCACGATCGCGCAATTTTCTATAAGGGACGATGAATAATAATCAGCGTAAACGCCCCCTCCCTTACTGTTTGCAGCATTATCCTTCAATATGCAATTTTTAATAGTGGGAGAACTCTCATATATAACGATACCCGCTCCATTATGAGCAGTGCCATTCACCACCTTGAACCCTATGAGAATAGATAATTGATCTTCTTGGCTGAAATTAAATATAAAGCCACTTCCGGATCTTTCGCAATCTACAACCGTCTTTTCAGGGCCATCTTCGGAGAGTAAAAGTATCCCCTTCCCGTTAAACTGAATATTTCTGTTGCCTATCCCGCTATATGTCCCTTCCTTTACCAATATTATGTCATTATTTTCCGCGGCATCTACCCCTTCCTGGATAGTATTATAAGGGAAGTCCACACTCCCATCCTCTGTCCCGGTTGTATTAGAGCAGTCTACGTATATGCCGGCAGAAGGGGTCGATGAATTATCATTTGGATTTCCTCCACCCGCGTACTCATAGTAGTTGGGATAACCGTCTCCATCGGGGTCTTCCAGGGAATCATCCACTAAAGGATTAGTACCATTATTAACCTCCCAAATATCCGGCATCCCGTCGCTATCGGTGTCAGGATCTGTAGGATCGGTACCGTGCGTGATGACCTCATCATAGTCTGTCAATCCATCATCGTCGCTGTCGGAATCATTCGGATCTGCCCCGTTCTGGTATTCCTGGAGGTTGTTGAGCTCATCACCATCCGGATCGAGGCCCGCATCAGCATCATCAAGGGGATCTAAACTGTTCTCAACCTCCCACCCGTCCAACATCTCATCGTTATCGGTATCCGAGTCAGTAGGATCGGTCCCGTTCTGGTACTCGCCCAGGTTTGTGAGGTTGTCGCTATCTCCGTCGCCCGATGCGTCACTCGGGTCGGCGGGATCAAGCCCGCACTGCTCTTCCCAGTAATCGTTCATTCCGTCACCATCTTCATCCGTACCATTAAACTGCCTCGCCAGGTACTGGTTCGTCTGGTACCCGAACACCTTGTGATCGAGCAGCGTGGTCTCCTCATCCATCTCGTACAGCCACACATCGGCCACGGTATAGGGGCCGTTAACCAAGCTGTCCGCTATGGGGCTGCCGCTGAATTTCAAAACGAGGGTTTGAGTCCCCGCCGAGAGGCCGGTCAGGTCGGTATTCGCGAAACATATCTCACTTCCTCCCCCATTGATGAGCTTGCCCGAGATCATGTAGTCGCCCGCCTGGCCGATGGTGGCGCCCACCCCTATCTCCAGCCAGTTGTACAGGCCGTCTCCATCGCTGTCCGTCACCTGCTCGCTTTCGATATCGCCCAGCTCAGCACCGGTCGCCGATACAGTCTGAATAATCGGCATCTCCGATGTCGTCCTCTCGAACGGCTGGCCGCCAGCTTGGCCGGAAGCGCCCCCCCTTACCCTATGTTTACCCTCCTGTACGGTAGTGTAGGTGTTCGCGTAGATGCCGTCCCCCGCGTCTCCATCATTGTGGTCTCCATCATCGTAGAGGGTGATCTGGATCGTGGTACCGTCTGGGAGGGTTACCTGGGCGACCACAGTTACCCCTGACAAGGTAATCCCCTCTGCTGAGAGCTCCACCTTGATGAGGAGATCATCCCCTACCTTCATCCAGTATTGATCCAGAAGCAGTATGAGCTTAAGAGTGCTCTCGAAGAACACCCCTGCTTGATAATCGATCTCCCCGCCGGGGAGGGTTCCCGCCGTTACAACCATATCCCATTCGCCCGGATCGGGATTTTGGATGGTGTACATCTGCATCTTCAGGAACTCGCCAGACTCATCCGAGGAGATCTCCGACTTATCGGTAACTTCCTCGATAAAATCAACGCCCGGCGTTGATGGAGTTATTTCATTATCATTGGGATCTCTCAAAGTAAGGTTCAAGGTTCCCTCATACCAACTGAGGAAGAACGTGGTCTCGCCTATGGCATCGATCGTCACCTGGTAGGTGTTTACCTGACCCTGCGTTATGTGATTGAGCCCTACACCGGCACTCTCCGGCCCTTCATCTTCACCTTCACCCCTACCCATCCCTTCCCCTTCATAATTGGGATCGGTAGGTTTCGTTGCCCAGCTCGTCAGCCCGTACGGCTCGCTCCCGGCAGTGTTCAGGAACCTGTCTCCCACCCAGTACAGTGCCATGTCCAGAATATCGTCGTTCTGAAGCATGTTCGTGTGGACGATATGCGTTCCCCCGGAATCGGTATCCGGATAGACGGCCGGCAGGTGTGACCGGCCCCCGAATTCCGTGTCCCTCATCCTCAATCTGTACTCTTGCCAGCCGGGAGTGAGGGGGACTCTCTGGAGACTGCTTATCGGCCCGTTCTCCGCGATCATCGACGCCCAGTAGACCCACTGGTCGTTGGGGCTGGGCTCCATGAACCGGCTCGGCCCCGTCGCACCATGGGCGGCAACGTAGTGAAAGTTCACCCCGTTGGTGTTTACGTACTTCGGCGCCTTCACCCAGCCCACGCTACCGCCATTAAACTTGTACATGTAGCTCACTTTCATGATATCGAGGTACCGGGGGAGCATAATGGCATTAAACTGAGCGGCACGGTAAACGCCCCCATTTACACCGCTAAAAATCACCAGGTTCTCGATATCGTAAAGGGCGCCGTACTTATCGATAAAACAACGGGTTATGGGACTACCCTGGCTGTGCGCAAACATATCAATGGCTGGTGGGTTACCGTTCGTGATCCCCTCAAGAGCAGGGATAACCGTTACATCCATGTATTGTTTTATCTGGAGCGCATTCTTCTCATATGTCCATCCCGTATCACCCTTCCCTGTATGCAGCCCTTCCACGGCAAAACAGATATAGCCCTGATGCTCATCCTCGCCGGGAGGTGAGGTCAAATAATCAATCGTACTACTCCAGCTCGCCGCATTGGTAAGGATACCGTGGACCATTACTACCGGACGGGGAAATTCTATATTCAGGCTCTCTGATGTGCTTACTATAAGGCTATCGGAAATCTCCACATCCACACTGGTGGGAGTGTCGTGGTAATTATAGATATCGGTGCCGCTGTGGGTCACATACGCCCGGATGTTGTAGGAGCCATCTGGCAGATCGGTAAACTTATAGAAGCCATCTTCATCGGTGATTGCGGTATCCTGCACGGTCTCTCCGATCCAGGCCTCCACCGTCGCCTCCTCTATGGGCGGATTGTCGTCAAACGTATCGTCCGTATCGTCCTTAAATTTCACAAAACCACTGACACCCGTCCGCAGTGTTATGCCATGCAGAATCGGAATATTCTCACCGTCTGGAGAAATAAGTTTTATCCCCTCGGTGCCGGTGATTCCGTAACTTACCAGTTGAGCAGACAGGTCATCGGGCAAGAGGATCGTTGTTCCTCCCGATGTGAAAGTATACGTGCCCACGTAATTCCATTCAGACTCGGGAGTCTCTTTACTATAAAGCTTGACCTCGATGCTCGAAGCGTCCGGCAAATCGGCATCTATAGAGATTCCTTCAAGCGATGTCTGCCCCTCGAAGTCATGTTCTGTCGTGCGAAAAGAACCTTCAACCGGGTCAGCCGATACTCCCCAACCGAACGGTATCAGGCAAATAAACACCGTGAATATCGGGATGGCTATCTTAAATCTTCTTAGATTAACCACTTTTATCCTCCTTTTATGCTCTTTAAGCGCTGCAACTAGCCATCTTTAGGTTTCAATAAAGCATTTCAACTCAGTCCCTTAATCGCACTAAAATCTATTCGGCGAGAATTCCACACTTACGGAAGTAGGAAACACATAAACCGGTGGGTGAGATCCTATAAATACTGGCCAAGATCCTCCAACATGTACCTTGCAGTAGTTGGAACTACACCCCGCTCCAAAACAAATCGAACTTTCATCGCTGGCAAGCGCCCCCTCATATTCATCCAAAAACACCGCCTCAATGTGGTGGTCTGGGTCACACTGCTCGCTCAAGGTCAAATAGCCAACAAAATCACTCTTCTGAAGAGTTTCCTCATCTTCTTCAACTTCTTCGAAAGGGCCATACTCAATCTGAACCCGCTGTATCTCGTGCCACTCTTCATCACAATATACTTTGTCAACTAACCAGAGAGACGCTCCTTCAGTTGCCCCAGGTCTCTTTGTAATAACTCCCTTTACCTGTACCCTCCCATCAGTCCAGCCAGTCCTTTCATAATGAGTAGTGCAACCTGCGCTGCCTAGAAGAAAAAGATGACGGAATATGCCATCATTAGTCCAGTAGGGATCGATCACCCAGGCTCCCCCGTAGATACCAGCCGTTGTTCCATATTGATCCTCTCTCCATACCATTTCATTGGGTAAACACATTCCAGAGCAATACAGAATAAGGCAAGCACTGTGATGTACGTCATAGATCTGCCAATCTTCACTTTCAAAGACGGTGACAGTGTTACTTTCAATACCAAGTGCTGAAGTATCGGGCATACATGCGTAATTGAGGTACTGAATATCTAAGCTTATCTGTTCGGCGCTCAAAGTAACATCGTCATACCATCCTCCACCCAATGCAGACTGCAATATAACAGTTACATCTTTTGATGCAATATTCCCCCCTGAACCCCTCTTGAATTGATCAACGCTATGATCAGTGGCTAACACTCCATTCCCAACTGCTATCAGCCCAGCAACTACTGTGCATACCGCAATGACTAACTTTAACCTTCTTAAACTGATCATCTTTTGCCTCCTTATAGGGTAAGCCCCCTACCATTCATATTCTGACAGTTTTTTCGATTTAATCTATCAAGCACTTTTACTTCTTAAACTTCTTCGATGAATAAGGACTAGTAATAAAAGCCTCCTCCTTAAAATCACTCTGGAGTATGGCATCGGATAAAGTAATTTTTTCCTTCTTGAGGGATTCCACTCAAAGCTCGTACTATCAGTTTTATACATCGCCTCGAATAGTCATTGCGAGCTGAGCAAAACAATCTCTTACTTTGCAAGGATTTGAGATTTCTTTCCCCGCTTTCACGGGGACAGGCTTGCTACGCTCCTCGCAATGACAAATTAAACTATTTTGTTCTTCCCTTTAGTAAGCCTATCTCCTCATAAGGTTATCCACCACCACGGACGGCCCTTACATACAGTGGACTATTATTCCCACTACTAGATATCGCTGGGACCCCTCCACTGTACTCTACCGAAAATCGGCTTGACGAATCGTTCAACCTATTAGTCGATGACCAATAATCCGTGGTGTCAGGATAACCTGGCGTGTTGGGGAAGGCCGTATAATCAAAGTACTGGCCAGGGTTTTTGAACACAAAGAGTGACATCAATTCCATCAAGTTTGGAAGTCGCCAATCATCATGGCCAGCGTAAGTGCCGTCTGTGCCAATCTGGTTTTCGCAATAGTCTAGTGCATCTACGAATGAATACCCATCTGTGTTGTTCGATGGTGTTTTCTGCTCCCACATGAGACCAGTCGCATTATCCGTTACAGTGCCATTCCCGTTGTCCGTGAATCTTCCCCCATCAGCATTATAAGCAGTCCAGGAACCCGTCCCTCTCGGATACCCTATATCGGGGCCTGCGGGATCTGAATAATCGGGGTCATCCCCAGTTCCTGAAGACGTTTGCTGACCGGTCTTAGGTAATCCGTAATTGGTCCCTCCAGAAGCGGCTCCATCCTGAACTCCCCAGCTTCCCGACTGCGTACAGAAGAACTTCTTCCCCGTCGCCACATCAGCGACGGTGGCGTTGCACTGCACGAACAGGGCCTTGATGTCATCATAGATCTCCTTCAAGGACTTCATGGTGCCAGTCCCTGGCCCGTTCGTAGGCTCCTTGAAAAAGCCGGGTAGGTCCGGCGCCTCGCCCGCAGTCAGGTAGTCGTAGATGTCCTGAAGCGTGTACATACCGCTTCCTGCCGAAGGCGGCCCGGTAGGATCAATGTCCCCGGCCTGAACCGCACCAGACAACCCTATTACAAACATCGCACTTAAAACTACTGTCATTAACTTCTTCATCTTTTCCTCCTTACAAAGTTTTTACTTCTTGAAAATTTTAACGTTTGCCATTCTCGCGTCCTCACAGGAGTGAGGACGCTAAGGACGCTACATTTTCATGATTTCCGGCGGCCCCCGTATACGCTGGACTGAGCCACATTCATCTATACGAACCGGCTCTTCAAAGAGCCGGATATAAGTGCTGCTATCATCTACACCTAATTTATTTATAAAGCCAATGACTGCTCTCTGCTTGTATCTTTCATCACCCTGATTAAGGTTGGCCGCAGGAGCATAGCCGTCACTCACAAAAGAACCCTCGGACTCGCTATCTCCAGACGCTATTCCAAACTCGGCCTCCTTTCCAATCGATCTCCAGGGCCCGGGATCGGTCCTTACCATATATTCTACGGATTTGCCCGGCCCAAAGTGTATCCAGCCCACATTCTCCGCCCACGCGTATCCGTGAAACTGGCCCTCATTATCTATATATGTCCGCGAATAGGGGTGGCTGAAGTTTATCCACCCTACGGCGCTGGACCAGGCAAAGCCGGAGAGGCTCCCCTCTCCGTCATTGTTGACTCCCCAGTCATAAGCGCTTTCATTGGAATAATGTTCCCTGTTTAAGGGCCTTCCATCACCAAGACTGACCCAGCCACAGTTCTCCATCCACGCTTTTCCGGAGAGGATATTGGAGCCGACTTGCACATCGGAACCGGAAGCTTTCAGGTTAAGCCAGCCTACGTTCTCCCCCCAGCTCCAGTTATAGCCGGCAATGATTTTCCCTACTCTATAAAATTTTTGTGCGACAAAAATTTTATGTTGAAGAGCTTGATTTATTGGGGAACATCGATGGAATGATCCCACATCGGCAAAAGCTGAGGCGGAGAGCCCTGCTGCGAAAATGAATATCCCTACTTTAAGACCTCTATTCATTTCCTTCAAACCCATCATCATTTTTCCCCGTCCATGGAAGCTCTTCCTTACTTTTGCATACTCTCCAAGCTTGCCGCTATCCTATTCCATAGAAGTTGAGGTTTAGAAATAAAGAGCCAGATAAGGAGGGCCGAGAGCCCCAGTATTAGGACGGTGGGCGGCTCGGGAACACCTTGCTCCATATTATGCTCCGTCGGACCCCCTCCCGGTGGATACGCGGCTATATTATTGGTCGTGAAGCCCGGCGTCGCGCTATGCTCCGATAAACCGTCCCACACCAGGAAGTACACGGCGAACGGTGTCGTGTCGCCGGCGTATATGAACATGTCGTAAATGAGATTCCCACCGCTCTCGCTGATGAAATCATGTCCCACCAGGGTGTCGCCGATGACCATGAACGCCGCTATCTCATCGCCCACCCCGACCGTCGGAGTAAACCCCGTGAGAAAGCCATACAACGCCTCCGCCCAGCCCGTCGGCGTGGGAGGCGTCCAGTGATCGGCCTCGGCCGATGAACACGTGAAAAACATACACGCCACCACAATGACCACGTACTTCATTTTCATTTTGCACCCAACATTTTGTCTTGTTTCTCTTATCTCTCTAATCCCTTATCCCTGTATTACTGCCACCCGTAGCCACGGCCGATCCTGTATAGCCTCCCCACCTATTAATGAAGGTATCCTCTGCCTTTTGCAACTAATCCAGCTAAAGCTTATACAAGGTCTGCTCTATAAGTTGCAGCATCTACAGGCAAAAATTATTTCCGCACGCTCCCACTACTAAATGAACCCGGTTTTTCCCCACTAGCAATATTATATACCTTATCCTCTAACCCCTCCGAATCAGCTTCTCTTTTACCCATTTTCATGCATCAAGCGCACTTCCTTTTAATTTAAACAATGGCTTTCATCTTACTGCCGGTTTTGATCAGCTTTTGCAAGATGATCCAAAACCAATGGTTTAATTTGCTCTAAACCAATAGGTTATGATCACAAATATTCCTTGCCAGCCTAATAAATTATACCTGTGCTCTTCCCGAACCGATTGCCGAAGGTTCTCAGCCTCTCTTTAGCTTGATGCAGGAAAATAGATATTTTTTTTATTGACTTATAAACAGATGTGGCGTAAATTGACCGACTTTCAATTCTGCGGTATTCCATTGCTCTATTATTTCATCACTCCAACACTCCAGTTTTTCTTACTCCTTCCTCTTTTATTGCCCAATGATAAAGAGAACTCGGCCCTTCCAGGTGAGTGGCATGACCGCAGTTCACACAAGCAAATAATTGCACTGGAATCTTATCTTGAAGACCATTTCTCCGTATCTTTAAGAGTGTTCCCAACTGCAACTGTATTAATCCTTTCTTGTAAAATCTTACGCACCCGCACTTAGGGCACTTTGCAGGGCGGGGCCCTTCCCGGCACTTTTCGGCCAAAGTTCGAAGCCGTTTTATTTCCTTCCACTGCTTCCTTATCACTTTCCTGAGCTTTTGTAATTCCAACGATTCATCCGGCCGGCCCTGCTTTTGCCCGTTCTGATTCGCCCCGTTCAACTCTAAGCACTTCCTCATCGTCTCTTCTGCCTTGTGCAGCCATCGGGCAATGGAGTTTCTAGTAGTACCTATCTCGCTTGCAACTGCCGTCATGCTCTCTCCACGGAGAACCCTGATAACAACCTCCATTTTAGTATCTGCCTTAATCTTCCTATACGCCATAGTAACACCTACTCCTTAAATATTTCCCAAGCGATAGCATACAAGGAAGCGGTCAAAGCAATGAGTATAGGCAGTACAAGAACGGGTCTTTTACATAACTTCATTGATATAGAAGCGCCTTTCCTCACTTTGAGCCTAAGTCTTCCGAACCTTTTCAAAACCCAATATGACTATCGGGTTAACTCATCGCCCAGTATATTGTGGGGCAATTGGTTATGTTAATCTATAATCAATAGACATCGAAAAATACCATTTAGAGCATTAAAAATTTGCCTATTTTGTAATTTATCGACGGTAAATCATAAAATCTATGATGAGTTAACCCGATAGTCATAAAACCCAAAAAGATCTTTTTTCATCCACGAATTCTTTTTGTCCATGAATACTTCGGCTAAGCTCAGCACGTGTTCCACTAATTTTCACTAATTCTTTTTGAACCGCAAAGATCGCAAAGTCAAACCGCTAAGTTAAATTACAAATCACAAGTAACAAACCACAAACAAATTCCAATGACCAAAATCCAAATGACCGAAACTATAATTTATCCCAACACTCCATGTCTGCGTGCCTGCCTGTGCGTAGCAGGCGGACACGCACAGGCAGGCACCATTCCATCATTCCAATACTCAACTGCTCCAATCTTCTTTTGCACCTGATTAACCTGATTTCTCTGATTCTTTATTTTTTTCAGGTTAATCAGAGTCATTCAGGTACTCACAATCCTTTTCTGGACGCTGATTTTCGCACCTGTCTGGCATTCTTCTGACGGAGATCTCCTCTGATTTATTTTCTTCCCTATCCGGTAATCCTGATAATCTGCGTTCATCTGCGTCCCATTTATCCTCTTTAAACACTCCTTTGCGCTCTCTGCGACTCTGCGGTTCTATTATTTTTTTCGTCATTTTCTTCTTCTTTGCGTCCTATCTTCTCTTTTTCCGTCAACTGTCTATTGTTAACTGTAAACTTCCTGCTTGAGTCTTTGCGGTTCAGGCGTCATTCCGGCTTCCGGCTCATGGCTGACGAGCGGCAACTCAAGGACAAAGGTTGCGCCGTGCCCTTCTTCGCTCCTGGCCCATAGCCTGCCGCCGTGATCCTCCACAATATTACGCGATATACTCAAGCCCAGTCCCGTACCTTCACCCTCGTGTTTTGTCGTAAAAAAGGGCTCGAATACCTTTTCCAAGTTCCGCTCCGGGATTCCCTTTCCACTGTCGGTAAACTCGACTATCGCCCTGTCGTCCTGCTTGAATCCTCTAATCACGAAGACCTTATGTTCCACTTTTAACAATTCGTAGTGGGCATTGATAATTATGTTAAAAACCACCTGGTGGAGTTGAAAATCGCTTGCTATAACTTCCAGACTCCGGTCCGGTAAGTGAGTGCTCACTTTAATATTGTCGAACACGAAAACCGAGGATTTGCTCCGTAGAGCCTTTATAATAATCCCTCGTAAATCCTGTCTTTCTTTCCTGGCTTCCCCGCCCTGAGTAAATTCCAGAATATTTTTAGCGATTTGGTTGCACCTATCCACCGCGGCTAAGAGCTTCCTAATATACTTATCTTGCTGCTGTCCCTTTTCGACGCCACTCAAAAGCTGAGTGAACCCTGATATTGCTGCCAGAACGTTCCTAAGCTCATGCACAATTTCCGATGTTGATTCTCCTATACAAGCTAGCCGCGCGATCTTTTCAATCTGCTCCGATGAAGCTTTATCCATTGCCTCCTCACTTTCTGATTCCGGCACACATTCACGGTTCTCTCCAGGATAACAACTTTTTCCTCTCGTATAGGCAACGTATAGCCCAATTAAAAGCATGAGTCCCCAACACAGAAATTTCGGATTTTCATGCGGCAAGCAACGAGAAGACACAACTTTCACAAAGGCGTTTGAAGAAACGGCTGAAAAGAACAAGGAAGCTGCCAGGGCTACAATGATAATGTTTGAGAGAGCATGCAAATCTTTATAGGACTTCTTTAAACTTTTTTTCCGAATTGAGCTCATATAAATCGATCCTTTGCATTAACCGACTGCTGAAATCAAAATGATGTGCTACCTTCATGTAGCAATTGCTATGCCAAATGTCATAAATATGAACGATTAATTGTATTCGCCACTCCAGCAATGAATTACACAACATTTGCTTTTTGGGCAATGCGCAAGATGACATAATAAAGTGTTGCCTTTAAGCAACGAGATGTCTCATGTTAGAGTAATGGATTAAGACAGAAATGGAATGATGGAGTAATGGAGTGGGTGGAGTAGTGGAGTGATGGAACATTAGAATGACAAGAAAATTGTAATGGGGCAATGGTCGGACATTGATGTGATAGGATTAAGAAAATATCCCTATTCCCTTAACTTCCCTGATTTTTCTTAATTTCCACTGCTATTCGTTGACAGGACAGATCAAGCTTCATAAAATGCATGATGAAATTTTGAGGCAGTCTATAAAAAGAAAAATGGAGAGAGAAATAAATGAACTACAGAAAGAAAACAAGCTTCTTTCCGATGCCGTTAGAGACCATTGACTACTCAGTCATCCTCACCGACATGGATGGCAACATAACCAACCTGAACAAAGCGGCACAGGTATCATTCGGATATAGTTCAAAGGAACTCATAGAAAAAAATCTGCAAATTCTCTATTCCGAGAAGAACAGTCCCGAAATCCTTGCAGAAATCAGGAAAAAAATAGATCAAAAAGGGAACTGGGAAGCTAAACTCTGGAGGAAAAAGAAAAATACCCAGGAAATCCTGTGCTATATATCCACTTCCTACCTCATAGATGAACATGGCAAGGCCGTGGGCTTGATAGAGGTCGCACGAGAGACACACGAGTCGGAAAGAACTAAAGAAGAACTGACCTACATGACACAGCTCCTTGAAGGCGCCGCGTATTGCATCATATCCACGGACCCAAATGGGATCATCAAGAGCATCAACAAGGCCGGTGAAAAGAAGTTGGGTTACAGGGCCGATGAGCTGATCGGCAAACACGTCAGCATCATCCAATCTCCCAGTATCCCCCAAGAGCTCATGAAAATACTCGACGAAAAAGCGAAAAGAGGAGAAAACTGGGAAACGGAGTCTCTCGGAGTCAAAAAAAACGGCACAACCTACCCAATCTGGCTAGCCACTTCCTATCTCTTTGACAGGGAGGGCAAAATCAAAAGCACCATTGGGATATCGAAGGATATCACAAGGGAAAAAGAGGTCGAGGAGCGAGACCGCTACATGGCGCAGCTCCTTGAAAGCGCCGCGTATTGCATCATATCCACGGACCCAAATGGAACCATTAAGAGCATTAATAAGGCCGGGGAGAAAATGCTGGGTTACAGGGCCGAGGAGCTGATCGGCAAACACGTCAGCATCATCCAATCTCCCAGTATCCCCCAAGAGCTCATGCAAAAGCTCGATGAAAAAGCGAGAAATGGAAGGAATTGGGAAACGGAGTCTCTCGCCATCAAGAAAAACGGCACAACCTTCCCTATCCGTCTTGCCACATCCTATTTATTTGATGAAGAGGGCAAGATCAAGAGCGCCATCGGCATCTCAAGGGACATCACCAGGGAAAAAGAGTTCGAAGAGAGAGACCGCTATATGGCGCAGCTCCTGGAGAGCGCCGCGTATTGCATCATATCCACGGACCCAAAGGGAATCATCAAGAGCATCAACAAAGCCGGGGAGAAGATGCTGCGTTACAAGGCCGAGGAGCTGATCGGCAATCACGTCAGCATTATCCAATCTCCCAGTATCCCGCAAGAGCTCATGCAAAAACTCGACGACAAAGCGAAAAAAGGAGAGAACTGGGAAACGGAGTCTCTCGGAGTCAAAAAAGACGGCAAGACCTTCCCAATCTGGCTAGCCACTTCCTATCTCTTTGACGAAGAAGGCAAGATCAAGAGCACCATTGGCATATCGAGGGACATCACAAGGGAAAAAGAAGTCGAGGAGCGAGACCGCTACATGGCCCAGCTCCTTGAGAGCGCCGCTCACTCTATAACATCCACTGATTCAAACAATATTATCCGGAGTGTGAACAGGGCCGCCGAAAATTTGTATGGCTATCGGGCCGATGAGCTTATAGGGAAGCACGTGGATATATTGTTTTCAGATAAGAATCCGCCGGAATACCTGCAAAAGATAAAAGAAGAAGCGGATAAAGGGCGAAATTGGGAAGCTGAATTGTGGAGAAAAAAGAAGAATGGAGATGAGATCCTCATATGGATTTCAACTTCATGTATTCTGGATGAAAATGGGAAGATAAAGACTAAGGTATCAATAGAGAGAGACATCACCGAAGTCAAGCAAATGGAAGAAGAGCTCATCCATTCCTCGAAGCTTGCAGGCCTTGGTGAAATGGCAGCCGGGATAGCCCACGAGATAAAAAATCCATTAACCGGGGTCGCCCTTGGCCTTGAAAAATTGGAAAACACAGTTTCTCTTGGAACTAAAGAAGTAAAAGTGCTGAATAAGGTCCTGGAGGACATCGATAGAATAAACGAGATTGTCTCCCGTCTCCTCGATCTCTCAAGAAAGAAAAAGCCTGAAATGGAAGTGCTCTACATAAACGACATTATTAAAGACGTGCTCCTCAACATCGGCCCGTTGGCAAAGCAGGAGAATGTTGAAGTCGTAACAAACCTGAATAAAGACCTGCCACGAATAAATGCCGACGGAGGTCAACTCTATCAGGTCTTCCTTAATCTTGGTCTCAACGCCATTCAAGCCATGCCGAACGGAGGGACGCTGGCTATATCGACGGATAAGACAGACAGCAACGGGGAAAAGAGAATCTCAATATCGTTTAAAGACTCGGGAATAGGTATCAGTAAAGAAAATATCCGTAAGATCTTCGAACCGTTTTTCTCCTCGAGGAAGGGAGGAACGGGACTGGGCATGTCCATATCGCACAGAATAGTGAAGGACCACGGAGGAAATATCGAGATAGAAAGCGAACCCGGCAAAGGAACGGAGATAATTGTACTACTGCCAACATATAAAAATCACTAAATTACAATAAACAAATCGCAAATTACAATCAATATACAATACACAAATAAACAATATACAAAGTACAAAGTACAAACAATGTACAATATACAAATAAACAAGATACAAACAATATACAGCTCATAAATAAACAATATGCAAATAATCAATAAACAATAAACAAAATACAAATTACAAAATGGGTGAAGATAAAAATAAACCTTATGATTTGGAGAAGAGGACGCTTTATTTTGCTAAGGCAATAATCCATCTTTGTAAAAAATTGCCTAGGAATACAATCAATATCGAGTTGGTCAGGCAACTGGTTAGAGCGGCAGGATCGGTCGGTGCAAACTACCGTGAGGCGAACGAGGCTCTTAGTAAAAAAGACTTTGCTTATAGGATGAGGGTAACTCGCAAAGAGGCAAAGGAGACCACATATTGGCTTGAGCTTGTTCTTGAGGCAAATCCCGGATTCGGCAATGATATCGATCATCTATCTCAAGAATCTAGAGAGCTAAGGAATATTTTTTCCTCCATCATCGACAAATCTAAATGATGTTATAGGGGTATGCACTTGTCTCAGGTAACACATTATTATATCTGTTTTGCTTCACCCGGTCATTGCGAGGAGGAAACGACGAAGCAATCCCTTTGATATATAAGATGTTGAGATTGCTTCCCCGTCCCCGGTAAGACCGGGGCCGGGTCTGAATGAGCTTCGCTCGCAATGACTATAAAAGTAAAAGGGGGAACAATAAACCGCTCCCATTAGTAATTTGTTTGTAATTTCGTAATTGTAATTTGTGTTTTGTTTTTGGTTTGGAGCTTGTAATTTGTTTGTTATTTGTGTTTTGGAATTTGTTATTTGATTGTGATTTGTGAATTGTAATTTGTAATTTGTTTGTGATTTGTTATTTGTGGTTTGTGATTTGCTTGTTAGTTGTAATTTGATTGTGATTTGTGAATTGTAATTTGTAATTTGTAATTTTTACAATGGAGGATCTTGGAAATGTCAAAGAGCCTTTTAATTGTCGATGACGAGGAGAACATCCGGACTTTTCTCGCTGATTCTTTTCAGGAGAATGGCTACTCTACCTGGATAGCTGAAACAGGAAAGCAAGGCTTGGACTTATTTGAGTCAAACTCACCCGATGTCGTTATTCTCGATCTGAAGTTGCCCGATATAGACGGCCTGGAAGTGCTAAAAGCAATAAAGAGTGCAAAACCCGACACCCAGGTCATCATGATCACCGCCTACGGTAAAATCAAGAGCGCCGTGGAAGCCATTAAACTGGGGGCTTACGATTACATCTCGAAGCCCTTTAAATTCAGCGAGATAAACGTGATCGTTGAAAACGCGTGCCAGATGCTATCGATGAAGGATCATATCTATCTCCTCAATCGGGAAATAGCCAAGTTCGAGTACGGGGATATGATCAGCTCGACAAAGAAGATGCAGGGGATATTTACCAGGATCGGAATCATAGCTCCAAAGCCTTCCACCGTACTTATCACGGGGGAAACGGGGACGGGAAAGGAACTGGTCGCGCGCGCCATCCATAAATCCAGCGACAGGAGAAACCGGCCTTTTACAGCTATCAATTGCACTGCTATTCACGAACAGCTTTTGGCCAGTGAGCTCTTCGGCCATGAACAGGGCGCCTTTACCGACGCGAAAACGGCTAGGAAGGGGTTATTCGAATACAGCGACGAGGGAACAATATTTTTCGACGAGATCGGCGATATGCCGTACCAGCACCAGGCACAAATATTGCGCGTTATTGAACAAAAGACTTTCAGAAGAGTTGGAGGAAACACAGATACCAAGGTAGACGTGAGAATAATCACCGCTACTAACAAGAACCTGAAAGAGCAGATCAAGGAAGGGAAATTCAGAGAGGACCTCT
>Ga0075124_10000450_pt1 | contig 19335 bp, 21 predicted proteins | sample AntAceMetag02UKS_FD_69809 | JGI IMG/M metagenome (GOLD analysis project Ga0075124, IMG submission 69809) | Saline lake microbial communities from Ace Lake, Antarctica - Antarctic Ace Lake Metagenome 02UKS | ecosystem: Environmental > Aquatic > Non-marine Saline and Alkaline > Saline | place... | reverse complement strand
TACAACAGAGGATGCATATCTTGGTGAAGGGGTCAAAATAAAAGGACGTCTGATTGTAAACGGGGATCTGGATATTGGGGACAATGTCCAGATTGAGAAGGGTTTTGAAGCAAAGGGGTGGATCTCTATACGAAACCCGCTTCCGGTTTTGACATATCTCGTCTTGTACCTTATAACCCTCCTTGGAATTGAAAAGGAAGATGAAATATCTGAAATTATGCAGAAACTGTTTGGGTATGATGAGGATGAACTTACTCAAATGCCGTTGATGATTCCTTCGAATTCAACCCTGAATATGGAAACATTTTCTGTTCCAAACAAGATGTCAATAGGTTCAGACTGCCGTCTTCATGGAAATATCCGTGCCGGTGCTGTCTCCATTGATACCGGAAATACCATATTTGGCAGTATTCGGGCAGAAGGTGATATTGCAGTATCTCCCAACAATGAAATTCATGGAAATATTTATTCCGGCGGGGACGTCGTAATATGTGAGGGTGTGCATGTCCTGGGAGATATTCAATGTTCGAATCTGGCACTGAATGAAGAAGCCCGTCTGGATGGAACGATTAAGGCACCACTGGGTGTTCGGATTGTGAGGGAAAAATGCTGATTGATGATATTTTTGATGTGCACGGAATGCAGTGTATCGAGCCGGTGTTTGCTGAGATTACTGACGATTATTACACAGAAGAACTTCTGTCTGTTCCTGCAGAGGAAGCGCGTCTGTTGATTGATGAGAATGAGTGTCCCATTGCGCTTGCACTGCGACAGGATGATGCCTGGTTAGCAGGCAGTTTTGTCTGCCGGTCACCTTCGGCGGCTGTGTTTTCCAAGTTTGAAGAATCCGGTGGCGATATTTACCAGGAGGATGCATCCCGATATCTTGATGCTCTCAGGGGATATTTCAGCCTGAAACTGCTATCTGAGGTCCCGCAGGCAAGTGAAGACACCCGGCCGGAAAGAATGGAGATGGTTGCCTCTCTGATATCAGATGTCTGGGGAACACTTGATGGTGCATCATGTGTAGACTGCTGCTGTGGGTCTGGTGTGATATCAGAAGCAATCAGGGAATGCGGCGGTCACCCCTGCGGGTATGATAATGATCCCGGTCTGATTGCTCTTGGATTACGAACCCGGCGCCTGTATCCCCATCAGGTGATGCATATTGATGCGTCACGTGCAACAGATTATATCGCACCGGTTCCGTACGGTGTGGGGTGCATGCTTGGGGACATCACGGCGTTTAATGCAGGGATGTGGGAAGATATTGTATCTGAACTGTTGGTTTTATCCGAAAAAACCCTGATGACAACAGCAACGGAGCCTGAAATCCACCGCGTGGAGGAATGGTGCACATCGCAGGGACGGACATGCGAAATAAGGGAAAATGACCGTGACCCGATATATGATCGGTGGGTCTGTATTTCCTCTGTCTGAATTCCCGGTATCTCTTTTTTTGGCACTTATCTTTTCAGGCGGGTAATGTATCTTACCTAATCGAAAGGCAAGGGAGGGGGTAAAATAGCATTCTTCCTCTTTGGTTGTAGTCCTGACCGGAATGTGACGGTAAAAATGGGGATTTTAATCCCTCTTTTTTTTCGTGTCTCTATTGGATGTTGTGTGTACTGCAGTTGTGTTTGGTTCTAAACAGTGGAGAATGTGTGAGATATTCACACACCGATTCGCGAAGACCCTAATCATCATCCACGGGTTACATGGTGTGATGGTTTATCCCCCCTCGGAGTCAAACGCATATAGATCTGAGGCACACTGTCATGCATTCTACGATCATACCTGAACTTCTTGCACCAGCCGGTTCCCCTGATGCACTTATCGCTGCGGTTTCAGCGGGAGCTGATGCGGTTTATCTGGGCGGTGCACAGTATGGAGCCCGACAAAATGCGGCGAATTTCGGGGAATCTGAGATGGAATGGGCCCTTCGGTACTGTCATACACGGGGTGTCCGGGTGTATGTGACACTGAACACCCTGCTCTCTGATGCTGAGATGGAGGATGCCGTGAAGTATGCCTGCTGGCTGTATGAACGGGGTGCCGATGCAGTGATCGTACAGGATGTGGGACTGGCAGACATCCTTCATACCTCTGTTCCGGACCTCCCGCTGCATGCCTCGACGCAGATGACGATTCTGTCAAAAGACGGGCTGAGATGGGCGCGTGCACTTGGCTGTCTGCGTGTTGTTCTTCCCCGTGAACTGACCCTTCGTGAAATTTCAGAGATATATGCCGGTTCAGACGGCTGTTATCCAGAACCGGAAGTGTTTGTTCACGGTGCACTCTGTTATGCCTATTCCGGACAGTGCCTGCTCTCATCTTTGGTAGGGGGCAGAAGCGGAAACCGTGGTTCATGTGCACAGCCATGCCGCAGGGAATATACGCTGCTCTCTGGTGATCGGGACACATGGGGCCTTCCGGTGAAGGAATCCCTCAGAACCGAGAAGACACAATATCTTCTGTCTCCACGGGATCTCTGTACATACCCCAAAATACCGGAGATCGTCAAATCTCCTGCAGTCTCCCTTAAAATTGAAGGCCGGATGAAGTCGCCGGAGTACGTTGCTGCTGTAGTGTATGTCTACCGGAAGGCACTGGATGAGGCTAAAAATGGTTCGTTTGCCGTTTCAGACTCTGATCTGCTCACTCTTCGTACGGCATTTAACCGTGAATTCACCGCAGGATACCTTATGGATGGAAAGAACGGCACTGTCATGGGGCCGGAAACACCCGGAAACAGGGGTGTGCATATCGGTGCTGTCGGTTCCTACAATCCACGGAAGAAGATGGCTGAAATATGTCTGGACGGAACGTATATTCCTGAAACAGGTGATGGCGTCTCCTTTTCTGACGGGACACCCGGCTTCTTTGGAGGTGCTGTGCTCAGGAATGTTCCTGCAATACAAAACAGGAAATTTCAGATGCGTGTCCCCATGACGGTCCGGCCGGGAAATGAGGTATTCCTGACAAAAAGCGGGAGAGGTTCTGAATATGCAGCCGGTTTGCTCAGGAAAAATGCCACTCAGATGATTCCGGTTGACCTTACGCTTTCATTTGAAGATAATATACCTGTACTGACCGGGACGTCATTTTCCCGTACTGGCGAGATTTCGATATCATATAAAGCTGGTTTTTCCTTTTTACCTGCAGAGAATCGCCCTGTTTCTCCTGATAATCTTGCGGAACTATTGTCCCGGACAGGAGATACCCCGTATTATGTACGTTCATTCTCATCAGACTATCCGGGCGATTTATTCGCGCCCATTCGTGAAATAACGGGGTTCAGGCGGGAATTTTTTGCAGCACTTGAAGAGGCTGCTGCGAAGTCATTTTTACCGGAACAAACCGCGGTGGATGTGGTCCGGGCTGCTCTTCCGGACGACTCTGGTTTAAAAACAGCGGACTCGCCGATATCCCGTCCGATACCTCCTGCCCCGGAAATTTCAGTCTATGCATCCGACGGTGATACCGTGCGTGGAGCACTTGCGGCCGGTTGCCGCCGGGTTTATTTTGAGCCGCAGGGGCGACCCGATATACCGGGTTTATACAATTACTCAGACCAGTGGGCACAGTGGATCTGTTCACACATTGCTGAGGCAGCGTCCCTTTGCAATGAAGCCGGTGCGGATCTGATATGGAAATGGCCGCGTATTACCCGACAGAGATTTCTGGATTTCGCATGCAGTATTATTCCGAAACTAAACGATTTGGGAGTCAGAGGGATTATGGTGGAAAATATCAGTGCCCTTGCTGCTGCCCGGCGTGCCTCCCCTGATGTTCTGCTCTATGGCGGTTCCGGACTGAACATTTTTAACAGCCATTCTGCCAAAATAGTGGGCAGGGACTGTGTTTCTGTGACGCTGTCTCCTGAAATATCATTTGATTCAATAAAAAAAATGGTGTCCCGGTTGACTTTAGAAGAATTGTATCCTGTTCCTGAATGCATCATCCATGGCCCTGCAGAACTTGCGGTAACGGAAGACTGTATCATCGCAACAGCACATGGACGGTGTCTGCGATGCACGGATATCCCGGGTGGCAGACGGTGGTTTGGGGTACGTGATGTGAAGAACCATGTCTTCCCTGTGACAATTGATGATGAATGCCGGACGCATATCTGGAATTCCCGTGAAACCTGTGTTATTGATCACCTGAACCTGCTCGTGGATGCGGGTATCAGCCATGTTGCAATCGACTGCCGTATCAGAAACGGACAGTATGCAGAATCTGTCGTCAGTGCATACAACAACGCATTTGAATTGCTGTTCTCCGGAAAAAGCATGAAGGGTCGTGAGGTGCAGGGACTAAAAGACCGGCTGCAAACGATTGCATCCGGTGGAATTACCACCGGTCATTTCCTGAAAGGTGTGGAAGAAAAAGGTGAACAATGATCACTATCTGATCTTTTTTGCCTTTTTTCGTATAATGTCTGCTTCCACGGCATCACTGACACGGAGGAGGAAGGTTCCATAGCAGGGCTTGGTGAATGGGAACGTGACAACATCCCCGTCCAGACCGATTCGAACGGGCGGTATGCCAATCATCCCTTTATCAAATATTTTGAATCCCGGTTTCACTTCGTATACTTCTGCACAGTTTTTGTCAATGTAAGCGGCGGCCTCCTTAAATGAGACGTGTTTGTCTATGACCTCATAGTTGAGTTTTTCTATGCATCCCATGATATTACCCCGTCAATTTTTCTCTTCAGTGGTAAGGGATTATGACTGCCCTTAGCCGTGACTGCCGGACATCCAATCTCTGTGAGTTCATTCATCCGCGCTTCTGTTTCGCCCCCGAAGACAACTGCAATTACGGTTCCTGAGGATATCGCCTGTATGGTGGCGGTGTATGCCACTCCGGCCTCATTATGGACAAACACAAATGAAACGTCTGTATCGAATGTTCCATCCGCCATTGATTCAATGACGGCGTCAAGATCCTGCATTCTTCCGGCGCCACCCGTGTATACCCCGTCAACATCAGCTATTTGAACCAGTGACCGTGCTGCTTTTGTCCCTCCTATGGTGACATTCACGTCTTTTTTGTTCAGAATTCCGCTCAGGTACAGTGCTGCACTTGTCTGTATGGGGATTTGTGGGCAGCCGAGCAGAATCAATGCGGTATCCGGTTTTTTCTGAATTAATGTGTTTTCACTCATCTGATGTACCATCCGTTTTGTCCAATGTCATCTCATGTATCCCTGAAATTCGCTCCGGGTGCGCAAATATCGTGAACCTTCGCTCCCGTGAAAAGTTGATGAGGGTAATTCCAACACTCTCAGCAAGTTTTATCCCTTTATTTGTCGGTGCTGCCCGTGAGATGAGGATTGGTATGCCTGCATTTGCCACTTTTCCCACCATTCCCGAGGGTTGCCTGCCTGTACAGCCGATATAGCACAGAGACCGGTCGGTATGTTGTAATTCCGCTGCTCCCACGACTTTATCAACCGTGTTGTGGCGCCCGATATCGCAACTTTTTGCAATTAATGTTCCTTCCTGTAAGAGAACAGAACAGTGCACCCCTCCTGTTTTCTGCCAGGTGTCTGAGACGATTTCAGCAGTGGCTGCATACACCTCTTCCGGTTGAATACTGAGTGATGATGTGACGATTCCGGGTTCATTCTGATAAATGCCGTGTCCTCCGCCGGTCCGCATCTCAAGGGTTACGTCTTTTCGCGTGTCAGCTTCTATCCAGATGTCAGTGCCTTTCACCGTCACCGATTCAACCGCGTCAGAGAGACCTTCACAGATGACAAATCCTGCACCAAGCTCTCTAAGCATATCATTGCTCGCCACCTGATCCAGGATATGCGTATTGTTCAGGTACAGGGAAAACCGGTCTTCCCGTATTACGTCATCGGTGATTCTCTGAGGTATGCCATCTTCCACCCGGATTCCGGGATAACTGTCAGTAAACATCTGAACCTTTCCCTGTGTTGAACGTCTGTTATATTCCGCAATAAAATAGAGAGATTCCATTGGCTGGTATGAGTGCCCTTATATTGATTTGTTGCCTTATATGAATGGATGATGTACGCACACCGTCTGGACAATCTTCCGCCCTATCTTTTTGCCCTAATTGATGCAATGAAGGCAGAAAAGAGGGCGCAGGGTGTTGACGTAATTGATCTTGGGGTCGGTGATCCGGATCTTCCGACGCCATCCCATATAATAGAAGCACTTGTTGAAGCAGCGCGCAATCCTGCAACCCATCACTATCCTGACTATACCGGCATGCTCTCATTCCGTGAAGCAGTCGCCGCCTGGTACAGGGACCGGTTTGGCGTTGAACTGGATCCAAAAACTGAAGTTCTTGCGCTGATTGGTTCGAAAGAAGGTATTGCACATATTCCCGAGGCATTTGTAAACCCGGGTGACTATGTGCTGGTACCGGATCCCGGATATCCGGTATATAAGACATCAACGCTTTTCGCTGAAGGGAATATATGGAAGATGCCTCTGACTGAAGAGAATGGTTTTCTCCCTGATTTCAGTGCCATTCCATTGGATATCTGCGCAAAAAGCAGGATCATGTTCCTGAATTATCCAAATAATCCAACAGGAGCAATTGCCCCCCTCTCATTCTTTGAAGAAGCTGTTGCATTCGCCAAAGAACATGACATCATCATTGTGCACGACAATGCCTACTCTGAAATATCATTTGACGGCTACAAAGCGGCGTCATTTTTGGAGGTAGATGGTGCAATGGATGTAGGAATTGAGATGCATTCCCTTTCAAAAACATACAATATGACCGGGTGGCGTATCGGCATGGCCGCAGGGTCTGCAGACATCATTGCAGGTCTCGGGCGTGTTAAGACCAATGTTGATTCCGGTGCGTTTGATGCCATTCAGATGGCAGCAATTACCGCACTGAGTTCGTCACAGGAGTGCATTGCCGATTCCTGTGCAGTGTATGAAGAACGGCGGAATATCCTCGTTTCCGGTCTGCGCGATCTTGGGTTTGATGTAACGTCACCAAAGGCAACATTCTACGTGTGGCTGAAGGTGGATGATTCAATGGCCTTTGCAGCAAAAATGCTGAACGAAGCCGGCATTGTTGTCACACCAGGTACTGGATTCGGGGATGCAGGAGAAGGATACGTACGGTTTGCAATTACCCGGTCCGTTGAACGAATAGAGGAGGCACTGGAGCGTATGCGTGGGGTATTTGCATGACATTTCCCCCTCATATCTCTGAAAAGGACGGGCATCTCCACATCGGATCGCATGATACAACAGCCCTTGCAGAAAAATATGGCACACCGTTATACGTAACCGATGAACAGCGTATTCGTGACAATTACCAGTCCTATTACGATGCGCTGACAGGCTACTATGACAAGGTGCAGGTACTCTATGCGGCAAAGGCAAACGGCAATCTTGCAGTCCTGAAAGTATTTGCCTCTCTTGGTGCAGGTGCAGATGTATTCTCTACTGGTGAACTCCATCTGGCCCTTGCAGCCGGGATGAATCCGGAGCATCTGCTCTTTAATGGCAGTTCAAAGACAGAAGAAGATCTTTCCACTGCTCTTGATAAGAAGATTCGTGTATCTCTTGACTCTGTGGATGAACTGCAGCAGCTCAACGCCCTCGCCGGGACTGCCGGAGTGACCGCAGAAGTTTCGTTCAGGGTAAACCCTGCAATGGATGTTCCCACCCATCCCAAAATTGCAACCGGGCTTGCGACGAGTAAATTTGGTATCCCTGCCGGAGAAATTGTGTCTGCGTATCAGGCAGCAATGGATGCAGAAAATATTCTGCCTGTTGGTATCCACTGCCATATCGGGTCACAGATTCTTGAGGTTGCACCCTTCGCAAAGGAAGCTGAAGTGCTCATCTCTGTAGCCCGTGAGATAACTGATATTGGGGTGAAATTACGCTTTATGGATTTCGGCGGTGGTCTTGGCATTCCGTATCATCGTGATACTGACCCTGTACCCACTCCTGCTGAGTATGCAGAAGCTGTCATGCCGGTTTTTCTTGATGGAATCAATTCCATCGGAATAAAACCGGAATTCTGGGTTGAGCCCGGCAGATACCTGATGGGAGATTCCACCGTTCTTCTGTCACGGGTGAATTCTGTCAAACATTCGCACAAGACATTTGTGAATGTTGATGCCGGATTTAATCTCCTTATACGCCCTGCGATGTATGACTCATATCATGAGGTGGTTGTTGCAAACAAGACCACTCCTGAAAATACTGATGGTGTGGAGACAGAAATGGTGACTGTTACCGGGCCAATATGTGAGACAGGAGACATTATTGCGCATGATCGACTCCTTCCACCTGTTGAATCAGGAGACCTTATTGGCATTCTTGATACCGGAGCATACGGGTTTTCGATGTCATCGCAGTATAACAGCCGGCCCCGGTGTGCAGAGGTGATGGTGAATGATTCACAGGAAGCCCTGATGCGCCGTGCTGAAACAATCATCGATCTAAAGCAGACAATGAAAAATCTCCCGTGGCAGAAGTGAGAAAGAGCCACCTAATATTTGTGATAGATATGCGGGCATATTATTCGCTTGTTGATGATCTGTTTTCATTTGAAACATTTCAGGCGCTGGTTGAGGAGGTTTCCGAAGATTCAGGGAATGTCTTTGATGACCGGACATCTGCTATGATTGTACTGCGTCGTGCCGGAAGGAAACACCAGAAAATTGCCCGCCTGCCGGTAAATTCAACTCATGTCCACTTTTTTGGGAAAGTTCTTCAGAAGGGGGATGTCCGTACATTCACCCGTGATGATGGATCACCCGGTGCGGTAACGAAGATTGAGGTAGGGGATGACAGTGGTGAAGTCTCTCTTGTTTTCTGGGATGAGCGTGTCTCTGTAGTGGGAGAAATAGGGACCGGCGATGTAATAGAAGTTGTCGGCAAGGCTGAATCTGCACATGAAGTGCGGGTAATCGATCTGCAGAAAACGGTATGTGATATCCCGACCCGGAATGATTCTGAAGGGTTTGCCGGTAATCCTCAAAACGGTGATACGATTGATGCTACAATTGTGGCAATCGGAGGTCTCAGCACCTTCACCCGGCGTGACGGAAGTGAGGGAAAACGGATGGATGCTGCTATTGCGGATGCAACCGGAATTGCCGTTCTCGTTGTATGGGACCCGGATATGTTCGAGGGGTTTGTGCCAGGTGACGGGATTCATGCATCCGGATTACGCAGAAATTCGCGCAGTGCAGGAAGGGAGTATACCGCCGGTTCCCATGCGGTGATAGAGAAGGCAGATGTCAGCTATGCTCCGCTCTTTACGCCGGTATCCGATCTTCAGCCGGACACGACCGTGTCTGTTTCCGGAACGATCTATGGCATACAGAATGCACGGGAGTTCACAACACGGAAAGGAGCCCAGTCCTGGGTATGCAATACCGAATTCAGGGACGAAAGTGGGCCGATTCATCTGGTTCTCTGGGGAGATAATGCCAGAAACCCTCCTGCAGAAGGGGACCATATTTCTCTCTTTAATGCATCCTGCAGAAATGATCGGAGAGGCAGAGCGGAGATTCAGGTCAGTTGGGGTTGCCTTTTGACCTGTGATTCGGAAATCCGGAGTGAGAATGTACGTGTCTGCGGGATGGTAATTGAAACTGCCAGGGGGCAGTGTATTGATGATGGGCATGAGTGTCTTCTTATTGACACGGACCTGCCTGCAGGAACTGAATTTTCAGTAGAAGGGATAAAAACCGGAGACAGACTTTCAATTTCCTCATATTCTGAATATATTCGTTCAGCAGAATCGTTGAAAGGACGTATCCGGTCGATAAAAGATTAAATTTTTTACTTTCACTCCCCGCACAGGTGGGGTTCTTAACCGTTCAGAAAAATGGTTTATCTGTATACAGATACAATTGAGAGGTACAGAATATGGCAGAACTTGAAATTGAGGATCTCCCGGGAGTCGGACCAACAACAGCTGACAGACTCAGGGATAACGGATATACAACGATTGAAGGCATCGCAACAGCATCATACGCGGATCTTGCTGAAGCAGCAGAGATTGGTGAAGCTACTGCAAAGAAGATGATCCGTGAAGCACGGAAAATGGCTGACATTGGTGGATTCAAGACAGGTACTGCTGTTCTTGAGGAACGAAAAACTGTCAGGAAGCTGAAAAGCCTGGTTCCGGATTTTGATGAACTGCTTGGGGGCGGCCTTGAAACAAAATCAATAACAGAATTTTACGGCGAATTTGGATCAGGAAAGAGTCAGATAGCTCATCAGATGGCGGTTAATGCGCAGTTACCGGAAGAATATGGAGGTCTGAATGGTTCCTGTATATATATCGATACTGAAAATACGTTCCGGCCTGAACGAATCGAGCAGATGGTAAATGGGCTGGAACTTGATATTGAAGTGCCTCCCATAGAGCAGTTTCTGGAACGGATTCATGTGGCAAAAGGGTATACCTCTGATCACCAGATGCTCCTGGTTGACAGTGCGCGGGAACTGGCGGGAGAACTTCGTGAGACGGAGCATCCAATCCGGCTTTTTATTGTAGATTCACTGACTGCCCATTTCCGTGCAGAATATTCCGGCCGTGGGACACTCTCTGTCCGGCAGCAGAAACTGAACAAGCATATGTATGATCTTGCCAAACTCGCTGAGGAGCATAATGCGGTTGTTCTCGTCACAAATCAGGTGCAGTCAAATCCGGCCGTATTTTTCGGAGATCCGACAAAACCGGTTGGTGGCAATATCGTTGGGCATGCATCAAAGTTCAGAATATATCTGCGGAAAAGCAAGGGCGGCAAACGCGTTGCAAAATTAGTTGACAGCCCCAGTCTCCCTGATGGTGAAGCTGCATTCCTTGTGGATACGCCCGGAATGAAACCGATCTAGAGTTGAAAAATATATGAATACATCTTTTTCCTGCGATATTACGGCACTTATCACGGATATTGATGGCACTCTGACGGATGAACGCAGGCGTATCAGCACTGCTGCAATTGAGTGCATCAGGACACTGACCGATTCAGGGATTCCTATAATTCTTGCAAGTGGCAACACGCTCTGTTCGATGACAATTCTTGCTAAGATGATTGGTACGGATGGCACCGTTATCTGTGAAAACGGCGGGACATACCGCATTGGATTCGATGGTGATGAAACTGTAATTGGAGATATATCCGTTTGCAGGAAAGCATTCTCATTTATACAGGAATATTTTGAAAATCAGGGAGAGCAACTACAGTTGTACAGTCCTGAGTATCGTTTTGCTGACGTTGCATTTGCACGTACGGTTGACCCGGATTCTGTCCGGAGACTGCTCTCAGATTATCCCGTTCGTGTACTGGATACCGGGTTTGCCATCCATCTGCAGGCCGAAGGGATAACGAAAGGTACCGCGTTTTTAAATATTTGTGAAGAAACAGGCAGAAAACCGGAAGAATTTTTGGCAGTGGGTGATTCCCATAATGATATTGAGATGATTCAGGCAGCAGGGTGTGGTGCCGTAGTGCAAAACTGCAGTGATGATATATGCAATGTCGCTGACTTTGTCTCTGATAAAATGTATGGTGAAGGATTTGTTGACGCAGTCAAAAATGTGTTTCCTTCACTTTTTTGACATGAATCTGTCGACGACGATATAATCCCTTATATCTTTTACCGATTCAAATGGAATGAACAGTTTGTCATCCTCAGTTTTGTAATTAGAGGTGTCAAACCCGACTTCTGGTTTAACTACAAGATCCGTAACTTCCCCTGATTTATAGTCAGCCATGATATTACGTATCGTTCCAATGACAATACCATCTGTACTCATCACTTTTTTTTTGGAGAGTGTTCGGGAAAATGTCAGTTTCATATACAAAAAGAGAGGGTATGCAAGTATATAAATTGTTGCAAATACCTTTTATTGTCCTTCTTTCTAGCTTTAAACCTATATTGGGGGTTGATTCTGTAACTATTTTCAGAGGGAGGGAAATACACGAATTATATCAGACTGAGTGAGGATACCTACGGGTTTTTCGTCTTCGACAATTATGAGTCTCCCGATATTCTCCTGTTTAAATCTCCCAATTACTTCATAAAGATTAATGCTTGGTGGAGCTGTCACAACGTTGCGTGTCATCACATCTGTAACAGAATCAGACAGGGATTTGCCATTCGCAATACCATCTGCGATATCTGTAAGAGTTACAATTCCCCGGACCTGTCCATTTTCTGTCACCGGTGCGCCATGTATTTTGGCCTCAGAAAATGTTCGGAAAGTGTCTGCGAATGTTGCGCTTAGTTCGATGCAGATAACAGGAGATGACATATAATATTCGATTCGTTTCTTGGGAAGAGAGATCATTTCAGTAATGGTAATCAGAAGTGACTGTGAGACCTCATCTTTTCCATAGATTTCGCCGCGCACAAGAAGTTTGTTCACCGGCGATGGTCCAATGGTTATAGCATCTCCGATATCGAATAATCTGACACTTCCAATCAATTTGACCAATGCCTGACAGATATCAGGGTGGCATAGGGTAGTGAAGTTTATTTCAGATACATTGACGCTGGGCACCAGTTCCTCATCTTTTCGTATCGGGACAAGGGACTCATTCGCATAATCTGCTATATTGAGTTCCCGGTATGCGCGTGATGTTGGTGTATAGCCGCCTTTCGGTCCCGGCACCCCGTCAACAAGACCAAGTGCCCGGAGAGCCTGCATTTGATTCCGGACCGTTCCTGGATTTCGTTTAAGCACTCCAGCAATTCCCTCACCTTTTATTGCTGAAGAACTCTCATGATACAGCGTAATTAACGTAATCAGAATGTCCTTCTGGATCGGTGACAGTTCCATATTGATTAATTGCTTCTTAATTGCTAATAATAGTGGGTTGTACAACAGATGGAATATGAGAAAATACCGACAATACTAACCGCAGATGAAATGCTTGACCGGGCCTTCCGGAAGCCTGCTATAGTCAAACATGAGAAAAGAAACAAGAAACGTGCAGATGAAGAATTTATCCGTTCAGCATCAAAATCACTGAGCGATAAACTCATCTATATGGTAAAACAGTTTCCGACAATAGAAAATCTCCCGGTATTTTATCAGGAGATGACGGACATCCTCTTTGGGATTGACAAAATGAGACGTTCTCTGGGTGCGTTATCGTGGGCGGCCGGTCAGGTAATGACACTGGGGAATGACTACGCATGGAAGATTCGCAAATCAGAGGACTCATTAGATGTCCGGAAACAGGGAACCGCACGCATTGCCTCAGTGATTCACCAGATCGATGATGAACTCCATTTCCTCAACGAAGCGCGCAACACTTTAAGGAAGCTTCCTGATATCAGGGATGATTTTACCATTGTCGTTGCAGGATTCCCGAATGTCGGGAAATCTTCGTTTATACGGCAGATCTCATCTGCTGAACCGGAAGTGGCGGAATATGCGTTTACGACAAAACAGATTGTGCTTGGTCATTTCCAGATAGGAAGAGAACGTATTCAGATTGTTGACACTCCGGGTATTCTTGACCGGCCTGCTCATGAACGGAATTATATTGAGCATCAGGCACTCTCTGCAATATCAAATATTGCGGACGTAATCCTTTTTATCATCGATGCGAGTGAAGCATGCGGATACCCGATTGCTGAACAGCTGAACCTCCTTGAAGAACTCCGGCGGATAATTGATGATGTGCCTATTGAGGTTGTGGTGAACAAATCAGACCTGAAATCACTGGATGAATATCGTAATATGTCATCAACATCTGGTGAAGGTATAGAAGAGGTTGTAGATCTTCTCCTTACATACCGGGAACCCAGCTCCAATTCCCCGTTAATGCACATAGAATGAGAAAACCGGCGATTGCTCCCCCATTTAACAGGGGGAGACCTGCCTGTGGTTTTCCTCCTGATACAAACCATAACAGGGCTGCCAGACCGATGATGGTTCCTGCCATGGCACCGAGGGTTGGTAGTGTGATGCCAAATACGGCAGATGTACCGGTTAAAAAAACAAAGGATGAGACTACTAAAATATTTGGCATTATGAGGTCCCCCATTCCCATAATGTATGCTCCTCTGTTCTCTTTCTCCTCTTTTATTCCGATTCCTTCTTTGATGTATGAATAATTCAGCGATTTTGGCACCACAACCAGAATCGGCGTTTTCATATTAATGACACTTTCTGCAAGGTCAACCATGTGTTTTGTGTGGTATACTGAAATTGCATCGTAGACGGCAAGGAGTATCAGAAGAATCAGAACCGGAAGAATGGAGAGGGAAATCCCAAATATTGCTGCGGCACCTCCTGATATCAGAACACCCAGAATGTCAATGATATACCATTCAGGGTAGGCATACAGGAGCGCCCCTGAGATAACGGTGGCAATGATGGTGAGTAACCATGCCACAAGGGTGTTTCCCAACACAAAGAGAAAGATTGCGCTGTAAATGTATCCAAAAATAAAGAGAATTGAGAATCCGATAATGGCCTTAATGGCAAATTCCTTCCCGCGCTTGATAAGCCAGAGGAGAACGCCCGTGAATATGAGGAGGATGACAATAAAGTAGAGGGGATTTGCCGCAGATGTAGGATCTTCAAATGCTTCATATCCCGCGCCAAGCATCAGGGGCGTGAGGAAGATGGAAATAAGCTGTACGGTTACCATCAGAATTCCCATCCCGATGAAGGGGGTTATTTGTCTCATATTCATTTGTGGGTAAATATTTGCCCTGATTGCTTATAAAGAGTATTTGCGAAACCAATCATGTCTGAAGTTTTGAATGGATGATGCACAAATCGATATAGGTAATTTAATTAATGCCGTGCAGATATCAAATATCATGGATATTCAGGAATCTATTGTCGATATCATACTGGCGATTGTTCTTATCATATCAACGTTGGTTCTGATCCTGCGGGTATGGCAGGATCTGATACTTGCTGTTGCAGCAACGCTGATGATGGCATCGCTGGGGGGACTGTTTCTTTCTCTTGGGGCAAAGATTAGAAACCTTGATCAGAATGTCATCGCCAGAGAACGGACGATGCGCATGAATCTGGATGAGCTGAATCTGATGGTATGCAATAAATGTGATACGATGATCTCAGAAGTTCATCAGATTGTCGGTGAACTCTCCCGCAGAGTATACCGTTAGAAAAAACATATACTATTTCGATATTTATGGGCGTTGCATTACGGGAAGTTCTGAGAGATTACAAAGTGCCGGTTGGGTGGGATTCGCTTTCCGGTACTGCAGCGATTGATGGAAATAATGCGTTATACCAGTTTTTGACCACCATCAGACAGCAGGACGGAACTCCGCTCATGAACAGTGAAGGGAACGTTACCTCTCATTTATCAGGACTCTTTTTCCGGACTGCCCGTTTTCTTGAATACGGACTCAGGCCGGTCTATATTTTTGATGGAAAACCGCCTGACCTCAAATCCTCAACCATTGCAAAACGGCGTGAATTGCGCGATAAAGCGGGGGTGGCATGGAAACAGGCACGGGAGGTAGGCGATATTGAAGAGTCCTTTAAACAGGCGCGCGCATCCACCCGCGTTGATGAATGGGTGATGTCAAGTTCAAAGGAACTTCTGAAGGTAATGGGCATTCCATTCGTAGATGCTCCCAGTGAGGGTGAGGCGCAGGCAGCCTATATGGTGCAGAAGGGTGATCTGGATTTTTCTGTTTCACAGGATTATGATTCACTGTTGTTCGGTGTGCCGGTTCTTGTGAGAAATTTGGCCGTCAGTGGCAAACGGCGGTTCCGGGGACGAACAATTGTGGTTGAACCGGAAAAACTCTATCTTTCAAAGATTCTTGAAGGGCTGAACATTTCACGGGATAATCTGATTGAGATGAGCATCCTGATAGGAACGGATTTCAATGCAGGAATAAAAGGAATCGGACCAAAAACAGCACTCAAAATAGTACGGAATAATGCCTTCATGGAAACTATTGAAGAAAAAGCCCCGGATTTTGATCCAATGCCTGTCATTGAATTTTTCCGTTCACCTCCCGTGACTGATGCCTATACTATTTCATGGGATAAACCGGATGAATCCGCTGCCCGGGACCTGCTCTGTTCGGTGCATGGGTTTTCTGAAGAACGTATTGATGCCGTCCTGAAAAAGATGCGCACAACTGCAGGTCAGAAGACTCTTGAGCAATGGTTCTGACTTTTTTTCTGTATTTTCCGAAGATTGAATATGTTGCGCGCAGATACGTATATTCATGCAACGGCGTGTGGTAACATTTTCACGCAATGCGTTTCTTCCTCTGACTACAGTCTGTTGTAATTCATGCGGGTACTGTAGCTTTAAAAAACCACCTCAGACAGGATGCGTGATGTCTCCGGCTGCTGTCCGTGATATCTTACAGCATAGTGCCGATATGGGGTGCACTGAAGCATTGTTTACCTTTGGTGAACGTCCCGGTGAAGTGCCTGGATTTTCCCGGTATCTGTCAGACATAGGTTACACTGATTTTCTTGAATACTGTTATGATATGTGTAAGGAAGCGCTTGCCATGGGCATGCTCCCTCATACGAATGCAGGTATTCTCACAGGAGAAGAAATGAAACGCCTGCGTGAGGTCAATGCGAGTATGGGCCTCATGCTTGAGACAACAGCTATAATTCCTGCCCACCGTGACTCACCAGGGAAAGCCCCGGAAGTTCGTATCGGTATGATGGAAGAAGCAGGGAAGCTAAAAATTCCATTTACAACGGGGATATTAATTGGTATTGGTGAAAATCTGGAAGATCGCATTGAATCACTGGAAGTAATCAGAGATCTCCATAACAGATATGGTCATATTCAGGAGGTTATCATCCAGAATTTCTGTCCAAAGGAAGGCACGCCCATGGAAGCTGCAACGTATCCTGGAGTAGAAGAGATGTGCAGTATTATTCGTAATGCGCGGGAAATCCTGCCGGAAGATGTGATGGTTCAGGTACCTCCAAACCTCGCTGATGCCTCGTATCTTATTTCCTGCGGGGTTGACGATCTGGGTGGTGTTTCACCTGTCACCATTGATTATGTCAACCCGGAACATCCATGGCCGCAGATAGATGAGCTTAAAGCAGTTGTTGGGAATAATGTTCTCAAAGAACGTCTTTGTATCTACCAGCGGTATGTTGACAAAGGATGGTATGATGACCGTCTGAATGAAACAATTCAAAGGCTTACAAAAATAATTGAAATACGGAATACAACAGAATTTGGAGATAATGATTAACATGGATGATAACCCGCTTGTCTATGAGGGTAAGGCAAAATCGGTTTTCCGGACACCGGTAGCCGGAGAACTAAAAGTAGTATTCCGGGATGATATCACTGCGTTCAATGGCGAGAAGAAGGATACGCTTGCAGGAAAAGGAGAATATAATGCGCGTGTGTCTGCTTTTTTCTTTGAATATCTTGAAAAGAACGGGATTCCTACACATTTCATCCGAATGGAAGATGAAAGAACCATGATTGTCAGGGAACTCACCATGATTCCCCTTGAAGTCATTGCGCGTAATGTAGCCGCTGGTTCTATCGTTAAAAAGTTCCCGTTTACACAGGGACAGCGCATTGAACCGCCCGTTATTGTAACAGACTATAAATGTGACGAACACGGGGATCCTTCAATCAATGATGATCTCATTGTTGCTCTTGGCTTCCTTTCGGCTGAGGATCTGCAAAAAGTCCGTGAGATGACACTGAAAATAAACAAAATCCTGAAAGATTTCTTTGCAAAAGCGGGCATTGAGCTGGTAGATTTCAAGATTGAGTTTGGCCGTTCCGGTGATACCATCTGTCTTGGTGATGAAATCAGCATGGATTCCATGCGATTATGGGATCTTGCAACCGGGGAATCACTGGATAAGGATGTGTATCGGTTTGGCAAGGGCGATGTGATCTCAGCATATGGTAAAGTTGTTGAAAAAATTTTGCAGGAAAACGAAAAGGTTGGGAAAAAATAGCATGACAATTACCGTAAAAATCACAATTTCACTGAAAGATGGTATGCTCGACCCGGAGGCACGGGCGATACAGCATGCATTGTCAAATCTGGGGTTTGAAACAGCCTCACTTTCGACAGCACGGGTTTTTAAAGTGGGTATAGATACTGATTCACCTGAAGAGGCCGAGATTATGGCCGCTGAAATGTGTGATCGCCTCCTTGCAAATCCTGTCATTCACTCGTATGAACTTGAGGCTGTTAAATGAGGTTCGCTGTTCTGCAGTTTGGCGGAAGTAACTGTGACCAGGACGCACACCATGTAATTGAAGACGTCTGCGGCGTTGACTGTGATTTGGTGTGGTACAAAGAAGGGTTTCGCCGTTCATATGATGCAATCGTGATTCCCGGAGGATTTTCATATGGCGATTATCTTCGTGCCGGCGCGATTGCGACACGAACACCGGTGATGCAGGACGTCCGCCAGCACGCAGCAGCCGGAGGACTTGTGCTGGGTATCTGTAACGGTGCTCAAATCGGAGCAGAAAGTGGTCTGGTCCCGGGTGTATTTACCACAAATGAGTATCCCAAGTTCATCTGTGAGTGGGTGCATCTGAAAGTTGAAAATGCCTCCTCTCCTTTTACGTCAGCGTATACGGAGGGTGACGTTATCCGGATCCCCATCGCACATAAGGAAGGACGATATGTTGCAGGAGAGGGAGTTGCCAAACGCCTTATGGATGAAGGGAGGGTGGCATTTCGATTCTGTGACGCTTCAGGCAACTGTACTCCGGAGAGCAATCCAAACGGTTCTGAGCTGAATATCACCGGCGTACTGAGTGAGGATCAGAATGTGCTTGTAATGATGCCGCATCCTGAACGGGCGGCTGAATCTGTTCTTGGTTCAGAAGATGGCAAAAAGCTCTTTTATTCAATGATTGATTACTGTGAAAGGAGATAGAGTGAAATGACTGGAAACAATGACTCTGAGAATGAGGCTGACCTTCAGGCAGCCATTCTTGCATGGACCCGTGAATATGCTGCGTCTCGCAACTGGAAGGTAAATCCAAATGAAAAACAGATGGGAGCAGTTATCAAGGGACTAGCACGAAATACCACCCGCTTTGGTGAACAATATTGCCCCTGCCGTATAAGAACCAGGGATCTCGAAAAGGATAAGGAAATTATCTGTCCCTGTATCTACCACGAAGATGAAATAAAGAATGATGGATACTGTCACTGCCGCCTTTTCTTTGGCAGTGAGGAATAATTTTTTTAGGATTTTTGTATATGTCTGAATCCCTGCAGGTTCACGCAATAATTCCATTCAGGCCGGTAAATCCGAAGACCCGTCTTTCCGGAGTGATGGATCAGGAAGAACGGGAAGCATTTGCCCGTGCCA